>OBLQ010000051.1_pt1 | contig 35950 bp, 31 predicted proteins | sample 1519881 | NCBI WGS metagenome assembly OBLQ01 (sample SAMN01911456, study PRJEB22533) | soil metagenome | biome: Soil | place: Malaysia | collected 2012-04-30 | depth DG_metagenome m | reverse complement strand
GATATTTTCCGGCCATCGTGCTGATGCTCATGGCCGCTTTTCTGCTAACCGGCGGCCTGCCTGCGGCCATCCGCGCGCTGCGCAATCCCCTGCCCCCGGCGCTTCCCGACAATGTCATCGCATTCCGACGCCCGACACCGGTCGCGCACCGGGACCTGCATCGCTACCGTCGCCAGATCCGCCGCGACTAGCGCGCCATCAACGCGCGCACGGCCGCGCCGTCGATGTCCGCCTTCGAGTTGTCGCTGAGGGATTCGATTCTTCGCGACGTACCGATAATGACTGCCAGCGGATAGGTGGTCACGCCGTGCTGTTTGAGGTAGGCGGATTCCACGTCCTGATAAACGGGAAACTGAAGTCCGTGCTCCTGACAGTACCGCTCGTTGGCTTCCGGAGACTCCCGACTGATACCCACGATACGCTCCGCCGGTATCTCGCCGTCGGTCACCGCCTGCTGCCAGAGTTGCAACATGGCCAGACACCCCTCGCAGTTGGGATCGAGAAAGATCACCACCGTCCCCGGGCCCGCAAGCAGGCTGTCGCTCTGGACGGTCGTCCCGCCGGCGTCCACCAGACTCACATCCGGCAGCGAATCGCCGACCTGGAAGGGAAACTCCGGCGCCGGCGTGGCCACGGGCTTGACGCGCGTGCGTAATCCCTGTCCGGCACGCAGGCCCAGGTAGCCGGCCACAATCACCGCCAGCACCAGCACCAGCCATCTTGTTAGTCTCAACGGGTTCATGTCAGGCCGCTGAGTCTAGGAAGGCGAAATATGGATGTCAACGCGCATCCGGAACGTGCAACGTGTCGCAGACCCGTTATCGCACAATCGTCATCTTCAGCGTGCGAACTCCGGCGTCGGTCACCAGGCGCGCAAAATAGACACCGCTCGGTAGCGGCCGGCCATCGTCGTCGCGTCCGTTCCAATCGATGGTATGCGGTCCCGCCGGCTGATGTCCGCTGGGGGGACGAGCCACGATTCTCCCCTGCACGTCCACGATCTCGAGCGTCGCGGAACCCGCGTGCGGCATGGTGTAGTCGATCCGTGTCGACGCAGCCGACATCGGATTCGGGTAGCTGCGCAGCAACGCGCCCAGCGCGGGCGTCTCCGCCGCGGTCGGTCGGCCGGATGTGGGGACTTCCTGCCACTTCAGGTCGGCCGTCGCAAGATCGAAGGGACCGGTGTGCGCGTTCACCATGACGCCATCGACCGTGACGGCATCCGCCGTTCCGGAAATCGCCATCAGCGCGAAGCCGATCTTGCTCCCGAAATTGGGGCCGCCCGCGCTGCTGATGAGCGCGTCCAGATTGAAGGTCGCCTCCGGAGTGAGACTGCTGATGGACTCCACGCACGGCGCACACACCGTCCCGGACAGGCCCTGCATGGCGGTGCCGTTGCTGTCGAAGAGATAGAGATACACATAGGCTCCCGACCCCGCCGGGATCGAGCTGCCCGCGACGCCGCCCGCGTACGCGGCGTAAATCCAGGTGTCGAATGAGTACGGTGAGGAGCCGGTCGTGCCCTGGGACTCGAATATGTACGGGAACACGATCAAGCGCAGAGACGGATCCAGACCGCCGGGAAGCTCCCTGACTTCCGGGAAGTACATGTCGAGGTCGAATGCGCTGCTGTGAGCGTTCGCCACTCCCATGCTGATCGCGACGTGAGTGTCGTCGCCGCTCACTTCGAGTAGCGCGAAGCCCGTCTTCACGTTCCACCCGCCAGCGCCGGCGCTGGTAATGAGGTTCTCGAGCGACGCTGTCTGCCTGCGCGTGGTCCCGTCCAGGTTGAAGCTGCACGGATTGCACACCGGAACCGCGGTGGTGCTCAGCATCGGGGACCCGTCATTGTTGAGCAGATAGAGGTCGACGGTCGCGCTGGACACCGGCTCGTTGTCCACCATTCCCGGACTGTAGGTCATCCACAGCGTCGTATCGAAGGTGTAGGTGGTGTTGGAGACGGTCCCTTCTTTCTCGAGAACATGAGGAACCAGGAAGGTGCGGGCGTGGGCCCGGAGAGGAACGATAGCTCCCAGAAGGAGAAGAAAAACAGTTCCCACCGAAATGCGGCCTTTCATCGGGGACTCCTTTCGCGCCGGTCAGGCGCTTGGGGGGTGCAATGCCAGAGTCGCTCGGGTTGTCAGTAGCTTAACAGAACCTGGCCCCGATCCCTCGCAAATAGAAGTGGCGGCCAAAGAATCTACTGTCCGATTGACAATTATATAGCAGAGCGGTAGCGTGCGTTTCGTGCTCCTACGCATCACGATTGCGGTGTTGATCACTATCATGACGAATGCCGGCTGGCCGGGCGATTCGCGCGCACAATCCCAGACGCTCTTTATTCCGCAGGATGCGCGCGGATACGGGCTCGCCGGCGGGGGCGCGGCCGACGTCAGCGACCCGTCAACGATCCGCAACAACGCAGCGATTGCATCACGACTGCGCGGAGCCTACCTGCGGGGATTCAATGGCAAGATCGGTGAGAAGCGACTCTCGGGCGGTGCGCTGGCCGGCGGCTACCCCGTGCTCACACGGGATGCCGTCGAGTTGAGTCTCGGGGGAGAGCTTCGCCTGGCCCTGCTTGACTGGGGCGAGTTTCCAGTTTTGTATTCGACTGGCTCGCAAGCTTATACGATACGACCTCGCACGAGAGCGACATCGTTCACCGTTGCCGCCGACGCGAGGTTCGCCCGTTTCTTTCACGCGGCCGCGGGTGCCACCCGTATCTCCTGGGACCAACGCAATCGTGATGACCTTCCAGCGGGTATCCAGGATTTCACAAAGGCGGAAGGGAGCAGCTGGGATTTCGGGTTCCTCTTGACGTACTCGAAACCCAATCCCGATGGCTGGTCGTTCTCGCCCGGTCTGGCGTGGAGCCTGCGGGACGTCTCCCGTGCATTGAAGTACAGCAACGGACTCGAGGAGGAATACGATTCCTACGATGTCGGCGCGGTTTCGCTCCTCGCCGAGGGCCCGTACGCAAAACTGCTCGGCACTACGGTCCCCGCGTTCTCGGCAGTCCTGAACCTCGACTTCTCGACGGTCAGCAGTGTCGGTCTCGAGCTCGCGACATACCGGGTAGGGTTCCTGCGGCTCGGGTTTCAGAACGAGGGAGGCCATGACGCCAAGCCCGTGACGATTGGGATCGGAGCCAGGTTACTCATCCAGCAGTTTCGGGTGCAGATCGACTACGCGCTGGTTCCGTTCGAGATCATCAACGGCGGGGGCGGTCCTATCAATCACGACAACAAGGGCGCCATCATGGTGGCCTGGATTCCCGCCGAGTAACCAACCGCCGCGACGAACGGAACCCCGGATCCGGGGCGGCTACGCATATCGCTCTCGATATGGGAATGGCGACCCCGGAAGGATTCGAACCTTCGACCCACAGCTTAGAAGGCTGTTGCTCTATCCAACTGAGCTACGGGGTCGCTCGGGCGCATGGTAGCACGCAACCCGCGAAAAGCAAAACGGCCGGTCGATATCGACCGGCCGTTTCGAAGAGCAGCGGGCTTCTACTGCTGCACCAGCTTCTTCAGCTCGTCGATGTTGGTCTGCATGTCGGGTGGAACCGGCCGCGCCGGAATGACCGCGTAGCCCGAGCGGTGGTACTCCTCGAGATAGGCCAGCGCCTGTTTCGCGATATCCGATTTCGGCGCGGTGCGGATCGACTTCTCGAGCAGGTAGTCCGTCTCCGATATCCAGTAGTTATGCGACACGTGCGACTCCGACATTCCGAGCAGGTAGTAGGCCTCGGACACCAGCACCTTGTCGGCCGGATTGGTGCGCAGGTAGCGGTGCAGCAGCGTGATGGCACCGATGAAGTCCACCATGCGCGACTGGTCGGAGGGGCCGGTGGTCTTCGCGACGGCGTCGGTGACCATGCGCCGCGCCGTGTCCAGATCCTCGGCCGGTGGCGTGTTGAGATTGAGGTTTTCCAGCGACTGGATCCACGCCTGGACGTTGGCCTTGAGCGACACGGGAATGTCGGTCCGCTGTGCGAACTTCTTCATGGTGGCCACGGCCCGTTTGGTGTCGTTGACGGGTCCGACGGAGACGCGGAAGTACTTCTCGAAGACGTCGTCGTTGGCAAGATCCTCGGCGGTCACCTTGGGATCCGCCATCATGTCCTCATAGGTCTTCTGTGCGTCGGAGAACTGCCGCGACGCGATCTGCAGATTGGCGCGCACGGGCGCGGGGTACTTCTCGAGATCGAGGGACGCCAGGAACTCCTTGCCGGGAGCGAACGTCCGGCTGGACGGCAGTTTGGTATGACACGTGACGCAATTGTCCGTGATGCGGTTGACGATGTAGCGCGACCCGATGTCATTCTGGTTCTGGAACTCGGTGAGCGCATCATGGGCATCGCGTGAAATCGACCGGCGCGCGTAGTCGAAGCTGGGATCGAGCCCGCCGCCGTGGGCCACCAGTTCGTCCGAGTTCTTGGCCAGCGCCTCCAGCCAGCTTCCGATTTCATCGTGGTTCCTGGGATCGGAAAACGCCCCGGCGTCGAAGCTGTAGACGTAGACTTTGGAGAGAATCTGGAAGATGCCGCGCATGGCGGCCTGCGTGGTGGCCGGATTGGTGGTCTGGGTTCCCTCTTGCGACCGGGCGGCGGAGACGAGCAGCCCACCCAGGGCCAGCAACGTCACAACCGCCGCGTTGACGAACACCCAACGCGTTTTCATGGCGAATCTCCTCGTGCGGCCTGCACATTCGAATCATAACACCGCCCGGCGAAAAAAGGAACGATCAGTCTCTATTTTGTGGGTGCGATGTAACCCGTTGTCCGGAAACGGGCTACATCGCAACGGCGGGGGCCGAATCTAGTCGCGGTACATGGCCTTGACGCTGCCCCAGGTGGCGGGTTGGGCGGCCAGCGGACCGTCGCCGGTGGTGAAGGTGAAGGCCTGACTGGTCACGTTGTCGCACCAGTCGTGCGTGGGATAGAAGGAGTACGCCCTCCAGAAGTAGGTCGTGTGCGGCTGCAGCAGGCCCGGGTCCACCGGGTAGGCACATGGGCTCTGGCCGGGGAGACAGTACGGGTATCCGCAGATGATGTCGTCGCTCGAGTAGGTCAACGGATGGCTGGCAAACTCGATGGCGTTGGCGGACCCGACATAACTCAGGAGCGTGTTGGTCGGCACGTTGGTGGCGCCATCGGCCGGTGTCGGCCGGTAGGGGGCGATCGCCGAGCCCAGATCGTCGCACGGCGGTCCGTCAATCGGACGGATGGCGTCGATTCCCACCATCGGGTAGCCGTCGCAGTCGGTCAACTGGATGGAGGTTTCTCCCGTGGCCGGCACCACATCAAAATAGAAGCCCCACGAATTGCTGCACGACGCCGGTGTGATCACCGGGAATGAGGCGATGGTCGCGCCGTCGGTGATGCAGTTCGAGAACGTGACGTCGTAGTCGACCGGGCCGAATATGGCGGCGCCGGTGCAGGACGGGACCAGCTTGAAGTGGGCGGTTTTCACGGGGCCCGCGGTCTTGAACAGCTTGACGTACACCGTGACCATCTGCCCGAGAGGCATGGGACACGCGGGCGTCCCGTCGGCGAAGTAAACACCGATGGTGGCGGACTGACTGCGCGCACTCGCGGGCAGGAGCAGCGCGACCACCACCAGCACCATGGATTGCTGAAGCAGTCGACGTAGAGTCATAGCAAGCTCCTTTCGAGGCGGCCAGATAGACGGCCCCGTTACGCCTATAGCCAATCGGTCGACGGAGTGAATTCTAACACAGTTATCCACGAATCGACTTGCGCAACAGCATCTGCCGCGCGGTCAACAATTGACGCTTTCCGAAGGTCTCCGTTGGTGCACTCCTTGCACGACGCCCCCCGGTTCGGCATCGAAGCTCGTCAATCAGGGTTATCCGTACACGGAGGGGAAAGAAATGAAACGTGTTAACGCGATCCTGGCCACCGTGGCGATTTGCACGCTGTTTGCGGCAAATACTGCCTCGGCCGAGGCCAATCTCGCCCTGCGGGGCATCGGTTTGAAGGCGGGCGTCGTCAATCCGGACAATGTCAATTCCACGCTCGGCGCCGGTCTCATCTTCGATCTCGGCACGCTGCACCCACACGTTGCGCTCCAGAGCTATGCGGGTTACTGGTCGCAGACGGAGGAAGCGTACGGCGTCAAAGCCGGCGTGCACGACTTCTCCTTCGGCGCGAAGGCGAACTACATGTTCGCCGTCAGCAACCCGTCCATCCAGCCGTACGCCGGTGCCGGTTTGGGACTGCACCTGCTCAACTCGCACGCCGAAACGGCACCCGTGTATTACGGCGGGACGCTGCTCTTCCCCGGCACATCGATAGACGATTCGTCCGTGAAACTGGGACTCGACCTGGGCGGCGGTCTCCGCATCGACCAGGGCGGCCAGTTTGCGTTTCTGGCCGACGCGTGGTTCAGCATTGTGAGCGACGTGAGCCAGTTCTCGCTCATGGCGGGCGTGGTCTACATGTTCGGTCGTTAGACGCGCACCGCACATCGCGAAAAAAAAACGCCCCGTGGAGGTCATCCACGGGGCGCTTTGCTTCCCGCAGCGCTGCCGTCAGTTCTTCGGCGAGCCGACTGACTTCCGCAGCAGCATCCACGTCATGAACAGCAGCGCCGCGAAAGACACCAGCGAAATAATGCCCGGGCTGGCCCACTGACCCACCCACGGCGTCGGGAACTTCGCCACCACCAGTCCGGCAATGATGATACCCATGATGGCCTCGCCGGCCACGAGTCCGGAGGAGAACAGAAAGCCGCGATGGATGGCTGCCTGCGCGGCGTCGTGCTCCAGCTTGCGGCGTCGGTTGTTGCGTTCGACCATCCAGTACACGATGCCGCCGAGGAGCAAGGGCGTCGTGACTGAAAACGGCAGATACATTCCCACCGCCAGCGGCATCACGTAGAGACGGAACCTGGCGTTGCGTGGCTCGAGGAAGAGCGCGTCAATAACAATGGCAAGCACACCCACCCCGGCGCCTGCCATCAACAATGTCCATGGCATGGGCTGGTGCGTGAAGATCGTCCCCACCAGTTGCTTGAACATCATCGCCTGGGGCGCGGCCAGCACGGTGGCCCCGGGATGCGCCGGAACGCCGATGCCGTACGCCTTGTTGAGAAGCGTCATCACCGGCGCCACGATGAAGGCCGAAATCACCGTACCGGTGATGGCGGCCCACGCCTGACGCCGCGGCGTACCGCCGACGATCTGGCTGATCTTGAGGTCCTGGCAGATGTCGCCCGAGAGCGATGACGCACAGCACACCACGCCCGCCACACCCAGCGTGGCCAGCATGCCGCGCGTGCCCGTGATCTTGAACATGAGGATGATGGCGGCCGCAATCAACACCGTGCAGATGGTCATACCCGACGTCGGGCTGTTGGACGAACCCACCAGGCCGACGATGTACGCCGCCACCGCCACAAAGAAGAACGCGAGCACGAACATCAGCGGCGTCGTCACCGCGGTCACCGTCACACTGCCCGTCATGCGGTAGTAGACCGCCACCATCAGCGCCACGCACACGATGGTGAGCCCGATCAGCCACTTGCCGCTGATCATCTGCTCGGTGCGAATCGTATCCTTGCTCTCGCCGAAGCGGAAACCGTGGATGGCGCTGGCGATGCCGGCCTTGATGCTCCCCATCACTTTGATAATGGAGTAGACGCCGCCCACCACCATGGCGCCGATGCCGAAGAAACGAATTTTCTGGTCCCAGAGGGTGTCGACGAAGCCGGCCACGTCGCCGTTGAAGTTGCCGCCGTGGGCGAGAATCGGAATCGCAACCCAGAAGCTGATGGCACCGCCCAGCACGATCAGCAGACTGATCTCAAACCCGCAGATGAAGCCCACCGCGACCAGCATGGGCGAGTTGTCGACGCCCACATAGAGCGCCGACTTCCCCACCGCCCAGGCTTTCGACACGGTTTCATTGAAGAGCCCGACGACGGACACGACGGCCTTGTACGCGCCGCCGATCAACAGCGCGCTGAAGATGCCCTTCATTTCCTCGCCGCCACGGTCGCCCGCCTTGAGCACTTCCGCGCACGCCACCCCTTCGGGAAAGCGCAGTTCTTCCTGCTCCACCACCATCGCCCGGCGCAGCGGCACCATCATGGTGACGCCGATGACACCGCCCGCGAGCGCAATCAGCGTGGTGGAGGCGTAGTCAAAGCTGTTCCACAGCCCCAGCAGCACGATGGCGGGAATGGTGAAGATGACGCCGGCGGCCAGCGATTCCCCCGCACTCGCCACCGCGTGCACAATGTTGTTCTCGAGAATGGTCCCGCGCCGGAACACGCCGCGCAGCACCCCCATCGAGATCACCGACGCGGGAATGGCGGCGCTCACCGTCATGCCGGCGTAGAGGCCGACATAGACGTTGGCGGCGCACATGATGAGACACAGAAATCCCCCGAGTGCGACGGCGCGGAGTGTCGACTCCGGCATGTCGGTAACGGTGCCGGGAATGTAGGGCTCGATCTTTTGTTTCGGCATGCGTGCGGCCTTTCGCTGCTGTTACATGATGGCGGCGGGTGGCGCCGGTTCGTCCGCAGCACCCGCATTGGCCAGCGGGACGCGGATCAGGATGAATGCGATCAGCGCCATCACGGCGAGACCGGCCAGATACGAGGGCGATTGGAAGATCACCGGGAGCGGCTTTTCGAGCCATGCAAACGTGGCGGTGACGAGTCCGGTGAGGGCTTCTCCCGCAATCAGTCCCGAGGCGGCGAGAATGCCCACGTTCTCGGCCCGTGTGCGCTGTGCGGCGTTGAAGCCACGCTTGTCCGCCATGCGATCCATCAGCCAGCGGATGCAACCGCCCACAAAGATCGCCGAGGTGGTTTCGAGCGGCAGGTACATTCCCACCGCCACCAGCATGGGGCTCTTGACGCGCAGCAGAATCATGGCGAAGCCCAGCAGCACGCCGATGATGATCAGCGCCCACGGCATGTCGCCGCCCACGATGCCGGACGCAAGCGCGGCCATCAGGCCCGCCTGGGGCGCGGGCAGGCGCGCGTCGCCGAATCCGATGCCACCCATCTTGATGTTGCCTTCGTGCAGCACCATGAGCGGGAAGTACATGAGCAGGCTGGCCGCGATCACCGCGACCAGCTCCACGATCTGAATCGAGCGCGGTGTACCCCCGAGAATCCATCCCACTTTGAAGTCCTGCAGCAACTCACCGGCGACTGCCGATGAAACGCACACCACCGCGGCCACACCCAGCACCGCCGCCACTCCGCTCTGCCCCGAGACACCCATCGCCACCATCAGCAGCGCGGCAATGATCAACGTGGAGAGCGTGAGGCCCGAAATGGGATTGTTGGATGAACCGATCAGGCCCACGAGATATCCCGACACGGTGGCGAAGAAGAATCCCGCGATGATCATGACGACGGCGGCCAGCAGCGAGCCGATCACCAGGTGCGTCATGTACACGTAGAGCGCCGCCATCAGCACGAACATGACGCCGATCAGCGTGAACACCGTCTTCGACGACATGTAGCGCTCGGTGCGTCCCACCTTCATGAGGTCGGCCGGCTTGGCGCGCAGTTCGTGAAGCGCGCGTCCCAGACCGCCGAAGATGCTCTCGCGGCGGCGGTAGAGCGTATACACGGTGCCCACCAGCATGCCGCCCACCGCGATGGGCCGTACGATGAACAGCCACACCTTGGTGGTCATGCCGCCCCACGCCACCGCATCGGCGCCGGAGGGAAGCAGGCTCTGCAGATTGGGTCCCATCAGGAACACGAGCAGCGGAACCATCAGTCCCCACGCCAGCACCCCCCCGGAAAAACTCAGTGCCGCCAGTTCGGGACCGATGATGTATCCCACCCCGAGGTAGGCCGGGCTCACCGTGGGCGCGGAGATGCGCGTGATGCCGCCGGCACTCACGGCGGGACTGGCCGCCGTCGCGCCCAGCTTTACCTTGCTCAGCCCCAGTTCACCCAGCTTGATCACGAACGGCTTGTCGGCCGCAAACAGGCTGGAGGCGCCGGTGAAGAACACCACCGCGCCAAAGAGCATGTTGTAGAAGAGATACTTGGCGGCTTCCGCGCCGCGCTGGCCGGCCTTGTGGATCTGGCTCGCGGCCACCGACTCCGGAAACGGCAGCGTGCGGTCTTCCACCATCACGCGCCGGATGAGCGAACAGAACAGCACACCCAGCACACCGCCCACCAGCATCAGCGCGGTGGACTTCCAGTAGGCGTCCTTCGGGCCGAACGACGGCCACACGCCCGCAATCACGAACGCGGGCAGCGTGAAGATGGCACCCGCCGCGACCGACTCGCCGATGGAGCCCGCCGTTCGCGCAATGTTTTCTTCGAGAATGGATCCTTTGCGGAAGCGAAGGATCACCATGCTGATGACCGCGGCCGGGTAGGTCGCGGCGATCGTCTGTCCCGCGCGCAGGCCGAGGTACGCATTGGCCGCGCCGAGAATCAAACACATGAACAGTCCGGGAATCACCGCACGCAGGGTGAGTTCCTTCATGGACATCGACTCGGGTACAAACGGCTGGTATGCAGATCCGCCTGGGGTCTGATCACTCATCGTTCATCCTCCGTGTGACTGGGTCCGCGAACTGTAGCGCGGCGGACAGGTGCCGTCAAAAACAAAAATGACGACCTGACACCGGGTTTCGAAGGCGACGCTACTCGGTGTTGGCCTGCAACACCCAGAGTTGAAAGTGGGGGTTGGCTTCGACGCGGCAACGAAACGAACCATCGCGGCACCGGCGTGCCAGCAGCGCCGGTGCGTATTTCCCGGCGATGTAGATCTCGCTGTGCGTCGTGTGCGCGGCCAGCCGCTCGCCGGTCGCGGTGAGTTCCGTTGAGAGTTCGGAACTGGTGGTGTGGTGCAGCGCACCGTCCAGGTAGAATTCCAGGCCATAGAGCTTGTCGTTGTCGATCACGGTGACGTGATCCGCTCCCAGCGCGCGGATCTGACGCGACAGCGGCAGCATATTCTTCGGCGAAGACACTCTGGCCGCCACCACCTTCGCACCCACCAGCACCACCGCCGAAACCACCGCGATACGCCAGCACCGGCGCACGGCACGATCGCGCCCCAGAGCGCGCACCGCCAGCCGCGCCAGCACCAGCGCCTGCGCCGGCACCAGGGGCAGGACGTACAGAGGGAGACGGCTTTTCGCCATGCAGAAGATGACGAGCGGCACGAAGAACCACAGAAGGAGGAACTGCGTGACATGGTTGTGCCACGCGTCGCGCACGGTCGCGCGAAATCCACCGGGACGCGAACACACGCGCACGTCCATGATGCCGGTTACCAGCCATGCACCCAGTCCCACCAGTAGCGGAAGCCCGAAGATGACGACCGGCATGTACCACCTGGCGTTGCGATGGTGCATGTCGGTGGCAACGCGCCCCCATACTTCGCTGCCCAGGAAATAGCCCAGGAGCGACGGTTCGCGCGCCACGCACACCAGGTACCAGCCGAATCCAATCAGGACGAACAGCAGCAGCCCGACCGGATTGGCAAGACGCGGGAGAGTGCGGCCGCGCCGGCGCTGCACGAACGCATACACCAGAATCGCCGCCAGCGGGAGCAGTCCGGGCGGCCCCTTGGTGAAGAACGCGAACCCGAACGCCGTCCACATTCCCGTCACCCAGCGGCCGCTGTGTTCGCGCCGGCGCAACGCCAGCCACAGGCAGCACACCGCCATGACTTCCCAGCACGCCAGCAGCAGGTCGGGTGAAACCGCGTTGGCGCCCATCACCGCGAACGGCGTGGTCACGAAGATCAACGCAGCCAGCCATCCGGTCAGTTCGTCCCACATGGCCGCACCGAGCACACCCAGTGAAAACGTGGCGGCCACCAGTGCGATCGCTTCGAACAGGCGCACGCCCCACGCGTTGCGACCAAGTGCAATCAGCCCCGCGCCGATCGACCAGTAGGTGAGAGGAGGCTTCGTCCAGTGCGGATGACCGTCGAGGTGCGGCACCAGCCAGTTGCCGCCCGCCACCATTTCGCGGGCGACTTCCGCGTAACGGCCTTCGGTGGTTTCGTACAGGCCGCGCGTTCCCTGGAACAGGAACGCGACGCACAGCGAGAGTGCAAGCAGGAGCCACCACGCTCGGCGCATGCGCGGCGCGGCGGCGGACGAGGATGAGTTCACGGTGTGGTGGGGTGCTCTGCCGGTGTGCGGCGGATAAGGTAGAGGTTACGGAAATACACGATGGTTCCGCCCGCCTGTCCCAGAATGAACACGGCGTCCTTCCTGTGGATGGCATAGACCAGCAACAGCAACGATCCGGCCAGGCTGAAATACCAGAACGATGTGGGAACAATGCTGCGGCGCGCGCGCTCGCTCTTGATCCACTGGATCAGAAAACGCGCAGAAAACATGGCCTGCGCGGAAAAACCGAGCACCAGCCAGGGAACCGACGAACTCATGCGTGATGTTTCCTTTCTTCGTGGGGCCGGACCAGCGAGGTCGACGTGATCACCGGCTGAACCGCCCGCGCCTTCATCCAGCGCACTGCGAGGCAATCGGCGATTCCACGCCACAGGCGGTTGTTGACGCCGTACTTGGTCCGGCCGTAGCGGCGGGCGCGGTGCCCGACCGGCACTTCCACCACGCGGTAGCCGTTCATCCGGACCAGCGTGGGCAGGAAGCGGTGCATGCCGTTGAACACCGGGACGTCGATAACGCACCGGCGATAAAAAACGCGCAGCGAACATCCGACGTCCTGAATGCGGTCGCCGGTGATGGCATTGCGGAATGAATTGGCGATGCGCGACGAGGCGCGGCGCACGAAATCGTCGCGGCGGCCGGCGCGAACCCCGGTCACCATGTCGGCCTTGCCGGGTTCGAGCATGTGCATCAGGCGCGGCAGTTCGGCGGGGTCGTTCTGCAGGTCGGCGTCCAGCGTTCCCACAATGCGGCCGCGCGCGTGTTCGATGCCGACCGACAACGCGGCCGACTGCCCGCACGACTGCGCCAGCGACACGTACTGATGACGCTCGGGCGCGGCGGAATGCAGCGCTTTCAGGGACTCGAGAGTGCCGTCGCGGCTGCCGTCGTCCACCCAGATGCACTCCCACGCGAACGACGCATCCGCGAACGCGGTGTCGATTTCCCCGGCAAGGCGGGACACCGACTCCACCTCGTCCCGGGCCGGAATAATGATGCTGAGTTCCATACGATGACGGCTGCCGGAATGCGGGCCGGCGGGGAAGATATCAGAATGACGGCCGGGCGGCCACGGCCTCCCGGAGAAAAAAAGTGGTCGGGGCGAGAGGATTTGAACCTCCGACTCCCTGCTCCCAAAGCAGGTGCGCTACCGGACTGCGCCACGCCCCGACGTCCCGGCCAGTCTAGCACACGCCCGGGGGTCCCGCCGACCTAACCCGCCATGCGGTACCAGTGCATCATCTCGCGCAGGCTGGGGCGTTTCCCGTACATCAGGATGCCCACGCGGAAGATACGCGCAGCCACAGTGACCGAGAAGAATATCGCAACCAGCATCAGCCCGATGCCCAGCGCGATCTGCCACATCGGCGGCGTCAGCAGAATGATGCGCGCCAGCATCAACAGGGGCGTGAAAACGGGAATGAGGGACATGGCCACCGCCAGCCCGCTGTTGGGACTCTGGATGAACAGCATCAGCGACATGAGCGGAATGATCATGGGCAGCGTGACGATGGCCTGCATCTGCTGAGCGTCCTGCTCGGTGCTGCTTACCGCGCCCACCACCATGAACAACGACGCGAACAGCAGGAATCCGAGCACGAAGAAGACCGGGAAGTACACGAAAACCAGCGGCGACACGTGCACCGTCCCCATCTGCGCCACCAGCATCGGCAGCGCAGAGCCCGCAAGCAGGAATCCCACCACTCCCCAGATGGCGAGCTGCGTGAGCCCCGCCAGCCCGACACCCACCAGTTTGCCGATCATCAGGTCGCGCGCCGAGAGCGTGCTCAGGAGCACCTCGATGATGCGCGAGCCCTTCTCTTCCACAATGCTCTTGGCGATGGTCATGCCCCACGAAATGAGCGCGGAGTACAGGATCATCACGAAAACGAACACCACGCCGTACTCGGCGAGAAAGTTCCGCTGCTCGAGGCCACCCTCCTTGTTCATCTGGTTCATCTCCAGTTTCACCCTCGAGGTCAGCGTCTTCACGCGCTCGTAGTCGATTCCCTCCGTAGCCAGCCGTTCCTTGAGCACGGCGTTGTTGAGCACGTCCTCGAAGCGATCCAGGATGTTGTAGTTGCGCTGTTCGCGCGTGATGTAGGCGGCCTTGCCGCCCGTCATCACATCCTGCGGGATGGCAACCACGATGTCGGTGTCACGGCTGCGCAGCCCATCGATCTGCGCCTGTTTGGCGGCCTCGAAATTCTCCCCGGTCGCGGAGACCACCGTGCAGAGATACTTCCTGCCGCCCTTCTTGAGCGAGTCGGTCAGTGCGGCCACGAACTCCGGCCCGATCTTGCCGGTCTGGTCCACCACGGCCACGCGATTCTGGTGCTCGGGCTGGAGCAAGGCAAAGGTGACGGGCAATACAATGAGCGCCGCCATGAACAGGGGCACCAGAATGGTGGTGACGATGAAGCTCTTGCGGCGCACGTTTTCGGTGTATTCGCGCCGGATGACGTACATCGCCTTCATTGTCCGTCTCCCGAGACCTGTTCGATGAAGATGTCGTACACCGAGGGTTCTGCCAGTTCGTAGCGCGTCACTGAGACGCGCGCGCGCGCCGCATCCAGCACGCGGGCGGGATCGGCGCCGTCTTTGAGGCGCAGAAACACCTCGTTGCCGTTGTCCTGGAAACTCGCCACTTCCGGCAGCGTATGCAGGTAGGTGCCGTCGCCTTCAAAGCGAAGATTGACGCCGTTCTTGCCGTAGCGCTGCTTCACCGACGCCAGCGTCCCTTCCAGCAGCACGCGTCCCCTGTTGATGAGGCAGATGTGATCGCACAGCTTCTCCACCTGGTCCATCTGGTGTGTGGAAAAGATCACCGTGTGTCCGCGGCGGTGGTATTCGAGAATGATGTCCTTGAGGACGTTGGCATTCACGGGATCGAGCCCGGAGAACGGTTCGTCCAGAATCAGCAGTTCCGGTTCGTGCATGATGGTGGCGACGAACTGCACCTTCTGCTGCATCCCCTTGGAGAGTTCTTCGACGGGACGGAAAGCGCGATCGGCGAGGGAGAGGCGTTCCAGCCAGGCACCGCCGCGGTTGCGCGCCTCGCGCCGCGGCATGCCGCGCACCTCACCGAAAAACGTGAGCAGGTCGAGCAGGCGCATCTTTTTGTAGAGGCCGCGCTCTTCGGGCAGGTAGCCGATGCGGTCGAGGTTCACCTGCTGGAGGTCATCGCCCAGAATGCGAATCTGTCCCTCGTCGGGAAGCAGGATGCGCATCAGCATGCGGATGGTGGACGTCTTGCCCGCGCCGTTGGGACCCAGGAATCCGTAGATGACGCCGGGCGGCACCGACAGCGACACGTGGTCGACCGCGAGCGCGTCTCCGTAGCGCTTGACGACGTTTTCAATGTGGACGGCGGATGGCATGGGGTCAGCGAGTCTCCCGCGCGAGCCCCATGCGCAGCATGAGCTCCCGCATCTCGATCAATGCCCGGTAACGATGACTGGTCCGGTTCTTCTCGGCAAGCGTCATTTCCGCAAGGGTGTGCCCGGAGGCTCGGTCGATGAATATGGGATCGTAACCAAAACCATGATCGCCACGCGACAGCGTGGCAATTTCGCCAACCAGTGCACCGTCGGTGAGCAGATGATCGGTCGCGCCGATACGCGCCGCGTCCGCCGGCGTCAGCGCCAGCGCCATCACGGTCCGGAACCGAGCACCCCGCCTGTCGGCGGGGATACCCTTCATTTCGCCGAGGAGTTTCTTACAGTTGCTGGCATATGTCGCGCCCTCCCCCGAATAGCGCGCCGAGTACACACCCGGTGCGCCGTTGAGCGCGTCCACTTCCAGGCCGGTGTCGTCGGCGAGCGCCGAACACCCACTGTGGTCGCGCGCCTCGCGCGCCTTCTTGAGTGCGTTGGCTTCCAGTGTGTCTCTGTCTTCGACCGTGCCGGGAAACTCGGGGAAATCGTCCAGGGTGACGACGTCGACGTCGAGGCCGGAGAGGATGTCGACAATCTCGCGCGCTTTGTCGCGATTATGCGTGGCCAGCACCAGCTTCACGTGGCTAACCGGGAAGACCGAGCGCCGCGCGTTGCGCCGCGAACAGCTGTTCGCACCCGGAGCGCGCCAGCGCCAGCATCGCGTCCAGTTGTTCGCGCGTGTAGGGCACGCGCTCGGCGGTTCCCTGCACCTCGATGAAGGCGCCGCTCTCCGCCATCACCACGTTGAGATCCACTTCGGCGCTGGAGTCCTCGGTGTAGGCGAGATCGAGATACGGATGCCCTCCGATAATCCCCACGCTCACCGCCGAGACCAGGAAGTTCATGGGGTGTTCGCGCAGTTCGAGCGTGGAGATGGCATCGTAGAGCGCCACGCACGCCCCGGTGATGGACGCGGTGCGCGTGCCGCCGTCGGCTTCGAGCACGTCGCAGTCGATCACGATGGTGTTCTCGCCCAGCATGCCCATGGCCACCGCCACGCGGCAGCTGCGACCGATGAGACGCTGAATCTCATGCGTGCGGCCGCTGCGGCCGCGATCGGCTTCGCGCGGAATGCGCTGCTTGGAACTGCGCGGCAGCATTCCGTATTCCGCCGTCACCCATCCCTTGCCACCACCCATCATCCAGCGCGGCACTCCCGGTTCGAGCGTGGCACTGCAGATGACTTTGGTCTCGCCCAGCTCGATGAGCGCCGAGCCTTCGGCGTGGCGCAGATATCCCCGTTCGATGCGAACCGGGCGAAGTTGGTCGGTGGAGCGTCCGTCCTTGCGCATGCACTGTCCTTCCGTTACAGCACCGACACCAGTTCGACGTCGGGCACGCGGCGGCCCAGAAAGCGCGCGGCCACATCTTCGAACGCGGGACTGGTGTCACTGAGAATGATGTGAAATCTGGAACCGCCGTTCTTTCCGGCGAGGCCCTGCTCGTCCAGCACCACCGCCACTTCGCGCGCCGTCTCGATGGCCGAGTCCACCAGCACCACGTCGTTGCCGAGCGTCGCCTGAATCACCGGCTTGAGCAGCGGATAGTGTGTGCACCCGAGCACCAGTGTGTCGATGGTGTGCCCGACGAAGGGCGAGAGGTAGTTCTCCACCACCAGGCGTGTCACCGGCGTGTCGATCCACCCCTCCTCCACCAGCGGCACGAACAGCGGACACGCCAGCGGAATCACGTGCGCGTCGGGACGCTTTTCCCGAATGCCGTTCTGGTATGCGCCGGAGCGGATGGTGCCCGCCGTCCCGATGACACCGATGTGTCCGTTGCGCGTGGCCGCCACCGCGGCGCGCACCCCGGGATCGATCACACCCACGATGGGCAGGCTGAACTCGCGCTGCAGGCCGGGGAGTGCTTCGGCGGTGGCGGTGTTGCACGCAACCACCACCATCTTGACGCCGCGATCCAGCAGCAGGCGCACGTTCTCGCGGGAGAAACGCTGCACCGTCTCCGCGCTCTTGTTGCCGTAGGGCAGGCGCGCAGTATCGCCGAAATACACGAACGATTCGTGCGGCAGATGCTCGATCAGTTCCCTGAGCACGGTCATGCCGCCGATTCCGGAATCAAACACGCCGATGGGCTTATCCGACATGACTAGCGCCATTCCTTGACGACGAAGGGTTGATCTGCGCGCAGGTGTCCGGCAATGGATTCCACCTGGGCTCCGTCGACCAGCAGCTGTACGCGCTGCAGTTCGGGAAAATTGTCCCCGACCGTGCGCACGATCGCGGCGATCGTGCAGTACTCCGCGGCGCTGCCGCCGGGGTGGTTGGACACCAGTTCGCCGCTGAAGTCCAGGTATACGGTGCCGCTGTCCGCATCCACCATCGCGGACAGCAGCTTGGTGCCGCCCGGAATCGCGCTCAGGCCCTCGCTCGCGGTGGGGCCCGCGATCAGCGCGTCGATCACTTCCCGCAGCTGCTCGTCCTCGCGGTGGCTGACCGCCAGTTCGCGGGTTTCCGGATGGATGTTGGGTTCGTCCGTGTCGGCAAAGTACAACGTCACGTTGCGCGTGCCTTCGGGAACCGACTCCACCTGTTTCGGTGCGGGCTCATGGTGCGCAATCCGGGGACGCGCCGCCCACCATACCACCAGCGCGATGGCGACGAACGCGGCCAGCCCGATCAGCGCCAGGCGCCGGCTGCTGAGCCCCCCCGCGGTGCGCGGAGTTTCGTCGAAGGGATTGAAGTCGCGATTGTCCACTAGCGGTATTGCTCCTGCATGCGCTTGATCGAGGCCACCAGTCCGTCGGCCACGCTGCGCTGGAAATCGGGATCCGTGAGCAGCTGCGCCTCGGCCGGGTTGGTGAGGAACGCGGTTTCAATCAGCACGGCCGGCATCTGCGCGCCCTGCAGCACCACGAAGTTTGCCTGCTTCACGCCGCGGCTCTTCAGTCCCAGGCGCGACGTCATTTCGCGCTGAATGGTTTCGGCCAGCGTGCTGCTCTCGGAAATGTAGGCGTTCTGCGCCAGGTCCCACAGAATGAAGTCCACGTCATTCTTCTGCGTATCCGCCGGTGCGCCGCCCGCCTGGTTTTCGTAGCGCGCCAGCGCGCGTTCGGATTCGCTGCGCGCGGGCGAGAGAAAATACGACTCGAAGCCCCCGGTCTGGTCGTTGAACCAGCTGTTGCAGTGGATGCTGATGAACAGGTCCGCCTTCTCGCGGTTGGCGATCTCGGTACGCTGGCGCAGCGGAATGTACGAGTCGTCGTCGCGCGTCATGACCACCTCGAGACCCAGTTGCTGGCGGATCTGATCCGCCACCACGCGCGCGATGGACAGCGTCACATCCTTTTCCGCCACGCCGTCGTCGTTTTCCTTGCCGTGATCGCGTCCGCCGTGGCCGGCGTCGATGCACACCTTCTTGATCACAAACGACGTGCGCACCGTGGCGCCCTCATCGAGCACGACCATGCCGGTATCGGCGGCGGCCGCGGTTCCCTTCTCGAGCGTGACCACGATCTGCGGCGGCGTATCGCTGCGGTCCACCTTGAGCTGCTTCACCTGACGGGAGAGATCGAAGGTGAGGTAGGCATCGCGCTCGGTCTGTTCCGCGCGCACCCCGTTCACGAAGCCGTGGGCATCGCGCACCGTGAGCTGGCGCAGATCCGCGCGCGCGCCGTAGAGCTTGAGACGCACCAGGCCCGCGGTGCCGGTATCAACGTGGTAGACCAGCGGCTCGGTCATCGCGATGGTCGCCGTGGTGCGCGTGGGCGACGTGGCGAAGGTGATGCGCGTCACGTTGAAACCCGCCCCCTGGATGGAGAGGCGGCGGGCTTTTTCGTCCCATACAAAATCACGCGGCGTGTGCTGCGCCGCGATCTCCACCATGAACTCCAGCGGCACCAGCACGAAGCCATCCTGGTAACGCACGGGAGTGCGCATCATGTAAGGCTCGCCATCCACCACCACCACGCGGGTGTCGACCGTGAGGACGAAACGCGCGCGGCCGATGCCGAGGACGATCTTGCGGGTGGTTGCGTTCCAGAACTGCGTCGCCCGGAACAGGCGCGCCACATCGTTGGCGCGCATGAACCACACGTCACCGTCGCCGGATACGTGCAGCAACGGCACCTGCTCCGCGGGCCGGCCGTCGTCGTACACCACCTGGGCGGTGGTCTCCGCGCCGACAGGCGCGGAAGCAAGGACCGCACTCATCACGGCGAACAAAAGGATCAAAAAACGATGCGTCATGCGGGATCGCCGCGACCATAGCAGAGGCAATCGAAGGTGGTCCACGGCGGCTTTAAGGCGCGGTTATTCGCCGCGCCGTTCCCGCTTCATGGCGCGGTCGACGTCGCGGCGGCTCTCGCGCTCGGCGATCGCCTCGCGCTTGTCGTAGAGCTTCTTTCCCTTCGCCAGCCCCAGCTCGACCTTGGCGATACCGCGCGGGGTGAAGTAGACCTTCAATGCCACCAGCGTCATGCCCTTCTCGTTGATTTTCACCGCCAGCTTGCGGATCTCGTCGCGATTGAGCAGCAGCCGGCGGTCACGCAGCGGGTCCAGCGCGCGGTCCGAGGTGTGCGAGTACGGCATGATCTGGAGTCCGCGCAGCACCACCTCGCCGCCTTCGAGCAATGCATACGAATCGCGCAGATTGGCGCGGCCCTCGCGCAGCGATTTTACCTCGGTGCCACGCAGTGCGATCCCCGCCTCGATGGTCTCGAGAATCGCAAAATCGTGGCGGGCCTTCTTGTTCTGAACGACGATCTTCATGGCGGAACAGGGGCAGCCTACGGGGCGGGGCCTTCAGTTGCAACTGGCAAATGAGAAACGACTTAGTATTTACCGGAATAAGTACGATATGTCGGCTTCAGGCGCCGCGTCTCGTCCGGGTGGTATTCCGTAAGCTACTACCACACAATATCTTGTGTCTTCACAATTGGGCATGTGGGACCGCCCTTTCAATTGACTTTTCCACCTCTTTCGACTACTGTCCGCTTCGCTGAAGGTTGCCGGCACTTGGCTTCTTGGCTTTGCCTTTGTCGGTCTCTCTTCTAGCTGCCAAGCCTGCTGGAGTTTTTTCATCAGGGCCGAAGTGGTGGAACTGGTAGACGCGCTGCGTTCAGGGCGCAGTGAGGGCAACCTCGTGGGGGTTCGAGTCCCCCCTTCGGCACCATGAAATGCAATAGTAGGTCGACTTGACCCTCCGGCCCTGTGACCAACCAGGCCGGAGGGTCTTTTCTTTCCAGATTTCGTCTGCGCCCGTACTATGCCCGCCATGAACTTGCACTCCCAACGATGGCGTACTGCGACCCCGGTGATCCTCGGCGCCGTCATGCTTGCGGTCTCGGGATGCTCGACGGCGAAGTTCTCCGTGGGGCACGTGATGGTCCCGGTGCTGGACAATGCGCGCGACGCGGCCATGGAGTCCGACGACCTGCGCATGTTTCAGGACGGCGCCGCCGCCAACCTCTTCCTGCTGGAAGGGCTGATTCGCACGGATCCCGGCAACGAGAGCCTGCGCCTCAACGCTTCCATGCTGTATTTCAGCTACGCGTTCTCCACCTACGAGGAAAGCGACCCCGGATACGCGTCGCAGCTCTACCTCAAGGGCATGGCGCACGGCCGCGCGATGCTGGCGAAGAACAAGAATCTGCCCCGTAACTGGGATGTGCCGCTGGAGGAGTTCGAGAAGGCGATGCCGGCAGTGCGCAAGAAGGACGTGCCCGCGGCGGTGTGGACCGCCGCCAACTGGGCGCAGTTCATCAGCCTGCACCTCGACTCCACCGCCGTCCTGCGCGATATCCCCAAGGTGACCGCACTGCTCGTGCGCTGCACCGAGCTCGACGGGGCCTACTTCAACGGCCTTCCCTATGTGATGGTGGGCAGCCTGTATGCCTTCCGTCCGCCCATGTTCGGCGGGAGCCCGGAAAAATCCCTCGAGAATTTCAACAAGGCTTTCGCGGCGGCGGACTCGACGTTCTTGCTTCCGCACTATTTCTTCGCAAAATTCTATCTGTACCGAATCCAGGACGGCGATCAATTCCGGCAGGCGCTCGCCCGCGTGGCGGCCGCGCCGGAACCTCCTGATGATCCCTACCGCCTGCTCAATCTGATCGCTCGCAAGAAATCCTCATCGTTGCTGGGAGAAGCTGATGACCTTTTCTAGAAGTCTCGCGTGCAGCCTCGCCATCGTGGCCCTTGCCGCCCTGCCGGTCTCGGCGCAGAAGCCGGGTAAGGCGAAGGTCGAAATCAAGCTGGCCACGCTGGCACCCGAAGGCAGCACGTGGATGAAAACCATGCACAAGATCGACGACGACGTGCGCACACGCACCGACAACCGCGTCGGGTTCAAGTTCTTCCCCGGCGGCGTCCAGGGGGACGAAAAGGACGTGATCCGCAAGATCCGCGTGGGCCAGATTCACGGCGCCGGCTTCACCGGCTTCGGCCTGGGCAGCATCGTGCCGGAAGTGCGCGTGCTCGAGCTGCCTTTCATGTTCGACAATGTCGAGGAACTCGACTACGTGCGTTCGCAGACCAACGACTACTACGAGAAGGCGTTCGACGAGCAGGGCTACACCTTGCTGGGCTGGACGGATGTCGGCTTCGTGTATCTGTTCACACATACGCCCGTGCGCAATCCAGAAGACATGGCCACGTGCAAGTGGTGGATCTGGTCCGGCGACCGGCTGGCGGAAATCTTCTTCAAGGCCTTCAAGATCGCCCCCATCCCGCTGGCTGCGCCCGACGTCCTCACGTCGCTCCAGACCGGCGTGGTGGACGCGGTGTACGCCTCGCCGCTGGCGTGCGTGGCGCTGCAGTGGTACTCGCGGGTCAAGTACATGAGCGATGTGCCCATCACCCACGGCATCAGCGCGGTGATCGTGTCGAAGAAATCCCTCGCCGGCGTGAGTGACGCCGACATTGCGGTCATCAAGGACGTGACCCACCAGCACCTGGCTGATCTCACCGCCAAGACGCGCACGCAGAACCAGGAGGCGATCGAGGAGATCAAGAAGGAAGGCGTGGAGGTGGTGGCGGTGGACCCGGCCGCGCGCAAGGAATTCACCGAGCGCGGGCGTGCGGCGTGGAGCGACGGTGTGGGCACGCTGTACTCGCAGGAACTTCTCGATCGCGTCAAGAAGCTGCTCGCCGACTATCGCGCCACCCACGGGGCCCAGTGACCGCCGCTTCGCTGACATGAATCGCTACGCGTTGCTGGCCGCCGGATTTGTGGTGCTCATTGCTCTGGCGGCGGCGCGCGCGCGCCTCGACCGCCGTGACGGCGCCCGCCGCGTGTTCGATTTTCTCGCCCGCCTGGAAATCGGTCTGATCGTGCTGCTGCTGGCCTCGCTGGTCACACTGGGCACGATCCAGATCATCATGCGCAACGCCATGCACTCCGGCCTGCTGTGGGCGGATCCTTTCATGCGCCACGCCGTGCTCTACCTGGGCGCGGTGGGGGCGATGATCGCGTCCGCGCGCATGAACCACATCACCATCGACGTCATCTCGCGCATGACACCGGCGCGTTTGAAACCGCTGCGCCGGCTGCTGGTGTACGGAGCGACGGCGATCGCCGCCTATCTGCTCGCCATCGCCGCCGGCCGGCTGGTGATCGACGAGCGCAGCTACGGTGAAATGGCCTTCCTCGGCATCAAGACCTGGGTCGTGCAGCTGATTCTCCCGGTGGCCTTCACAACCATCGCATACCGCACCCTGCTGGCCATCTTCCTGGGCCGCGAACCGGCCGAGGCAGGAGCGGACAGCTGACATGCTGGCGCTGCTCGGCATCGTCCTCGGACTGCTGGCGCTCTCGGGAATGCCGCTGTTCGCGGTGTTTGGTGTGCTGGCCATGGCGCTCTTCTTTTCCGCGGGTATCGACATCTCGTCGGTGGCGGTGTCGATGTACTCGGTGGCCGGGTCTCCGCTGCTGGTGGCGATTCCGTTGTTCACGCTGGCGGGGTATCTCTTCGCACATAGCAAGGCACCGGATCGCCTCGTCGCCCTCTCGCGCGCGCTCTTTCCCGGAGGACTCGCGGTGGTGGCGCTGGTGGCGTGCGCCGTGTTCACCGCATTCACCGGCGCCTCGGGCGTGACCATTGTGGCGATGGGCGGCCTGCTGCTGCCCGCGCTCCTGACGGAAGGCTACAGTCGCAAGTTCTCGCTGGGACTGGTGACCGCCTCCGGCAGCCTCGGGCTCTTGTTTCCGCCCAGCCTGCCGCTGATCATCTACGGCTACGTGGCGGAAGTGCAGATCGACAAGCTGTTCCTCGCCGGCATTCTTCCCGGAATTCTGCTGGTGGTGATGCTGGCCAGCTTCGGCTTCTACCGCGGGCGCAAGGACGGCATCCAGAGCCCGCCCTTCTCGTGGGCCGCCGTGCGCACGGCGGTGCGCAACGCGGCCTGGGAGATTCCCCTCCCCATCATCATTCTGGGCGGGATCTACGGCGGCATCATCACCGTCATGGAAGCCGCCGCCATCACCGCGCTCTACGCGCTGGTGGTGGAGGTGTTCATCTACCGCGACATCTCCGTGCGCAAGCTGCCGGAAATCTTCGCCGAGAGCGTGGCGCTGGTGGGCGGCATCCTGGTGATCATCATGTGCTCGTTCGGTTTCGTGAACTACGTGATCGACGCCGAAGTACCCATGCGCATCCTGGCCTGGATGCAGCACTACATTTCCAGCAAGTACACCTTCCTCCTGATCCTGAATCTGTTCCTGCTGGTGGTGGGCTGCCTCATGGACATCTTCTCGGCGCTGATCGTGGTGGTGCCGTTGATCGCACCGGTGGCCGTGGGCTTCGGCGTCGATCCCGTGCATCTGGGCATCGTGTTTCTCACCAATCTGGAGATCGGCTACCTCACACCGCCGGTGGGACTGAATCTCTTCATCTCGTCATTCCGCTTCAAGGAGCCGGTGGTGAAGCTGTACTCCGCCAGCGTGCCCTTCCTGCTGCTGATGCTGGTGGCGCTGGTGATCATCACCTACGCACCCGCCCTGAGCCTCTCGCTGGTTCATCTGTTCTCGCACTAGTCGCCCGCTCGCACTTCTCACTGCACGTGCTCCGCTCGTGCTTCTCACTGCACTTGCTCCGCTCGCACTTCTCACTGCACGTGCTCCGCTCATGCTTCTCACCGCTCTCGTTTCGCTCGCGGGTCCTGTCACCGGCCACTCCGGAACAACTTCGCTCCGCTCGTTGCCGGGGTCCCCGTCCGGTGCCACCCGCTCGCTTGCTCAGTCGTTCGCGCTTGTGCCCGGACGCCGGAGCGAGGACGCAGGGCTCTCGTTGGCGAACAATCCGCAGCGGGCGGCAAACGAATGACGCGCACGGTGGACCACCGCGAGGACGTGAGACAACGAGACGCCCGAGGCCGAGCGGAGCAGCACGCGACGATGAGAGTGATAAGAGAGGGAAGAAAAAATACGGGCGCCGGGTGAGGCCCGGCGCCCGTCCCTGCACTATCGCGTTCGAGGGCTCACGCCTTCGCGACGGATGGTGCGCTCGCAGATTGTCTTACGATGCGCCCGCATCGCAATAAGGCAGAATAGACCGGGATGCCCGAAGTCCGTCAAGCAAATGTTGTCAGGAACAGAAAATCTTTTCGACCTGGTCGAGCATGGTGGTCAGCGTAAACTTCTCGCGTGCGACGCGCGCACCGGCATCTCCCATGGCGCGTGCGCGCTCGCGATCCGACAACACATCGATGACTGCGTCCGCAATGGCGCCTGAATCGCCCACGGCGTGCAGAATGCCGGTGACACCGTCCTCGAGAATTTCCGGAATGCTGCTGACACGCGACGCGATGCAGGGAATCCCCGCAGCCATCGCCTCGACGAGCACGTAGCCGAAACCCTCCACGCGCGACGGCAGCAGCAGCGCATCGCTGCCGGTGAGAATCTCGGGCACATCGGCGCGGAATCCCGTGAAGACGATGGAGGGATGCAGGCCGCGCTCGCGCACGGCCGCTTCCAGTTTGGCGCGATCGTCGCCGTCACCCACAAAGAGGATGCGGGCGTTGGGGAATTTCTCCAGCACGTGGGGCGCGGCCTCGATCACCACGCGTTGCTGCTTGCGCTCGTTGAGCTCGCCCACCAGCGATACGACCGGGGCATCGGGTGGCGCACCGATCGCGCCCCGCAGCCTGGCACGCAGCGCATCGCGCTGCTCCACGAGGCGGTCGTAGGGCGCGGCGTCGATCCCGTTGTATACCACCACCGCTTTTTCCGGCGGGAACCACGGCGCGTCCTTCACCATGGTGCGCTTGGTGGCCTCGGAATTCACGATCACCCGATTGATGTCGAGGAGATAGACCAGCCGGTAGTGACGCTTGTCCTTGAGGGGAAACTCACTGCCCCGGCGCGGAATCAGGCGGGGACGAACCGGCCGGGGGCGCAACGCCCGCGACGCGCGGATACTGGCGGCCGCAATGCGGATCTCGCGGTCCAGGTTGGGACACACAATCTCGGGCTGAAAACGGCGCAGTACGCCGGCGAACTGGGTGATGGCGATGGGATCCACGTCGCCGCGCATCTCGATGCTGAACAGAGGAATGCCCCGCGCCGGCGCGTTGGCTGCCAGTACGCTGCCCGGGCGCGCCGCCAGGCGCACATCGTGGCCGCGTTCCCGCAGGCCGGCCGCCGTGTCCAACATCCATCGCTCGCCGCCGCCGTAGCGGCGCAGGGATGACACGAACAGGATTCGCTTGGACTCCATGAAATTGCCTGGTACCACGCCACAAAAACCGCCCCTGCGGGCAGATTGCACGCGTGGAGAGCGAGTGTAGAGCCGAAGCCTTCCCGGCGACAATCATTTTGCGCCCCAATTCGCCCCCACGGGGAGGCATGCGCCCTTCCCCACCACGCTCCGCCAAGTGCCGGGTTTGGGATTCGCAGGCACATCCGTTGCACCTACCGGGAGATTCACCCGTGTCACGATCACCGGAGAGAGCCCATGCAACCTCGATATCTGGTCATTCCCGCGCTCGCGCTTGCCGTGGCGACCGCGTGTGCGTCGTCGTCCGGCCCCGCGGAGACAAGCGGCACCCAGGGCACGTGCGTCACCGATTTCTCCTGCGGTTTTGACCAGGAGTGCAATGGCGCGGCGTGCGGCGCGATTACACCCGCGCTGCGCCCGCACATCCAGACGGCCTCGTGCCTGCTGCGCCCGCCGCTGGATACCAACGAAATCGACTGGCGTGCGTCACACTATGACCTGCTGATCGGGATCTCCGACCCCGACGAAGCGCGCGCGGTCAATCCCAACATTCGTCTCTTTGAATATGTCGTGGCGCGCTTCAATCGCTTCGACCGCGCCGGGCCCAGTGCGCCGGCGTGGGCCAGTGCGCACAACGTGAATCCCGAGGATCTCTATCTCCACTACAAGGAAGACGTGAACGTCCCCACGTGGGAGGGCAAGAGCATCGTGCCCGGGTTTGCGTCCGGGATGGTGCCGGGATGGAACCCCGGCGGCGGCGGCAATCCGGCCAGCGCCACCAGCCGCGACCAATCGCGCGTCGTCGGGTTCTATAACGGAGGCAGCCCGTGGTACTTCGCCAACGTGGCGAATCCGAACTACCATCGCTTTCTCGACGCCTACATCGGCGGACTGATCGACGGCACGTGGTGGTACGGCCACCCCTTCGCCAGCGGGCCGCTGGATGGCGTTCTCGTCGACGACGCCATCTGGTATCCCATCTTCAACGAAGGACTGCTGGATCACTCATCGGAGTACTACGGCGTTTCGATTGACGACAACCATCCCTACACGGTCGCGATCGAGAATCTGTTTCCGGGCCTGGCCACCGACATGATGAACGAGTTCGCATCGACGAAGGACATCATGCCCAACTACGGCCACGTGTTGTTTCTCAACTATGCCAACCGGTGCGCGCAGGACATCCAGAAAACGACGCCGTGGATCTACGGCGAGGTGTGGGTGTCGTATACCGGCACATCGAGTCCCGCCACCGGGAGCAATCGCTGCATGAGCGAGAACTACGACTACGACCAGGCGGTGCGCCAGATCATCTACCAGACGCGCGCCGGCGGCCGCCGCGTGCTGGGCGCCCGCGACTACTCGTCGGGAACGGCGGGAACCGATCGCGGCAGGATGCTGACACTGGGGCTGTATTACCTCATTTCCAACTCGCACACCTACTACATGTACGAAACCATGTCGGGCCACTCGGGCTCGGATCCGGTTTCAGCGTGGGCGTACAATCCCGCCGTCGAGTATGACATCGGACAGCCCGACGAGATTCCACCGGGAACCGTGGATTTCGAAGGACACGCGAACACCAAAGAGCACTACATCATTGACAGCGGCAACGACCCCATCTACACGTCGTTGACCTACCATGTCTATGCGCGGCGCTTCACCAACGCCCTGGTCCTGGTGAAACTGCTTCCCGTGGGCGCCACCGTCGACGATCTGAGCAAAACCCACCTCGTGCTCGACGGAACCTACGCGCCGCTCAACCCCGACGGGCAAACCGTCGGCGCCCCCGTTACCGAAGTGGACATTCGCAACAACGAGGCGCTGATCCTGATTCGGTTGTAGCCGGGTTCAGGCTCCGCCCGAGCCGGACGGTGCGCGCTCCATGCGCTTGATGGCGAGATAGGTGGTGTCGTCCACCTGCGGCGTGGCGCCGATGAAGGCGCGCATGTTGGCGTACAGTGCGGTACACAGGCGGTACGGCGTGAGCGACACATTGGCGCGCACCGCTTCGATGAAGCGGGCCTCGCCATACTCCTCTTCGCCGTTGGTGGCCTCGGTGGCGCCGTCGGTGTAGCACACCAGCGCTTCGTCGCTGTGCAGACGCATCCGGCCTTCGTGCCACTCGACTTCCGTGTCCTTGAGAATCCCCAGCACCGGCCCACCCACCTCCAACCGCCGGAAACTTCCGTCGGCCGCCAGCACGATGGGCGGATTGTGGCCGGCATTGCAGTAGGAAAGCTCGCCGGTATCGGGATTGAGCACCCCGACGAACGTGGTGACAAAGTCCTGCGGGCGCACGGTATCCATGAGAATCTGATTCAGACGCAGCACCATCTGCCGTGCACTCGCGGTAAACGGCGCCACGGTGCGGAACGTGGAACGGAAGCTGGCCATGATGAGCGATGCCGGCACGCCCTTGCCGGCCACGTCGGCGATGGCAAATGCCACCAGGCGGTTCATCGCGGGGAAAAAGTCGTAGTAGTCGCCGCTCACTTCCAGCGAGGGGAAATTGGCACCGGCGATACGGAAGTTGGCCGTGACCAGCGACTTCTTGGGCGAGAAGAATTCCTGCACGGTCCGCGCCAGACGCAGCTCTTCCTCGATCTCCAGCTTCACCTTGCGCTCCTCGAAGAGGTGCGCGCGATCGATGGCCACCGCGGCCTCGGCCGCGAAGGCCTCCAGCAGGCGCAGGTCGTCCTCGCTGTACGCGTCCAGACGGTCGCTTTCCACGTTGAACAGACCCAGCACCTGCCCGCGCAGAATCATGGGCGCCACCATTTCGGAGCGCGTGCGGGCGCGCACGTTGGCGTACTGCGCGTGCGCGCGCACGTCCGGCACAATCAGGCCGTTCTTGGTCTTGGCCACCACGCCCACGATTCCCTCGTCGAGGTGAATCTGGATTTTTTCCTGCGCGGTGCGCGGATACCCGGTGTGCAGCACGCTGGAAATCGTCGAGGTCTTGCCGTCCACCAGAAAGATGGCGGCGGCATCGGATTCCACGAGCCGTTGCAGATTCTTGAGAATGCGGTCCAGCGCTTCGTCGCGCGTCAGCGACTTGCCGACGTCGGCGCTCACTTCCGCGAGCAGCTGATACTCCAGACGGCGGCGCTGGGCGCTCTCGCGCAGGCGGGCATTGGCAACCGCGGCGGCCACGTGCTCGCCCAGCGCGCTGAGCAGTGTCAGGTCGTCGGGCGTGAACGCGTCCTCATTGCGGCGGTTCACCACCTGCAGCACGCCGCGCACCAGACCCCGCCGCTTGAGCGGAATCGCGACCAGCGAGTGCACCTTGATCCCCAGCTTCTTCGCGATGACCGGGGTGAGATCGGAATGCCGCATGTCATCGATGATCACGGGCTGGCCCTTGCGCCACACGTGCCCCATGACACCGGTGCCCTTCACGATGGGCATACCGCGCACATCGGCATCGGCAATGCCCAGCGCGCGCTCGAACACCATGCGGTCGCGCAGGTCGAGCGCGGCCAGCAGCACGTATTCGGCGCGCGTGGCCGTCTTCACGATCTTCAGCAGGCTCTTCAACAGCTCGCCAAATTCGACGTTGGTGTTGAGGGTCCGGCTGGCGGAGACCAACAGCTCGAGTTCGCGCGCTTTTTTGAGCAGCAATTGTCTTTCGTGGGTCAATTCAGGCTCCGGAATGAGGTGCAGCAGGCCCATGCTTCTATAAGTAGAAGCGTGAAGTCAAGAACGGACTAAGGCGCTGTTAAGGTTGACGGTACGCGCCGGATATCAGGCCGCGGGTACCACCGACTGGATGCGGCTCGCCATGTCGAAGAAGGCCTTCGCCACGGGTGAGGCAGGGTCGTGTTTGACGATGGGACTGCCCTCGTCGCCCACCCGGCGCACGGTGGGATCCAGCGGGAGACCGCCGAGAAACTCCACGCCCAGGCGTTCGCTGATATCGCGCCCGCCGCCGTGGTTGAAGATGTCGGTGCGCTCGCCGCAATGCGGGCAGACGAAGTACGTCATGTTCTCGATGATGCCAAGCACCGGCGCGTTCACGCTCCGGTACATCTCGAGCCCCTTCTCGGCGTCCACCAGGGACAGCTCGGACGGAGTGGTCACGATGATGGCGCCGGTGAGCGGCACGGTCTGCACCAGCGTGAGCTGTGCGTCTCCGGTGCCGGGCGGCATGTCGATCATGAGGTAGTCCAGCTCGCCCCACTCCACGTCCTGCAGGAACTTCTTCACCACGCCCATCACGATCGGCCCGCGCCAGATGACGGGTTGTCCGCGCTCGGTGAGAAACCCGAGCGACATGAGTTTGAGGCCGTCCTTTTCCACGGGCGCGATTTCTTTCGTCGTTCCCGCCGTGGGGCGCTCGTCACCCGTTCCCATGAGCACGTGGATGCTGGGGCCGTACACGTCGGCGTCCATCAGTCCCACGCGCGCGCCCTGTGCGGCCAGCGCCAGCGCCAGATTCACGCAGATCGTGGACTTCCCCACGCCCCCCTTGGCCGATGACACCGCGATGATGTTCTTTACGCCCTCGATGGGCGCCTGCGACTCGAAGGGATCCTGGCCGCGTCCGCCGCGCACCGGTCCCGGCCCGGTGTTGGGCTGTGCCGGTCCGCGCGCCGCCAGCGACGGCTTGGCGCCCCGGGTCATGATGATGACTTCGCGCACCCCGTCGAGCTTCTTTACCTCTTCGCGGCTGTCAGCCTCAACGCGCTGTTTCACCTTCAGATCGTCGACCGGGAGGTTCAGCGAAAGCATGACCACGCCGTCGCGGACGGTGATCTTTTCGACCCGCCGTTGCGATATGATGCTGCCCACGCCGAACACGTCGGCCACGGATTCGAGGGCTTTCTGGATGGTGGTTTCGTTCAACATGACGGTGCGGTGAAGCCCGAATATACTCGTTGCGCGCCCGGGTGGCAAACCCGGTCCCCGGACCGAGGATTGACGCCCCGGGACGCCTTCGACTAGTCTCGTCCCGCACCCAACCGGAAGGCCCCATGCGAAACAGAACAAGGCGCAGGCTCGGGTTTGTCTTCATGGTGCTCGCGGTCGCGCTGGCCGCGCTCAACCTGGAGAAATCATACAACGTGGCCATGACCGGCGTGCCCGTCGTATTTCTGATCATCGGCGCCGTGCTGCTGCGAAACTCGCGCAGCAGCACCGAATCCTCCCGGTCCCGCGAATCCCGTTCTCGATAGCGTGGCAGACACAACCCGTCATCCCACTCCCCTCGCCGGCTATGCCTGGCTCTCCATTTTTGCGGCACTCGTCACCATCGCCCTGAAGGCGGCGGCGTGGTTCTTCACCGGATCGGTCGGGCTGCTTTCCGACGCCATGGAATCCGTCGTCAATCTGATCGGCGCGGTGATGGCGCTGGCCATGCTGACGGTGGCGGCGCGTCCCGCGGATGAGACGCACATGTACGGGCATTACAAGGCGGAGTACTTCTCGAGCGGACTCGAGGGCGCACTGATCCTGCTGGCGGCGGCCAGCATCGGCTTCGCGGCGGTTCAGCGCCTGCTGGTTCCCCGCCCCCTGGAACGCGTGGGGCTGGGCATCGCGGTTTCGGTGGTGGCGGCGCTGGTGAACCTTGTGGTCGCGCTGGTGCTGCGGCGCGCGGCACACCGGCACGAATCGGTGACGCTGGAGGCCGACTCCCATCACCTGCTCACCGACGTGCTCACCACCGCGGGCGTGCTCATCGGCATCGGACTGGTGGTATGGACGGGATGGACGCGGCTGGACCCCATCATCGGGCTGGGCGTGGCCCTGGTCATCGTGCTCACCGGCGTGCGCATCGTACGCAAGTCGGTGTTCGGTCTCATGGACTCCGCACTCCCGGTGTCGGAACAGGAAGCGCTGCGCGCGGTGCTCGACCGCTACACGCAGGAGGAAGGCGTGGAATTCCACGCGCTGCGCACACGGCAGTCGGGAAAGAGACGGTTCGTCTCCGTGCACGTGCTGGTGCCCGGACAGTGGACGGTGCACGACGGCCACGAGCTGCTGGAACACATCGAAGCCGACGTGCGCGACACGCTTCCCAACGTATCGATTCTCACTCACCTGGAATCGCTGGATGACCCCGCGTCGTACGATGATGTCACGCTGGAGCGGCCCAACGCGGAACGCCGTGTGCGAGAACGACGCAAGGACGGATAGCCCGGCACCTACCGCCGCTCGCGGATTGCGTCCTTGATGAGCGGCGCCATTTCGTCCGGCGGGCGGTAGCTGGCGGATTCGACATCGGGGTCGGGAAGGCGCAGGAGCAACAGCGTGCGCGTGGTGCACGGCGCCATGCTGGCGATGTGGGTGCCGTCCTCCACGATGAAGAAATCCCCCACCATCGTGTTCAGCACCGAGAGCTGCTGGTCCCGGCCCAGACGCACGCGCCGGCGCGCCGCCTTGAACTTGTCGTAGATCCCCGATGGCACCGGAACAAAGAAGGCCGTCGGATCGCCTTCCATCTCCCGCACCTTCAGGACACCGATGGCATCGTCGTTCACCACCACCGGGAACATGGCGTCGCGCCACACCAGGTAGGGCATGAGGTCGTTGGACGGGTCGCGGGGAAACTGCCACAGGCTGGCGTCGCACGAGAAATAGTAGAAGGGGTCGTCGAGCCGCGCGTTCTGAAAGGCGGCCGCCGCGCGTCCCGACCCGGGGTCGCCGTCGCGCTGGAATCGATAGAGCGCATCCTCGGCCGCATTCCGGGTCCGGTCGGAAATCTCCGTCCAGTGATGAACCGGTGCGGTTCCCGCCGTCAGCGCGACCGCCAGTGCAACCACAAGCCCGGCACGCATGCTACCGCGTCCGCCCCGCGGGCCGGATGAGCGCCAGGCTGGCGGTGTGGCCGTGCAGGAAGTTTCTGCCGCCAATGGGGCCGATCTCTCCCGCGCAGAAGAACCCCGCGAGATCGATTCCGCGGAAGAACGACGTGATGGCGGAGATGTCGCCGTCGGGCTCTTCATAGAGATGCGTGCCGCGGCCGTTGCAGGAAAACAGAAACGCGCCGCTGGGCGAACCGAACAGCGCATGCGGTGTCAGCATCATCTCGAGGTCCTCGCGCGCGGTGTGCGCGTCGCGCAGATGGAACTGCACGCGCTCGCCGGTCGAAATCATGTCGCCGATGGCGATGGCGCCGGTGCGGCTGTCCGCGCCCAGCACGCCACGAATCAGAAAATCACCGCGCCCCAGCGGGTCCCGCGCGGAATCGATGGCGCGTCCAATGAACAGGCCGTTGCGCAGAAGCTCGCGCTCGGGCTCGTCGAGCGCCTCCAGCACCTCGCCGATCTGATCCATGGGCGGCACGCCGCCCAGCGAATCGATGACGTTGTTGCTGGCGTTGGTGACTTCGAAGACCGGACCGACAGGACGGCACCCCTGCGAGACAATGACATCCACCTGCACCGGGCCGCTCAATCCCACTCCCACCAGCCCTCCCTTCATCACGGTGTCATTCATGAACAGCCGGTTGTCACCGGGCTGGCGCGCGGCGCTGGCCAGGCCGCCGATAATCGGAACACCGGCGTGCTGCGTATTGAATGCCTCCAGCACCTGATCCATGGGCGCGGTGAACGGATCGGCCATCATGACGTAGCCGGCGGTGTCGGGTGCGGGCGTGATGTGATCGCCAAGGCGTGAGGGCGTCTGGGCCAGCGCCATGAGGTCGCCCGCGCCGATGCCGAAGGCCCGGATCTCGACACCGGGAAGCTGCGCCGCCACCACCGTGACGGCGGGCTCGTCCTCGATTTCGTGATCGGGGCCGATGACCCCGTCCGCGCAGCAACCGATCATCACGCGCGCACCAATGGCGCGCCGCAGCCCCTCTCCCAGGCGCTCCGCCCGGGGCACAAAATGGACGCTGGGAAACACCAGCGCCAGATCGACGTGCTCGCCCAGACGATCGAGGATCCGGCCCGACACGGCGGCCAGCACGCGATCGATGTCGTCGTCGCGGACGGAAATGGAGGCAAAACGGAATGGTGCGGCGGCAGGCTGCATGGCTATCGGGAATGTAGCGCAGTTTTCGTCCGGCCGCTACCGGCCGTAACGAATGATGGCACCGTCGTCCCCCACGACGAACAGGTTGTTCATGGACGTCCCCCACACCGAGTTCAGGTAGAAGGGCAGATTGGTGAGGTCGTTCACGCGCACCCAGCCCGTATCCGTGGTGGCGTGGCGCAACAGCGTGTACGAATCGCCGGTGGCGTAGCCCTCATCCACATTGGCGCGCCATATCGAAAGCACGTCGTTGATGGGATCGGCGTACACTTCGGTCCACTGCGTGCCGTCCCAGTGAAAGATCTTGCCGCCGGCGTGCGCTGCCGGAAACGGAGCCGAAACCACTTCGGCGGCCACGAACACGTCGGCGGGACCGGTGCCGAACACGCCGTGGAAGGTGTACTGGTTGGGCGCAAAGATCGGGACCGGTTTGAATTGCGTCCCGATCCATTTGAACGCCGCCGACTGGGTTCCCACCATGTACACGTTGTCCGTCGACGAGCCCCACACCGAGAGCAGGTTGCTGGTGACGCTGCCGAGCGAGAGCGGGCTCCAGGTTCCGTTCTCGCGCCGCCACACCGTTCCTCCGTCACCGGCCGTAAATGCGGTTCCGTCCGCGTCCACCCACACCTCGTTGAGGTTCGCGGGCACACCCGGCGACACGTCACTCCATGTCGAACCGTCGTACTGCAAAATAGTTCCGTTCTCGCCCACCGCCAGCGCACTGCACCCGCAGGTTCCTCCCAGGCCGCGCAGGTTGTGGGTGGTGGGACTGGACATCGGCGCCCATGCGCCGTTCCGGTAGTGCATGATGGTTCCGTAGTCGCCCACCGCAAACGCGTCGTGCCCGTTGGGTGACACCCACACGGCTTCGAGATCGACGGTGTTTCCGCCCGGCATGGCCACCAGCTCGAACCCGGACATGCGGTAGATAAGGCCCGCCTGTCCCACCGCATACACCTGTCCGTCCACGCCGAACGCGCGTGCCACGCCCTTGTAGCTCTTCATGGGAACCGGCGTCCACGTCATGCCGTCCCAGTGGTAGGCCGGGCTGGCCGCGCCCGCGGCGAATCCCATCACGTACACGTCGTTGGTCGCCGTCCCCCACACCGTGTTGGGAAACAGCGTGGCACCGATGTCGATGTTGCTCCATTGCGCGCCGTCGAAGTGCGTCACCGCGCCGTTGCCTCCCACCGCGAACACATCCGACGGGCCGCTTCCCCACACCGCGGTGAGGGCGAAGCTGGCCTGCGTGTCGACGGGTTGCCATGAGACACCGTCGTAGTGCAGCAGTTGCCTGCCGAGACCGGTCACGTAGATGGTGTGCGGATCACTTCCCCAGATCGAGTAGAGATTCTCGATGCCCAGCGCGACCGAGACGGTGTCCCACACCGCGCCGTTGAAATGAATGATGCTGCGCTGTGCGCCCACCGCGTACACGTCGTTGGCCGACGATCCCCACACGTCGTAGAGCGTGTGCGTGGTGGGCGTGGGTTGCTGCGTCCACGCGGAGCCGTTGAAGAACAGGACCACGCCGTTCTGGCCCACGGCAAAGATGTGATTTGCATCCGTGCCCCAGATGCCGTTGAGGTTTTCGGTGGTGGGCGTCTGTGTGCGCCGCCAGGTCGTTCCATCGGAACGAAGCACGATGCCTCCGTTGCCGGTGGCGAACAGCCGCTTGGCGGAGGGTCCCCA
>OBLQ010000050.1_pt1 | contig 36026 bp, 26 predicted proteins | sample 1519881 | NCBI WGS metagenome assembly OBLQ01 (sample SAMN01911456, study PRJEB22533) | soil metagenome | biome: Soil | place: Malaysia | collected 2012-04-30 | depth DG_metagenome m | reverse complement strand
CTACACCTTTGCGCTCCGCAACAGCAACCTTCTTGCCCAGCTTCGCAGCCTGAATTGCCGCGTGGTGGCCTGCCGGCCCCGATCCAATCACCAGCATGTCATATTCGTAGTTCGGCACTTCTCTCCTTTGGTTCTCAGTTGGATTCTGGCCAGAAAACGTAAGCCAGAATTTTAGCACTTCACAGGTGCTCTTCGGAAATTGACGCCGTTTTAGTGTGCTCGACGGAAGGGGGCTTCAGACGGTGGTTGTGCAGGCGTGGTTTTCGGGTCTCGCCGCGCCGGAAAAATTTCTGGGCAAAAGTCCCGCCGGCCGCCGCCTCGCGCCTGACACCTGGCGCTTCCTGTCAGGCATGCGTTAGCTGGCTGTAATGAAGCAGCGTGGACCGCAATCGGGACCTTTATAGATGCAAGTGGTAGGGGAGGATCGGTTCACCTTTTCGCGGGCTTCAGTTCAGGTCTAGGTCTTCCTGACCCTTGCCCGAGAGATTCATAGCCATTATTCTTAGGCTCTAAGATTTTGGCGTTTCTGGTCCGGGAGAGTATCCGCTTGGCAGAAAGCATCGGAGTTAAATTCATAAAGGACGGACCGTCGATCCCACTCGGGCTCCTTCAAGCCTTCGAAGCTGGCAAGGTGGTGATCTTCTGTGGTGCCGGTGTTTCGCGAAGGTGTGGACTCCCGGGTTTCAAAGGTCTTGTTACCTCCGTATGCAAGCATTTAACTCGTCAGATGGAGCCAGATGAGCAGCAGCTTTTCGCCGAAAAGTCGTTCGACGGGGCACTCGGACTTATTGAGAATAGGATCGGGAAGCCTCCCCTCCGGCGCGCTGTGCGGCAAGCCCTTGAACTAAACGAAGATTCAGACTTTTCAACACACCAGGCCCTTCTAAAGCTTGCGATATCGAAGGAGGGACACCTTCGCCTTGTGACCACCAATTTTGACAAAGCATTCCTGAAGGCCGACTTCTCGGGCAAACCGGAATTTGACTATGCACCATATCTTCCGGTGCCTGGGCACGGCTGGAGCAGCGTTGTTCACCTGCATGGGGGATTCGGGAACGAGCGGGAGCGGGCTGACGAGTCACTCGTCCTTACTAGTGCCGACTTTGGACGAGCGTACATTACGGAAGGATGGGCCAGTCGGTTTCTGAGCGAGCTTTTCCGTCGCGCCGGGGCGATTCTGTTTGTTGGATACAGTGTCTCTGACCCGGCAATTCGGTACATCGTCGATGCATTTGCAGCTGACCGCGCAGGCCGAGAAGCGAAAGTCGCGGAGGCATTTATTTTCGTCGGCGCGGAAGACAACGAGGCGGCACAGCGAGCACGAACTTGGAAAAGTCGGGGTATAGAACCTATCGTCTATGATCCAAGGGACAATCACTGGTTGCTTCACGAAACGCTCGAGAGCCTTGCGAAGAAATATACAACCGGCTTCTTCGACCGCGACTCAATAGTCCTCGAGTATGCCTCGCAGAGTCCTCTTGGCGGACTGGAACAAGAGGCGATTTCGCAAGTTACATGGGCGCTGCGAGACGAAAGTGGCCATGCGGCGCGGACGTTCTCACGGATGGAACCGCCGCCGTCACTGGAGTGGCTTGAATTCCTTGAAGAAGCAGGGCTGTTTGACCTTGTGCCCCCAGATGTGGGCACCTTTTCGCCGGTCGGGCCAACCCCGGCCGTCAATCTTATTGGATCGCTCCATCCCGTTTCCCTTGCTCTCTGCGGATGGCTTTGCAGCCATCTAGGTAAGAAGGCGCTTATTCAGTGGGTTATCAAGAGAGGTTGCCATCTACACCCATCATTTGCAAACCATGTCCGCCAGAAGCTTGCGAAACAAGACGGTCCTCAAATTACCAAGGGGGCGAAACTAATCTGGACATTCCTCTCGACGCGGTCCGCGCCGGTCTACGACCCAAGCGTTGAGCAAAATGTGCTGTCTCAGGTCGACGAACTCGAGACCGCCCCTTGGAGTCCGCCCTTGCGCGACCAGGTGCTATCTTGGATTACCCCAGCCATCAGTTTTGGCAGACCGTTCTCGCTGTATTTGGAAAGAGAACCTGAACTCGAATCAGTAAGTGGGTATGCAGAAATTGAACTGGTTCCCGCCGCTGGGCATAGAATCGGAGATGTGGTCGGCGCGCTTCTAAGTCGCGCTGATGCCACGGCGATTGCACAGGATCTCCTAATAGGAATCACCGAATCCCTAAGGAAGGGTCTGACATACCTCCAGTTCTTTGAAAAAGCAAACGCCGACTACGACGGATCGTTTCTTCATAGACCCTCGATTGATGAACACTGTCAGAACAGCCAATTTTCCCACTGGTCGCCCTGCGTTCGGTTGCTTAGGGAATGTTGGCAGAGGGTGGCTTCTACCGACCTCCAGAGAGCTCGCGAAGAAGTCACGCAGTGGATGCGGATTCAATTACCACTCTTTCGGCGATTCGTGATTTGGAGCTCAGGAAGGTCGGGGGGCCTTTCCGCTTCCGAATCGGTCGACTACCTAATGGAGCAGCCCTCCAGTGCTATTTGGGGCCTCGACACGCATCGCGAGCTTCTCCAATACCTCGGTAGGATTGCTCCGCAACTTCCCGAGGGCGATGCTGCACGCCTGTGTGGCTTAATACTACAAGGCCCTCCAAGGAACCAGTACAGGGCTGACATAACAGAGCAACAGCTCGCGAGAGTTAGCTCACGAGCCATCTACCTTCGCCTGGCAAAGCTTCGCGATGGTGGTCTAGCACTACCGGATGCGGTTCGTCAGGCAATCAATCAAATAATAAGGGATTATCCGGAATGGGACCACCCTATCACGGAGCAAGAAGAGTTCCTTTCCTGGGTCGGTGGTGAAGGCGAAGAGTTTCCATATGAATTTGAACGGCAACTGGACGACTACTTGACTTGGAACGATGAAGCTGTCCTGTCGGAAATCAGAGACGCCCCCGGCAATCCTAAGACCATCGCCCGCTGGCGGGGTTTGTTCATTGGAGACGCCGAGCGCGCCATGAAGATTTTGGGCGACTTGGGGGCGCTAGGCGTTTTCGACAGTGGAATATGGGCGCTGCCGCTGGACTACGTAAGTAACGAGAAAATTCGGCCTGATTGCGTCCGGCTATTCGGGACGTTTGGTAACCGCCTTGAGGAGCATTTCATCCAGCAGCACCTTCATAACCTCACGACGCTTGTCATGTTGCACAGGACAGCAGAGGGCGCATTGCCAGATGACTTGTATTGGCGTCTGTGGGATCTCTTGCTTTTGCCCGCGACAGAGATCCCCCCGGACGAGGGTGCGGACCGGGTATTTGAAGCCCTAAATTCACCGATCGGGAATCTAACCGATGCCCTACTCCATAAGCTCGGGGAGCTGAATCCGGGTAACTATGATGAGATTCCAAAACCGACCCAAGGTCGACTCGAAGCCCTGCTGAATGGATCGCGCCCAGCGCATCGCCAATCCCGGACCTTGCTAGCAAGTGCCCTCGGATGGCTTTACAGATTAAAGCCAGATCTTGTTGCGCCTAACTTCTTGTCCTTGTTCAATTGGGATGTTTCCGATGAGGCAAGAAACGTCTGGTCCGGGTACCTGAGATCGCCGCGAATGACCCCCGAGCTATGGTTCGTCATTCGACCCCTATTTCTAAAACTCTTCCCGCATTCCAGCGAACTGGGTGCAGTCGAACGTCCGTTATACTCGCTCCTCGCACATTTGCTATTGCGTGAAGAATTCCAGTTGGACCCGTCCGAAGCCCAATACGTCCTAAGAGCGGGTACTGCTGAGGGCCGAGAGTTGGTCGCGTGGTACTGGTGGCGACAAGCCGACTCTGCAACGGACTACGGTGCCACGCTCTTTCGCGACCGACTGAAACACCTTCTCACAAGCGTTTGGCCTAAGGAACTTGAGTTAAAGGAAGAGGGGTCTTCGGAAAGACTCGCCGACCTTGCTTTATGTTGCGGAACGGAGTTTGAGGACGCCGTCGCCACAATCATTCCGTTGCTTACGAAGATCACAAAGTCTCAAATGTTCCTTTGGTCGTTAAAGAAAAAGGATTATGCTGACAAATTCCCGGAGGCGACACTTTCGCTCATCGATTCCTTGATAGGTGATCAAACTGAACCGTGGGGAATGCAGGACCTCCGGACACTCTTGACGCGCATTTCAACAGCCGAGCCCAGCTTAACCCGGGACCCTAGATTCATTCGACTAGATGCACTTGTCCGGCGATTCGAATGAGCGAGCAAGCGCGGACCTCTTATTGTGAGGTTTGCGGTCTTTCGGCGGGTCACGATAGGAACCGCGGACAGCAACCTCGGGCGGGTGGCGCCCGGATCGATCGGGACGATCAGCGAAGTTGAGTGGGGTTGGAATGGCCGGATGTCACAACCGCCTCGAAACTACGGCGAAAACGATCTTCACTACTTGAGCACCAGCATCCCGCAAGGCGGGACTGTGCACCGGTTCTCGATTCCGAGCGACAATAATAGTGGCACGGGCGTCTCGCTCCCGCCTGGGCATGGGACCAGAATGGCCATGCCACAGGCGTGAAGAATCATGGGAAAGATGCCCAGGCCACGCCGGGCATGGGGGCGAAATCGCCGCCTCACGAAATCCTGTATTTTCAATATAGTGGCGGACTGGGGGCAACCGCACCGGCAGAAATAAGGCCCTTCAGAAATCATTCTTCGCGGCCACATTGGCTTCCGGCCGGACACGACATAGGCTCATAAAGTAGGCTATCAAAATGCCGCCGAAGGCCCCAAATGGGACGTATGGGATTCTACGTCGCAAAATATTGAATTTTGTAAGTTGCACATAATACATAACTTAGTTGACGTTTATGAGTTCGAAATTTCGCTTTGATGCAAAACGTGTTCAATTTATGAACAGTAGGTAAAAATTACAAAAGGGTTCTTTGTTCCCACGAATAGAAAGCTGCTGGCGCCGGCCGCCATAGATTCATACTCCAGTCGCATACATGCCGGAGTACGGCACGTCCGCGCCACCCGATGGAGCAAAACGCTCCCCTATATCCTACCTGCGCGTAGGCAAGTCCAGACCCAGGCTGGTCCAGAGGTCATCCACTCTTCTCTTGATCTCATCATCCATGATGATTTCATCAGGCCAGGGGCGGGTGAATCCTTCGCTCGGCCATTTCGTTGTGGCGTCTATGCCCATCTTTGAGCCGAAATTCGGCAATCGCGAGGCGTGCTCAAGCTGGTCCACGGGCCCCAGCACAAACTGGATGTCGCGTTCAGGATCGATGTGGTTCAGAGCCTTCCACGCCACTTCCTTCACGTTGTGAACGTCAACGTCGCTATCCACCACCACGATGCACTTAGAGAACATGGCGCCCGGCAATCCCCAGATGGCGTTCATCACCTTGCGCGCGTGGCCGGGATAGCTCTTGCGGATGGAGACGATGATCAGGTTGTGAAACACGCCCTCGGGCGGCATGTGCATGTCCACCACTTCGGGCATCTGCTGGCGCATCAGCGGCAGGAAGATGCGCTCCACCGCAAAGCCCATCCAGTAATCCTCCATCGGCGGCGGGCCGACAATCGTGGAAACATAGATCGGATTCTTGCGCCGCGTGATGCAGGTGAGGTGGAACGCCGGGAATTTATCTGCGAGCGAATAGTAGCCGGTGTGGTCGCCGAACGGCCCTTCCGTGCGGATGTCATCCAGATCGACATACCCTTCCAGCACGATCTCGGCGTTGGCGGGCACTTCCAGGTCCACCGTTTCGCAGCGCACCAGCTCCACCGGCTTTTGGCGCAGGAAGCCCGCGAAGAGGAACTCGTCCAAGTCCTCCGGCAGCGGCAGGATACCCGCCAGCATGGTGACCGGGTCGGCGCCGATGGCTGCGGCCACGTCCATCCGGCGGCCTCTGCCCTGGCGGTCGAGCCAGCGGAAGTGCTCCGCTCCGGTCTTGTGGATTTGCCAGTGCATGCCGGTGGTACGCTCATCAAAAACCTGCATGCGGTAGCAGCCGACGTTGCGCCGGCCACTCTTCGGGCTGCGCGTCACCACCATCGGCCAGGTGATGAAGCGGCCGCCATCCTGCGGCCAGCATTGCATGATGGGAAGTTCGGCAAGGGATACGTTGTCACGCTGAATAACTTCCTTGACGGGGCCGCTCTTTACCGTCTTGGGAAAGAAGGAACCGAGTTCGGCAACCTTGGGAAGCATTCTGACTTTGTCCAGCAGGCCTTCGGGCGGCTTCATGGCCAGGAGGTCTTCGATGCGCTTGGCCACGTCGTCAAGTGAAGATACGCCGAGCGCCAGTTCCATCCTTCTCTTTGTACCGAGCGTATTGATCAGAAGCGGGATGGAATAAGTTCTGCCATCTCTTGCCGACCGCGGCTTTTCAAAAAGCAGGGCGGGACCCGCTGCCTTGGATACGCGATCAGTGATCTCGGTGATTTCGAGGTCTACGTCAACCTCAACACCGATCCGCTTTAGTTCCCTTTCCCGTTCCAGCCGGATGATAAATTCTCGAAGGTCGTTGTACGCCACAGTTGTCCTTGTCTTAGCATCATTCCGAGGCTGATGTACTTGATCGGCCCGAGAAATCCGCTTTGGATCGTATCCAGCCCAGGACCAGAGTCGTCGGGTTTACCCAGAACCGGATAAGCAGATTCCTCTCCCGCGGTGCGGGATCGGAATGACAGCCTCGCCAGCATCTTTTCACGATCCTGTCAGATTTCCAAGAATTACAGATTGTTCCCGGCAAATCAAGGAGCGTAAAACATCCGAGCCCCCTGTTGACAACTCCAGTCGCAGGAAATAATACTTGTCTTGCTGTATTGAAGGGGAGGTCAATACAAGCGTGCCGTGCGGGTTCGGCTCAGTATTTGCTCCAGCGGAAACACCCTCCTTAAAAGGCCGCTTCATGACAGATTGCGGAATGGATATTGCAGGGTATTGGCGCGAACGGGCCGTCCGGCTTTTTTTGTGCTGCGCGGTCACGGGTTTGTTTTTCACCCATCCGGCCCGCGGCGGCCAGGCGCCTCACTCCAGCCACCAACCGTCCCCGACCGCACGGCTCCAACCTGTTATCCGCAGGACAGCCCCGCCTCCGGTGCAGCTTTGTGTGGTGGTTCGGAACGTCCGCGGGGAGACGGTGGATAATTTGCGCCAAAGCGACTTCCGGCTGTGGGACAACAACCGCCTGCAGCGGATCAGCGATTTTGCCGGCAACGTCATTCCCGAGCCTGTCCAGAACCTGAAAACTCCCGGAACCGTCCGCTACACCGCACTCTACTTTGACGATCTTCATTATGACTTCACGGACACAATCCGCGTCACGGACAGTGCGTATTTGTACTTCAAGTCAACCCTCGAACCAGGAAACAAGGTCGGCGTGTTTACGTCGTCAGGCGAGGTAACTCTCAACTTCACTGACGACAAGGCCAAGCTCCACCAGACACTGCTGGCAATTAAGCCTCACATTCCATCGGCAAGCCAGGCAACAACTTGCCCGCAGCTCTCAGATTTTCAGGCCCTGATGCTGCTCTACGGTGGCGATCCCCTGCCGTTGAGAATAGCCCTCGATGACATGAACGCCTGCAGCACGGCCAGTGGCCAGGAGGACCCTCCCACCAGCAGCCTGCCCGTTGCCACGCTCAGGCGGATGACCGAAAGCATCAACCTCCGCGCCAAACAGGTCATTGCCGAAAGTGAAGCCCAGTCCCGGAAAACGCTTGACGGGCTGGATCGCCTGATCACCCAAGTGTCCGCACTGCCCGACCCGCGTTCGATCATTGTGGCATCTCCCGGTTTTCTGGCGGGCTCGCAGGCCAGGCAGGTGGACCTGCTCGCACGACGTGCAACACGCCTTCACATCATCATCAGCACCCTGGATATCACCGGCCTGATCAGGCAGCTTTCAATGCCCGCCCCTACACAGAACCGCAAGCTGGATGAGGAACGGGAAGCCATTGTGGCCGCAAAAAACCAGATGATAGCGGACAGGGCATCGATGGCAGCCGACGTGCTCCTGGACCTTTCCACCATGACCGGGGGTAACTTTATCGGAAATAAGGATGATCTTGAGTCCGGATTTAGAGCGGCTATTCCCCTGCCTCCGGCCTACTACGTCCTGGGATACACTCCAACCGACTCCAGTGAAAACGGTCGTTTCCACAACGTCCGGATCCAGGTGGTTCGGCACGGGCTGATGGGAGTACAGGCACCCTCCGGCTATTACGCGCCCGGCACTGCACAAGAGATTGCGCGGTCTTCCGTCCGTGACCGGCATTCAAGTGGCCGCCGGAAGTAGCCATTCGCCATGGTTATTCTTGACCGCTATCGCGCCGCCACAGCCCGGCGATCACTCCTGCGCTGGTACCAGCGCCGGTCCCGCGCCCTTCCCTGGCGCAAGTCCAAGTCTCCCTATACCGTTTGGCTTTCGGAGGTCATGCTCCAACAGACGCAGATTGAAACAGTCATCCCCTATTACCAGCGTTTCGTTCGTGAATTCCCCACGGTGGAGCATCTGGCAAGAGCACCGCTCGAACGGGTTCTGGAACTCTGGTCAGGCCTTGGTTATTACCGTCGCGCCCGTAACCTCCACCGGACGGCCCAGGAACTGGTGGCAAAGCACGGAGGACAATTCCCCAGAGATATACGGCTGGCACGGTCCCTGCCCGGAGTCGGTGACTATACGGCCCGTGCGGTGCTGAGCATCGCTTACAACCAGCCTTACGCCGTCCTCGATGGCAATGTGGCCCGGGTAATGGCAAGACTTCTCGCGGTCCGAGGCAATCTTCACCAGCCACGCTTTCGCCGTCGAATCGAAGACGATCTCGAACTTGTCCTCCCCCGGAGGAGCCCCGGCAATTTCAACCAGGCCATGATGGAATTAGGGCAGACTGTTTGTCTGCCACGCTCGCCCCGTTGTTCTTCTTGTCCATTCCATCATTGGTGCCAAGCCTTCCTATCTCACAAACCCGAAAGCTATCCTGATCCGAAACCCCGCCGCCAAGGCGAAGATTGGCACATGGCTGCGGCTCTTCTTGTTAAGAATCAACAGGTTATACTATTCCGTGGCCTTGAAAACGGACTGCTTGATGACCTTTGGAATTTTCCCTCGGCATTGGGCCGATCCAGCAGCGAAGCGCTATTGCTGCTGGATGAGAAACTACGCACCTTATTAGGGGCTGCCCCTTCGTTGCAAGAGACCACCTACCAGCTTCGCCACAGCATTACCTATCGTTCTATTCAAGTTCATGTTTACAAAGGACTTTTTCCTGGAAAGACGACCAAGGATGGGTTCCGTTGGTTCGAGCTGCGGTCCGTCGAACAGGCGGCCGTTTCTCAGTTAGCGCGCAAGATTGCCAGGAAGATTGGTGAAACGAGACGGTGAATCGTGGAAAGGCCTGGGGCTTTCCTTTATACCACACGTAATAAATATGTTAGAAGGAATTCTCAACGCTGAGTGCGTCCGAAGCATGGCGAAAAAAGGTTTAGGAAGGCACCTGTGCATGAGCGGAATTAGAACCATGCAACCTTGTGAGGTACCACCATAACGCATAACCTCTTATCCCCGCAATAACCATTACCTTCTTGATACTCGACTTTTTGCCTGTTACAATTTTGACGCTCGTCTCTGGGCTGTGTTATGATCGCGCGAATGGGCGTGACATTTGTCACGATACCTAGTGATTAGGGTCACAGCATGTTCCGGCGTGTGCCGATAGATTACTATGGATTTGTTGTGGGAAGTTGTCTGGATACTCGCACCCAAGATTCCTTTCTCCGTCAGCTCAGAACCAGACCTCCCGACACCCAGTAATGGTCTTCGCAGAGAGGAAGAGCTTCATGACCACGGTTTCGCACTTTCGCGCCTTGAAAGTGCAGCAAGATGCCCAGACATCTTTGATACGATCTATCCAAGTACTTCCCTGGAGCGCACTAGTAACCTCTAAGAGTATTCCAAGCCCTGATTCAGATCTTAATTTCAGTTCCTGCGGTTTTGAAGTCCAACCAACTGTCGCAACTTTATCTACGAATTGTTTAATCCCGCTGAGAGATGCCGAACCAGGCGCCTGGACAGGCGGTACATTTGGCTCAACGAACTCATTTGACGAAGGAGGCATGGCATGATGGAAACATCAATTAACTTCCATGCACTTAAAAGTGCTTTGCGTCGCGGTTTGGCCATGGCAGTCTTATCTTCATTTGCGGTCTTGCTTATTATTTCCCCGCGAGCTGCACTCGCCGATGTGAGCGCCAGGATTCAGGGTACGGTTACGGATCCGTCTGGAGCCGTGGTGCCTGATGTGACGGTCACCGTAACGAACGTCGCCACGGGCCTCTCCAGAAAGGTGACAAGCTCAAGCGACGGCTCCTTTGTAGCGCTCAACCTTCCTGCGCCCGCCGTCTACAACGTTTTGGCTGAAAAGAGCGGCTTCAAGAAGTTTTCAGCCTTACAGATCCCTTTGTCTCTGAACCAGATTTACGTTCTCCAGATCAGAATGGAACTTGGGGCAGTCACCCAGGAGGTAACAGTACAGGCGCAGCCGGCCCAGGTGCAGACAAACAGCATTCAGCTTGGCGCTACCATCACGGGCAGCGCCATTGTAAACCTCCCTTTGAACGGGCGGAACTGGGTGACACTGCAGCGGACCCTGCCGGGAGTTGTTGCTTCCGTTGACTTCAGCAGTAATTTCCCCACGAACGGAGCTCGTTCACAGGACAACGGTTATATGATCAACGGCAACGATGCCAATGACCTGCCCCTGAACACGCCTCTGGTTATCCCCAGTCCAGATGCCATCGCCGAAGTGCGGATGATTACCAGCACCATCAATCCCGAATACGGCCGTAACTCAGGCGCCATTCTTAACGCGGTGACCAAGTCAGGATCCAACGCATTCCATGGCAACGTCTTCGAGTTCTATCGCGATCCGTTCCTGAACGCCCGCAATTTCTTCCTCCCTGAGCATGACCTGTTCCATCAGAACCAGTTTGGCGGCACCCTCGGCGGGCCGATCTGGAAAGACCACACCTTCTTCTTCTTTTCCTACGAAGGAACCCGGAACCGAAGGCCCATCGCCCCCGGGCGCGGTTATGCCGGAGGGACAACAACCGTGTTCACGCAAGATCAGCGCAACGGCATCTTCCCGGGGCTTGCAACTTCCGAAGGTTTTTCCGCCGCCCAGCTGGTTGGCGAAGACGGGAATACGTACCCGGCGGGCACGCCTTATTCGACCCTATTCCCGACCGGCACAATCCCCACTGTCGATCTGGATCCCATAGCCGTGGGCCTGGTCAACAAATACATGCCGCTGCCGAATCTCGGCGCCACCGAGTTCTCTTGGAATCCCATTGATGTCAACAAAGATGACCAGTACATCACTCGCATCGACCAGAACTTTGGTGCAAACGATTCGATATATGCGTATTGGTTTATCGAACCCGGTTCGCTCGTTGAAGATCAGTCCTTCTACGGCGGAAGTCTTCCTGGTTTCGGAGAAACAGACACCGATAAGACCAATAACATGAATCTGAACTGGACCCACATCTTCAGTGGGAATGTGCTCAACGAAGCTCGCGTTGGTTACAACCGGCTAAATTACAATTCTGTTAACCCCACCACCGTCGTCCAGCCTTCAGATGTGGGCTTTACAGGAATCAAGCCGCAAATCCCCTCGGGAGCCGGCGTACCCTGTATAGATATCACAGGCTACGAGTCGGGGGCCTGTGCTTTCGGGTTTAGTTATAACGGTCCGCAGCCGCGAATTGATCAGACTTACCAGGTAACGGACAATTTCTCCTGGGTGAAGGGCCGGCACACGATGAAATTTGGTTTTGACATGCGACGTTCCGCCGTGGAAAATCCGTTTGGCTTCGTCAACAACGGCTACTTCGACTTTTCCGCACCGGCGGGCTTCCCGTTCACCACAGGAGATCCAGCCGCGGATTTCTTCCTGGGTGCGTCGGACTTCTATGAGCAAACCAGCGGTGGCTTCATCGACGCCCGGACACAGGCCTACTACTCTTATGCTCAGGACGAGTGGAAGGTCCGGCCCAACCTGACGATCACCTATGGATTAGGCTGGCAGGTTAATACTCCAATCAGTGACATTTACAACGGCGGCGTCGCGATCAACGCCTTCCGCCCGGGCCAGCAATCCACCGTATTTCCAACGGCTCCTGAAGGCTTGCTATTCCCGGGCGACAGCGGAATCAATACTGCCAGCTATCGCACCCATTACAACGATTTTGCACCCCGCTTCGGTTTTGCGTGGAGCCCTGGGTCTTCGCACAAGCTAAGCATCCGCGCCGGATTTGGGATTTACTACAACCAGGTGGAAGAAGAACTTACCTTAAACAATTTGAGCGCACCTCCATTTTCGCTGACCGATTACGGTGTCTCCCTCTACGCGGTACCGAGCCTCGCCAACCCCTACTCGAGTGCTGACGGGAGTCTGGTTTTTCAAAATGCATTCCCCTTCGCACCGCCAAATCCGGGAGATACGAATATAGATTTCAGCCAGTTTTACCCGATGTCACTGAATGTGATCAATCCTGACTTCCGGACACCGGCGGCTTACAACTACAATTTCAACATTGAGCGGGAACTGCCGAGCCAGGCCATCCTGACCTTGGCTTATGTCGGACACCAGGGGCGCCACCTGGAGACACGCTACGAACTGAATCCCGGCGGCCAGGCCCCAGGTGTGAATCCGGCTTGCGCCGCCATCCCTGGCTGCAATTCGCTCTATCTCGGTTTTTATTATCCGGATGTTCCCTTCCCGTACGATCCTCTCGTTTTCGGATCGGTCGGCCAACAGTCAACGGATGCGAACTCAAACTACAATGCCCTCCAGGTGACGTTGAACAAGCACACCACCCATGGCCTGACGTTCCTGGCCACTTACACATGGTCACACTCACTCGACATAGGGTCGAGCTTTGAAAACGTAGGCAGCTTCGGCGAGCTCAACCCGTTCGACCGGCAATCGAATTACGGCGACTCCACTTACGACGCACGGAATGTGTTTGTGGCCAGCTATACCTACGAAATTCCCAGCGTCCGCCATTTCAATGCCTTCAGCAAGTTTCCCGGCCGCCTGACGGACGGCTGGCGGGTATCGGGGTTCACCATATTCCAGGGGGGATTCCCGATCGGATTGTATGACTCAAGCCTGGGATCATTTACTTGCTTCTCATACTCAACGTTCTACGGTTGCCCGGACCGGCCGAACTTGGTTGGTCCCGTCACAATGGCCGATCCGCGCACCAGTTCGTACACGAACAATATCCTCGGCCTGGGTTCCAGGGACCACTATTTCTTCGATCCCAACAGTTTCGCGCAGGAAACTCCCGGCGTCATAGGCAACGCAGGGCGTAACTTTTTCCATGGCCCAGGGATTAACAGAACGGATATTGGTCTCTATAAGGATACGAAGATCACGGAATCAACCAAGGTGGAACTGCGGCTTGAATTCTTCAACATCTTCAACCACACGCAGTTCGACAATCCAAGTGGTAACGTTTCGTCCATTAACTTCGGCCGTGTGCTTTCGGCAGGCAGTCCTCGGGTCATCCAACTGGCGGCCAAATTCAACTTCTAGCAGTGTAGGAGCCCGCACGTCAGCGGCTGGCCCCTATTCGGGTACGGGCTTTGTTTGTCTTGCAAGTAAGAAACCTAACGGGGTGGCGGGTAATTCACAAAATGTCGTGAGACCTGCCACCCTGTTTTCTTTCCTGTCCACAACTCTCAATGTCAGCCGATGATCAGTCCCGCGTAAGACTCTCAAAATCCAGGTTCATGGCAGGCGTTCAGTGCCTGAAGCGCCTGTACTTTCAGGTCCATCATCCTGAATTCGCCGGAGAGCCGGATGAGCCCGCTCAAGCCACTATGCGCCAGGGCCGGGAAGTCGGAGAACTGGCCAGGGGAGCCTTCCCCGGCGGCGTACTGGTAAAGGTGGACGATCTCAAATTCTCTGAAGCCATCAACCAAACTTCTCAACTTGTCGCAGACCAGAATGTTCAAACCATCTTTGAGGGGACTTTCAAGCATGACAACATTGTTGTGAGGACTGACATTCTGTCACGAGCGCCCCGAGACAGGTGGCGTCTCGTAGAAGTGAAAGCCTCCACCGACGTCAAGGAGCACCATCCTTATGACGTAGGCATCCAGCAATTCGTGCTGGACGCCGCGCACATTGAGACTTCTCCCTGCCTCATGCACCTCAACCGGGACTATGTATATAACGGCCGCGAATATAACCTCCGCAGGCTCTTCAAGATTGAGGAAATCGGAACGAAGATCGACAAGTTGCGTGGGAAACTGCCGGAAATCGTACGGCAGCAGCGCCTGGTTCTCTCCCGGCCTGATCCACCGGATATAGAGCCGGGACCTCAGTGCAAAGATCCCGTGCTGTGCGAATTTTACGACTGCTGCAACCCCGAGTTGCCGGAAGATCATGTCCAATTGTTGCCCAGCATCTCATCAACCAAGGTCAATCAATTGGCCGCCAAGAGGATCATCTCCGTCCATGATATTCCTGCAGATTTCCCGCTCAGCGAACGGCAACGGCGCGCATGCCGCTGCGTCCAGACCCAGACGCCGTATTTCGCCATACGCCTGAAGGAAGCAATCAGCCAACTAACTTATCCGCTCTATTTTATGGATTTCGAAACTCTGAATCCGGCTGTCCCGCGATTTACCGGCATGAGGCCCTACGACCCTATTCCATTCCAATGGTCTGTTCACGTCAGGAGGACACGCATCGGCCAGTTAGAACACCATGAGTTTCTTGCGGAAGACGAGAGCGATCCCAGGTTGTCGTTCCTCACCTCGCTGTTGGCGATCCTTGGGCAGAAAGGCCCCGTGATTGTGTACAACCGAGGGTTCGAATCACAGCGCCTGGAAGAACTGGCGGGCTGGCTTCCTGAATACGCCGGCAGGATTGAGCAGGTCCGGGCAAGACTATGGGACCTTCTGGATACTGTCAGGAAGAATGTCTACCATCCGCGTTTCAGGGGATCGTTTTCCCTCAAGAGCGTACTGCCGGCCCTGGTTCCTGATATGACTTACGAGGGGATGGAAGTGTCCGAGGGCGAGGAGGCTGGACTGGCCTGGGAGAAAATGGTTCGCGGCCAGGTTGGCGCAAAGGAAAAAGCAAGGCTGCGGAAGGCACTCCTGGAGTACTGCAGAAAGGACACACTCGCCATGGCTAGGCTATTGGATTTTCTGGGAGCAGCCCGGCCGAGTGGGATATAGGCCCATCTCGCAGCCAATTTCCGAGGCGTAGACAGCCGCCGGGCTGCACACCACGACCGGGGGAGCACGACGTCAGTAAAACAGGTATTTGCGCCAGCGCTGGTCTGCCCGGCCGAGCATCCGCATGATGTGGCGGCTGGTGTGGAGCGTGAAAGGCCGGGGTTGCCGGCGCAAGGTGAGCCCCACCTCTTCAGGCAGTCGATCGCCTTTACGGCTGTTGCAGGAATGGCAGCAGGCAACGAGATTGTCCCAGTCGGAATGGCCGCCCCGGGACCGCGGGATGATGTGGTCAAGGGTCAACTCGGCAGCCGGAAAAACCTTGTAGCAGAACTGGCACGTGTAGCGGTCGCGGATCAGAATGTTCTTGCGGGAAAGCGGACGTGACTGATGGGGAATGCGCCGAAACTCCGTGAGGCGAATGACGGAAGGTATCCGGTATGCAATCCGCGCTGAGTGCAGAAAGCCGCCGTTCTCTTCCTCAGTTATGGCATTGCCTTTGAGGACCAGCACAATGGCGCGCCTGGCCGCAGTCACATTGATGGGCTCGTAGGTCGCATTCAGAACGAGAACCGGCGCCTGCAACAGGCTTTCACTTGCCTCCGCCATCTCCGTATCCTCTCAAGGGACGCTACCCTTGTCAGTAAGGAATCATTATGTCCAGTCACGGCCAAATTCGTCAACACCTGTCAGATAGGTCAAGCCTTCAGTATCCGGGAATTGCGGCGTGGCCCGCGCCATCGCCAGGGCATATACCTTCGCAGCACCTCGTTTCCTGAGCGCGGCCGCACAGGCTGACAACGTGGCGCCTGTGGTCATCACGTCATCTACCAGAATCACTTGACGACCTGCCAGAAGCTCGGGTTTCACTACGTCAAAGGCATTGCGCACGTTTTCATTACGGGCTTGTAACTTCAATCCGGCCTGAGGAAGTGTCGCGCGTTTGCGAACCAGGAGGCCAGTGTCAATCTTCATTTTCTTTCCGGCCGGCGTGCGGTCCAGGCTATGCTTCAACCCTTCGGCCAGAAGCTGCGCCTGGTTATATCCCCGCTCGCGCTCACGCAAACGGAACAGCGGAACCGGAACGATGAGAAGAGATTCACCGTCAACCAGACTGCCAACCTTTGCCCAGGCATGGGTCAGCATGGCGCCTAATCTTCTGCCCAGGCGTTCCCGGCGTTGGAATTTCAACTGGAGGATAAGCTGGCGCAGGGTTCCGCGGTAGATTCCGAAAGTCCGGGCCAGATCGAATGTTGGATCGCTCGCACGGCAGGCGCCGCAAAGCACCTGGGCAGCGTCAGCGGCATGCTCCGAGACAATCGGAAGCCCGCACCGACAGCAGGAGATTCCTTCCCAACTTTCGACTCCGGACCAGCACCCGCGACATACGCCCAGACCGCCGGCACTGGCAACTTCACCCCCGCAAACGGAGCACTGCGTGGGGAAAACAACTGCGAACAGGCTGTCAGCCAGTTCTTGAAGAAGGGGACGAAAATGTGAAATGGAAGGCAAGCCCTGAATGAAAGCAAACCTCGCTTTCTATGGACCGCGGTCTCTTACAGCAGGCCCTTTTCCTGTTTTTCCTGGCAATCAATACAATGGCGGGCCCACGGAACTGCTTCCAGGCGCTTGGCCTGGACGTCCTGCCGGCATTCCACGCAGAACCCATATGAGCCGTCATCGGCTCGCCGGAGGGCGTCCTGGATAAGCTGAAGAATGCGCCGGTTGTCATCACTTTGATGGAACAGGAATTCCTTGGTGTACGAATTCGCGGCCCGGTCAGCGAGGTCCTGCGTAATCTCAATGTCGGCCTCACGGCCGTCCTGCTCCGACCTCGCAACCATACGGCGAATTTCTTCCTGCTTGGCCAGCAACTGCTTCCGATAGTGGTCTACCTTACGCTTATCCATTGTCCTCTAGTTTGGCTCCCTCCAGGTAATCAAACCACCCATTTTAACTTCTGAATTTCATACGCGTCAACCTGAGTGGTTCAACAGACATGAATCCGCACGCGCGACCCTGATAAGGATCCATTCCACGATCTAATATCAACAAGTGGCTTGGAATTAGACCGGACGTCCGTGAACTCTGCTTCAAATGTTGGGTAAATGCGCGGGCAAGCCTGTAAGCCGAATTTTGTTCCCCGGTTGCCCGGGGTGACGATCATTCCTCTAGCCTCACCATTACTGGTGAGATCAAGCGACCTACCCGAGAGTCACCAGCCCGTAGCGGCGGCCGATAATCACCGATCTGCAAACAAGCACTCCAATGATTATTGATCGCCGCTACATGGCTTTGCGGAGCGGGTCACTCCTCCTCTCCTATTTGGTCTTGCTCCGTGCGGGGTTTACCCTGCCCTCGCCATCGCTGTCGAGGCGGTGCGCTCTTACTTTAATCCCGCTGAAGCGGGCCGCACCTTTTCACCCTTACCCCGAAAAATCGGGGCGGTATATTTTCTGTGGCACTTTCCATGCCGGAAGCGTACGCCCCGATTGCTCAGAGATCCCCTTCCGACCCTCGCTGTTAACGAGCGCACTACCCTATGGAGTTCGGACTTTCCTCTCCTCCGCTCCTGCTTGCCCTTCCCAGTCCCTCGCGGGCCCAAGGCAGGCGCTTGAGCAGAGCAGCGATCGTCCGGCTTGCCCGCGCTACTTCTATGTTAATCTGCCTGTAGGAGGGGGTCAACCAACAGCCTCGAACCATCGACGGGCGCGGCGGATGCCAAGGGACGGGCCTTGCACGGCAACCCGGAGGAACAACACATGCCCAAAGAGTGGTGGGAAGATTTCTTCTCGGGAATCGTCCTTGACTTCTGGAAGGAGGTTTTCGACGAATCACACACAAAAACCGAGACGGATTTCATCCTCGAAATGTTGAATGTCCCGAACGGCGCAGCCATTCTCGATGTGCCATGCGGTGAGGGCCGCCTGTCGCGCGAAATGGCATCGCGTGGGTACCCCGTGACAGGGGTCGATTTTTCTCATCCTTTTCTGAACGAGGCCCGTTCCAGAGCCGCTGAGAAGGGTCTGGACATCCGATGGGAGCGCCGAGACATGCGCGATCTTCCCTGGCAGGCGGCTTTTGACGGGGCTTTCTGCTTCGGCGGCAGCTTTGGATATTTCGAAGATGAGGGCAACGCGGATTTCATACGCGCCGTCTATCGGAGCCTGAAGCCAGGCGCCGGGTTTATTCTGGAAATCGGAGTTTCGATGGAAACACTCTTCCCCCGGCTTCGCCACCGGGAATGGACCCGGGTGGGCGATTTTTTGTTTCTCGAAGAAAACCAGTACGATCACGTCAATGGCCGCCTCAACACTGACTACACGATTGTCCGCAACGGCCAGACGGAGACACGTACAGGCTCTCACCGCGTCTATACTTATCGTGAACTCGTCCGACTTCTGGAAACAGCGGGCTTCAATCATGTCCAGTCGTTCGGGTCTCTTGCGCGCGATCCGTTCGGATTTGGCTCACCTCAACTGTTCCTCGTGGGAAACGTGAAAGGGTAGCTCACCAATGGATAAACACAACGGGCATCAGCAATGGCCGACAGTTCTCCTCGCCATCCTTGTCATGCTTTGTTCGATTATTGTTGGACCCTATCCCGCTGCCAGTCTGCAGATTCCTGTGCCAGACAACAACTCGCCGAGCCCTCAGCAGACGCCGCCCGACCTGCTGGCGCAAGCCGATAAGGTTCTGCACAAGATGAGCGAGATGACCGGGCTACCCATCAAGTCGCCGGTGAACAAGAAAATTGTCAGCCGTGAAGAGGTCCGCAAGATCCTGATCCACAACCTGCACACCGATTACACGCCTGAGGAAATCCACGTGCAAGAAGCCACACTGCGGGCATTTGGACTCATTTCCGGGAATTTCGACCTTGAAAACTTTCTCGTCAGTTTTTACACGGAGCAGGTCGCCGGCTTCTACGATCCGGAGACAAAAACGATGTACATTGCCGACTGGATTCCGGCTGAGATGCAGGGAATGGTGCTGTCACATGAACTGACCCATGCGCTCCAGGACCAGAATTTCAACCTCGCTGAATACATTAAGGCTGCCAAGACCAATGACGATGCCGAAGCCGCCCGCCAGGCGGTTGTGGAAGGCTATGCGACGGCCGCCATGTTCCAGACCATGCTGGATGGAATGCCAATCTCCAATATGCCGAGCCTCGATGGGGTAGTAGGCCCCCTCATCCGCCAGCAGATGGCGGAGTTCCCTGTCTTCTCAAAGGCCCCTTTCTTCTTCAAGCTCCAGGCGCTCTTTCCCTATATCCAGGGCGCAAGTTTTATTGTAAATGGTCTCCGCCGGGTGGACTGGAAGGGGTTGAATGCACTTTTCATTTCCCCGCCCTCATCCACCAAAGCCCTTTACCAACCGGATGTTTATTTCAACCACGTAACGCTGCCTGAGGTTACGCTTCCCGGCAGGACACCACTCAGCTCAGTCCATGGGCTCAAACAGCTGGATGAGAACGTAATGGGCGAACTTGGGTGCAACGAATTATTGGGGCAATTCCTGACTGAAGACACGGCAGCGGCCGACTGCGCCGGCTGGGTGGGCGATCGTTACTTTGTTTACGAGGATCAGGCAGGTGAAAACTACCCGCTGGTGGCGAGAACACGATGGGCCAGCCCCGATGGCGCCCTGACCTTCTTCCGTGATTACCGCAAAATCCTCAATCAAAAATATAAGGATCTCTCTCCGGATACTCACTCCGATGCCGAACGCATTATTGCCCACACGTCCTCAGGGGAAGTCATATTGCTGTATGCCGGAAATGAAGTGCGCTGGGCAGAAGGTGTCCCCGCCAGCAGAGTCGAATCCATGCTGAAGTGGCTGGAAACGCTCCAGTGACTTCGAGCCTGGTCAGCTTTGTGCTAAAGAGATCCTGGCGGAGCGGCGGCCGTATGCCACCCAACACAATCTGGATTCCCCCTGAACACGTCGTCAGCCTCATTCGAATCGCGGATAATTTGGGGTTGCAATCTTCGGCCTCATGCGCCAAGCTAGAAGAAGTGAATTCCACAGGAATCGCCGGGGCTTTCTAGTCTTCTTTTCCACTCAGGCAAAGGAAGGTGTTGTTGTGTCCGTGGCTGGTTCCTTCAAGGAGAATGCATGATCAGAATGACCGAGAGAGCGGCGCAGGAAGTTAGATCCCTTGTTGCCAGTAAGTCACTGCCTGAAACAACCTTCTTGCGCGTTGACGCCAAGCCGGTGGAAGGCAAGAACGAACTGCGCCTGACTCTGAAACTCGACACCAAAGAACCTGAAACAGATGACCTGGTAGCAACTACCGCCGGAACGCGGCTGGCCGTTGATGAAGCGGTGGCGGCAGCCCTCGGAGACCTGAACCTCGACTACAGTGAGGAATCCGGCAACTTCATTTTCGAACGCCCTGAACCCACTGCGTAACATTGCGGGAGGGACCGGGCCTTCGCCTTCGTGGAGCACCTGAAGGTTTTCGCACCTCGATCCGCAACAGATCAATGCTCTCAACAACCGCATAGGCTTGCGACGGAACGTTTCCGGGCGCCTGCGCGGTTGTGTGTTTTTGCGGCGGAATAGTTTGGTGGTTACTCGCCAAAAAGCTTCCGGAGCCCGGCCTCATCAATTGTCTGGGTACCCAGCGACCGCGCCTTTTCCAGCTTTGACCCGGGATCGGATCCCACAACTACATAGTTTGTCTTCTTGCTGACGGAGCCGGTAACGCGACCGCCAGCTTGTTCAATCATGTGTGTGGCTTCTTCTCGCGAGAGGCCGACCAGTGACCCGGTCAAAACAAACTGCAAACCTGCAAGCGAGCCACCAGCACGGCATTTCGTCTGCTCAAACTGCAGACCTGCCTTTCGAAGTTTCTCGATAACGTCACGGTTGCGTTTCTCGTGGAAGAATTCAACAATGCTTTGCGCAACCTTGGGCCCGATTTCTTCCACCTCGTAAAGCTCCTCCGGTGCGGCTTCACGGAATCTGTCCATCGACCCGAAGTGCTCTGCCAGGAGCTGAGCTGTACGCTCGCCGACAAAGCGGATTCCAATGGCGTATATCACACGGGCCAGTTCTGCCGTTTTGCTCTTTTCGATTTCTTCCAGCAGGTTCTGGACGGACTTCTTTCCCATTCGTTCAAGGGCCACCAGTCGCTCTGCGTCCACGCCATAAAGGTCAGCAACATCCTGGACAATTTTCTTGTCGACCAACTGGTCCACCAGTGATTCACCCAGGCCGTTAATATTCATGGCATGCCGCGCAGCAAAGTGGAGCAGAGACTCCTTCAACTGCGCCGGGCAGGCGGCATTCACGCAGCGGTAGGCAACTTCACCTTCAACACGGATGACATCGCCGCCGCAGACAGGACAATGTTTTGGCATCCGGAATTCTTTGCCGTCAGGTGCGTGCTTCGTCACTTTGAGCACCTGCGGAATCACTTCACCGGCGCGCTGAATCAGCACCGTGTCGCCGATCTTCACTCCCAGTCGCTCGACCTCATCCATATTGTGCAGGGTGGCATGGCTTACCGTCACGCCACCGACGTTTACCGGTTCGAGATCGGCCACAGGAGTCAGGGTTCCGGTGCGGCCAACCTGGGGACGGATGTCCAACACCACGGTGGTTTCCTGATGGGCCGGATACTTGTATGCAATCGCCCAGCGCGGAGACTTGGCCGTCATACCCAACTCGTCCCACAATCCGATTTCGTTGACTTTGACAACCATGCCGTCGGTTTCGTATTCGAGCGTCTCGCGTTTGGGTTCCATTTCCTGGATGTAACCGGTCAGTTCATCAAATGACTTGGCGAGCTTTCTATAGGGATTCACCTTAAAGCCCAGGCTTTCGAGCGCCTCCAGCACCTTCCAGTGCTCTTTGAGAGGAGGGCGCCCATTCACCAGAAGGTAGTAGAGGAAAATATCCAGGTTCCGTTGAGCGACTATCTTGGGGTCAAGCTGGCGGATGGTGCCCGCGGCCGCGTTGCGAGGGTTGGCAAACGGCTGCTCACCGTCGTTCTCGCGCTGCTCGTTGGCTTGGCGGAAGGCCTTGTGGGTCATAATGACTTCCCCGCGCACCTCGAACTTTTTGGCATGGCCGATAGCACTGAGCTTTCGGGCATCGATCTTGAGTGGAACAGAGCGAATCGTTTTCACATTCTGAGTGACGTCTTCGCCGGTCACGCCGTCACCACGAGTAAGGGCGCGCACCAGGATTCCATCTTCATAGGTCAAAGCCATCGAAAGGCCGTCCAGCTTCAGTTCCGCAACGTAAGGAACCTGCTCCCGGCCAGAAAGCTCGCGAACCCGGCGGTCGAAATCCTTCAGATCATCCACCGAATAGGTATTGTCCAGGCTCAGCATGGGCGCAGAGTGCCGGACCTTGGAGAATTCTTCCGCAGGCTGCCCTCCAACCCGCTGAGTGGGAGAATCAGGAGCTATCAGTTCCGGGTGATCCTGCTCCATCTTCTGGAGGCGGCGCACCAGCTCATCGAACTTGACGTCAGAAATTTCCGGGTCGTCCAGAACGTAGTAGCGGTGCTCGTGATACCGGATCTGTTCCCGCAGGTCTTCAATCTGCCTCTTAACGTTGCCTACCTTCGTCACAGTTGTCTCCCGTTAGTTGAAAACGTCGTTTACATCTGACTCTGCAAGGCTGATTGTTCGACATGTTGCCCATACTCACCCGGGAAGCCGCAGGTGACGAAGCAACCTGCTTTTGGTCCACGCACGGTAGCTCCGCGCCACAAAGCATGACACACTCGGGAAATTTCCAACAGCCTGTCAGGAGAATTATACTGCCTTGAGTGAGGGGGTAGAGACGGCCGGTCTTGAACCGTCTCTACCTTTGTGCGTTCGGGGCAGAACGCTGGAAGGTCAATGTGCCTTAATGAAGACTCGCTATAATCACCGCGCCCGGTGGTGGGCCTTCGCCAGACGGCACCGAAAACTCAAGGCTTTGCCACTCAGACAATCACAAGATAACTCTGACCGGGATTCGGGTCTATGACAGGCGTCACACCGCGGATGTGACTTTAGTCACAGAAGTGGTGCCTCAGGAGTGCTTACATTGGAGGTGCGGCATTTGAACAAGAGGAGATCAGGAGGGGCCGTCGATGGACTTCGACAAGACACCTTTCATCGTAATCTGGGAAACCACGCAAGCCTGCGACCTTGCCTGTATCCATTGCAGGGCGTGTGCGCAGCCCCTTCGTTCGCCGCTGGAGCTCTCAACGGAAGAAGCCAAAGACCTTATCGACCAGGTAGCCCGGATGGCAGCCCCCTTGTTTGTTCTGACCGGAGGCGACCCTCTTAAACGACCGGACATTTACACCCTTGTGGAGTACGGAACACGCCGGGGTGTTCGCATGTCGATGACACCAAGCGCCACGCCGCTCCTTACCCGCGCGGCTGTAGCCCGCTTGCGCCGGTGTGGTCTGGCCAGGCTCGCCTTGAGTTTGGATGGTTCAACGGCTGAAATCCACGACGCATTTCGGGGCGTTTCAGGCTCTTATGCTCTAACGCTGGACGCAGTTCGCTGGGCAGGCGAACTCGGTCTCCCCGTGCAGATCAACACCACCATCACACGGCGCAATCTGGACGACTTCGAAAACATGGTGGCGCTGCTGGAAACTTTCGGCATGGCCCTGTGGAGCGTGTTCTTTCTGGTGCCGACAGGCCGTGCCCAGTTGCAGGACCTGGTCAGCGCCGAAGAGTTCGAGGAGGTGTTCGCCCGGCTCGCAAAGGTTTCGCAGAAAGTTCATTTTGATATCAAGACGACAGAAGCCCAGCACTACAGGCGGTACCTGGCTCAACTACGGGCAGCGCGACGCCGGAGCAATACAGTTCCCGCCTCTATGCCCTCTGACAAGCGGCCGGGTGATGGGATTGGCCGCGCACCACGCGGACTGAACGATGGCAAGGGCTTTGTCTTTATCTCTCACCTGGGCGAGGTCTTCCCGAGCGGGTTCCTGCCGCTTTCAGCCGGGAACGTCCGGAGGGAACCTCTGGCAGAAATCTACCGGAACGCACCCCTATTCAAACAGCTGCGGGATACGTCAAATTTAAAGGGGAAATGCGGAAGGTGTGAATTCCGGGAAATCTGCGGCGGTTCCCGATCACGAGCCTATGCCGTGACAGGCGACCCATTTGAATCTGACCCTTCGTGCGTGTACCAGCCACGACCAGCTCGTGCGTACGCTTAGTGCAGTACTTCCCTTTGGTCGGAGCTTCGCGTTGAAACGTCGCTTTCGGATTTTTCTTCAGGAGAGGGGGCGCCTTGACCCAAAGGCTGGTTTGACGGCTCTGCCGCCGGATTGTCCTTTGATGCTTTCCTGTTCTTGGCCGTCGTCACGTCCTCAAGGTTGTGCCCTTTCAGGACCCGCACCCGTGAACCCTCTAATTCCAAAATACCCTGTTGCTCAAACTCAGCGAGAAGGCGGGAAACCGTTTCGCGGGAAACACCAATCATCTGCCCGATTTCTTCCTGCGTCAGCGGAAGTTTGAGCTCGATGCCACGCTCCGTGACTTCGCCGTTTTCATCAACCCACACCTCCAGCAAGTCTGCCAGTTTTTCCACCGCAGGCTGCGACCCGGAGGAATAATGAATCATGTTCACTGCCTCACGAAGCTGATGGCTCAAAACCTCAACTACTGAAATGCAAATCTCAGGATGGTCCTCGAGCAACGACAGAAAATCCTTTCGCGGAACATAGAGGAATTGTGTGGGACTCAGGGTTTCCGCGGTGTATTCAGCAGGCCGGGAGGACATCGTGGCGCTCAAGCCAAGCACTTCACCAGACTGAACAACTTGTAGAATCAGTGTCTTGCCACCCTTCAAAGCAACAAAAAGCTTTACGCTTCCACGTAAGAGGACAAAAATTCCTTCTGGTATCTTGCCTTCTTCAAGAAGCCGGGCGTGCTTGGGAAGGTTCACAACGGACTTGACGGATTCAAGCGACTGGACAAATTCCGTCAGAGATTTGTTCCAGGGCTTCCCAGAGGCGAAGACGCCTGCCCTCATTTTCGGAAATGTGCCTGATTTTCCAGAGTTCCTCATCGGTTGCTCATGCCTATTTAAGAGGAAAGCAAGATCCAATGATGTGACGTAAATCACTCTATCGCGTGACGTATGCCCGGGGTCCCTGCATTCCCTCAACTAATGCATTGTTAAACCCTCCTGAGGCATGGCCAATGCAGTCGTTCGGAAGTAGAATAGAGTCCCATGGCAGAATCAAAAACCAAGCGGGTTCAGTCACTTCGCAACGTTCCTCTATTTGCTGACTTGACGGACCGGGAACTTGGAATGCTTGCTGATCGTGCGCTATCCCGGGAATATCAGTCAGGCGAATTGATATTTTCCGAAGGCGACCCCTGCGAGGGTTTGTATATCGTTCAAGCCGGAAGTGTGAAGATTTTCAACACGTCCGCCGGTGGACGGGAGCAAGTGCTTCACATCGAGAAAGCGGGAAATTCTCTTGCCGAGCTCCCTGTGTTCGACGGTGGGAACTACCCCGCCTCCACCGCCGCCGTCGACAACTGCACGCTGCTCTTCATCAGCAAAAAGGACTTTCGCGCGTTATGTCTCGAACGGCCTGAAGTGTCATTAAAGGTCCTGAAGGTAGTCAGTTCCCGGCTGCGGCACCTGGTGGGGATCATCGAGGAACTTTCTTTCACGACGGTCCGCAACCGCCTGGCGTCGTGGTTGATGCAACAGGCCAATAACAAAGGGGAGAAAACTTCCAGCGGAATCGAATTAGCGTTGAGCATTAGCAACCAGGAGCTTGCTTTCCAGATCGGGACGGTCCGGGAATTGGTTTCCAGAAATCTGAGCCACTTCCAATCAGAGGGGATCCTCAGGATCGAAGGCCGAAAGGTGATTATTCTTAACCTGAGCGCACTTGAGACCGAGGTCACAACAAATCGATAGTGGCTTAGTCAGAATTACCGGAACGCGCGGGTGCCGGGCGCTGTGGTCGTACCATATCACGACGGGTCTCTCGCGCATTCCCTGCTCTGCCGGCAATGGGGCTTGACATCGCAATCGTCCCGTTGCTAGCTTCGTTAATAGAACCTTGAATTGAAACAGGGACGGGCATTATGAGAACCAGGATTACTAACGTATTGTTATATGCCCTGCTGGGTCCTGCGTTGGCGGCCGGGCCGGCGTGGGCGCAGGTTTATCAGTCAACTGATGCGCCCGGGGCTACAGGCCGGCTGGAAAACGCTATTTCCGTGGGAGCTAAATACCAGAATTACATTTACGGAGTGGTGAAGAAAATCGGGAAAGACCAGATCATTCTTGACAAGACTCGCTTTGGAGACGACCAGGTGTTCAAGCTGGAACATAAGACCAGTTTTGTTGACAACGGCAAACGGAGCACGCTGGCACAACTGAAAGTGGGCGACATGGTCTGGATTGATGCCAAGATAAACAAGAAGACAAACGAAAAAACCGCTAAGAAAGTGGTCACGGGGGTTGGCCCGACAACAGTTTCTCAATAGACTATTCGATCGCGACCTGGCTTTTGCACCCGGCTCCAGTCGGCCCGTGACGCCATGCGAAAGCCGCCTCCGTCAGGCGAAAGAACAGGTTAGCCACACCGCCCAACAACTTCCTTTTGAAAAACGCTATCTTAATCTCTAACCCCGTGGCAGGAATCAAAAGCGCCCGCAGGTCGCGCCAGATTCAGGAAGCGGTGGCGGTCCTGCGCAGTGTAGGAATCGCGGCTGAGGTGCGCTACACCTCTAGCCCGGGCGACGGGAAGCAATTGGCCGCCGAAGCCGTGAAAGACGGCTCCGACCTTGTCATTGTGTGTGGTGGTGACGGCACTATCAATGAGGTCGCTAATGGAATGGCGACGGGGCCGGTCCCACTTGCGGTGCTGCCGGGCGGGACTGCGAACATCGTCGCCAAAGAACTGGGATTGCCCGGACGGATCGTCAAGGCCGCCAGGCAGCTCCATTCCTGGCGCCCCTGCAGGATCCCGCTGGGACGTGCCACCTGGGAAGAGTCAGGCTCACACCGCCAACGTTACTTTCTTGCCGTGGCGGGCATTGGTTTCGACGCACGCATCATCAGCCAACTTGACGTTTCCATGAAACTCCGCATGGGAGTTGCTGCCTATTGCTGGGAGGCGGTTCAACAGGTATTCAAGTACAACTTCCCGCAATTCCAATGCACTGTAAGCGATTTCACTGCTTCCCCCACCTTTGCGGTAGTCCAGCGATCAAGCCGTTACGCAGGCTGGCTGAAATTGGCAAGGCCGCACAGCATTCGGGAGCCTGGTTTTTCCTGCTGCCTTTTTGAAGGATCCACTCCGCAGCGCTATTTACAATACGCCCTGGGTGTACTCTCACGAACACATCATAGGATGGGCGACGTCCATTTTCTGAGCGGTTCCAGCGTAAGGTGCATGAGTGAAATACTCGAAGGCCCCATATATTTTGAAGTTGATGGTGAGTTGGCAGGAAAGATCCCTGTCACATTTGACGTCGTCCCCGATGCTTTGACGCTTCTGGCGCCCGCGTCCTTCTCCGGTCCCGTTTCGTGATCATACTCAGACTCACCTTGACAGCAAAAGGCGAGAAACCCTACACTCCCCACACGCGCAACGGGCTCTCAATATGGACAATATCACCCATACTCTCACCGGTCTTGCCATCAGTCAGACTGGTTTCAACCGCAAGACGCGCTACGCCACACTGGCCATCGTGGTCGGTTCGAACCTACCCGACGTTGACTCCGTCAGTGGGTTTTGGGGAAGCGTTACCTACCTTCAACATCATCGAGGCATAACACACTCGATCCTGGGTGTGATTGGCCTGGGAATTGCGCTGGCGGCAAGTGTCTACTTTTTGGGGAGGAAAGCGCGGTCTAAGCCTTCCCGCCCGCCGCTTGAGGGCCGGTGGCTGCTACTGGCATGCTGTGTCGCAACGGGGTCTCACCTGCTCCTTGATTTTACGAACTCATATGGTATCCGCCCGTTTTTGCCCTTCAGTGCCCGCTGGTACGCATGGGGCATCGAACCCATTATTGATCCTCTGCTTTGGATGGCGCTGCTTGCAGGTCTCGGATTGCCGGCACTGTTCCGGCTGATTACTGAGGAAGTAGGAGCGCGCAAGACCGGCTTCCAGGCGGGGGCCGTCATCTCACTTTGTGCCATGGTGGCCCTATGGGGTCTGCGCGACTTCAGCCATCGCAGGGCCTTGAACATGCTGGATTCAATCAGCTATCACGACGCAATCCCCCAACGTCTCGGGGCGTTTCCAGGCTTTGCGAATCCATTTGATTGGACGGGCGTTGTTGAAGCTCCCCAACTGTTTTATGTGCTTCCGGTCAATGTGATCAACCAGGGACTTGATCTGCAGAATGCCCGCGTCTATCACAAATCCGAACCGTCTCCCGCTCTGGAAGCGGCACTGGGAACTCGAACGGCAAAAGTCTTTATGGATTTTGCGCGATTCCCCTGGTCTCAAGCGATCCCCACACAAGCTGGTACCACAGTAATCATAAGAGACCTCCGCTTCCAGCGAGCGAACGCCCGCCAGGGCGGGTTCGCAATCCGAATAGAACTCGACCAGGAATTGCATGTTCGATCGCAGGAATTCGATTTTTCAGGCAGGTTTCGGTACGATTAGTCTTGGTTGTGACCTGAGGATCCCGGCGTTGTGGCTGTTGATAGCCCTTCTTTTTCTCCGGGTCCCCACCACCAGCGATAGAGAACGGTTGAAACCACCACAATCGTAACAAACCCCAGAGAAATCCAGACGAGATTACGCTTTAAGAAGTCTTCTCCGCCCACGCCGTAACGAACTCCAACCCAGGCTTCAAGCCCGAAACGAAGGATTCCCCCCAGCACCAGTGCGCCCGCGAACCGGACTGGACTGATCCGCAAAGCGCCCGAGCCCAGCAGGATCGGCTTGAAAGGTAACGGAGGAGGCAGCAGCGAAGCAACGAGGACCGTAAGGAAGTCATTCTTGATCAGCCACTTCTTGGCGCGGCTCATCTCACGGTCGGAAGGCTTTCTCTTCAGCAGGCGGGCGCCCGTCTGGCCGATGAAGTAGATGAAGAATGACCCCGCAACGGTTCCCGCGGTGCAACCCAGCGCATAGAGCCAGGCCCGGTCCGGGTCACGACTGGAAAGGTAAATGAGAAGGAAATCCTTCACTCCGGGCATCGAGAGGCCGGCGGAGTCAAGCGTGGCAATGCCGACAAGCCCCCAGCCCCCGTACAGCAATAGGGTGTTTTCAAGCTTACTGGCAAGGGTATGAAGAAATTTCACGCGATCAGTCCTTGTTTGGGTAGGAGGGAAATCCTGTTCCCCATACAGTTGTCAACGCAACTCCATTCCAACCGTTCCCACATGTGTCCAACTGCACGAGGCGCAATGCTCAAAGTTACACAAGATTCAACAACTTTGTCGATCTAAATCGCACAGTGGATTCTGTTAGATGCACAATCATTGAGCCTGAAGTGGATTCTGCCTGAGTTTCCTGGCGAACAATGAAAGGCAAAGCTCTATAACCAGTTTGTTTCAAGTATATCAAAGAACGTTTCGTGAAATTTTCAGAAAAGTAACAGCCATTATTGATTGACACAGTCCAAACCACCGTGCTATCTGTTATTTTGTTATCGACATTCATCTTTCAGGAACGGGGCGGCTCGGCCTGACAGGAATTTGTCCTCATCATGATCATGCCGCCCTTGGAAGCGGTAAGTCTGCAGACTGGATAAGTGGTTCCTCGTCATCCGGGGAGCATGCCGCCATGGAGATTTCAAAGCTATGAATATTTCGCGCCGTGATCTTCTGAAGGGTTCTACAGCATTTGGCGTGGGCATTCTCTGCAGCAGCATGGGTTCGCTCGGCTACGCACGCGAGCCTAAAATCAAATTCCCTGCCAAGCCTATTGACCGTCTTGCGCTGACATCATGGCCCTTCCGTGATTACATGGAGGGACCCCACAATTCCAACCGCGACCGTAGCAAGCCGGGAATGGATATCATTGGCTTTACCAAAATGGCGATCGAGAAGTTCAACATCCACAACATCAACCCCCTCAGCGCGCATTTTCCTTCCACGGAGCCCCATTACCTTGACACTCTTCGGGAACAGATGGCCAAGGCAAGCTCGCATTTTGTTGATCTGGGCCTGGGCGGAGGGCGGTTCTATGATCCGGACCCGGCTCGCCGAAAGGCCTCCGTTGAAAGCAGCAAGCGATGGATCGACATTGCCGTGGTTCTGGGCTCTCCAAGCGTGCGCCAGCACCTGGGAGGTTCTCGCGGCGCCAAGCCGGACGTTGAACTGTCCGCACAAAGTCTGGGGGAACTGGCGGATTACGGGGCCAGCAAGAACATCGTTATCAACCTTGAAAACGACAGCCTCGCCAATGAAGATCCGTTCTTTATCGTCAAAGTCATCGAGAAGGCGGGTAACCCTTACCTCCGCGCCCTGCCGGATTTCGGCAACACGATGCTGAAGGGCGATCCTGCATACAACTACAACGGCGTGACAGCCATGTTCAAACACGTTTTCAATATGGCGCACGTGAAGGACGAAGTCGTTTCTGAAGAGGGAACCACTTACAAGATCGACCTGGCACAGGCATTCGGCATTGCGAAGGCCGGCGGATATCACGGTTATTTTTCGATGGAGTGGGAAACGAAAGCGGGCGATCCTTTTGAAGGCACCCAACGGCTGGTCAAAGAAACTTTGCACTATCTTTCCTAGGCAGTCACAGAGTTGAATTCAATTTGGGAAACGTTCACGCCGGCGGCGGAAGTTCCCGGCGGATGCCTGGCGATGGCGGACTGCGAAACGGATGGCCTTGTATTGGAATTTCTCCCAGGCTGGTCCCGTTCGCAATGAACATCCAAATCAAAACGGCTGACGCCAGTGATGCCCGGTACTGGCGCCTGCGTAACGGTTCCGGAGGTCAACCCATGCTCCGCAGCAAGATTGCTCTTTCGTTGTTCCTGTTGTCTGCAGGCGCCGTTCTGGCCGTCTCCTGCGCTTTTGGCGCAGACGAGAGTGTCCAGCTTCAGCGCGAGGCAACCCACATCAACGTAATCATCGGAGGAAAGCCCTTCACAACCTACTACTTTGATCCGGAAGTCGCAAAGCCCTATTTCATGCCGTTGCGCAGCGCCCAGGGAACCGTCATCACCCGCGGCTTTCCCATCGGGAACACTGTCCCGCCCGAGCGCCAGCACGACCGCAACCTGGAACCTCACCAGCGGCCCATGTATTTTGGCCATGGCAACGTGGACGGCATCGACTTCTGGGGAGAAGCACTCTATCCGAAGTGGAGCGATGGCACCGTTTTCGGGCGCACTGTGCTTGCAAAAATCGAGGAGGTGAAGGACGGGCCGGATTCAGGGACGATCCGGGCGCTTTTCCACCTGGTCGGCCCACGCGGAAGGATCATTACCGATGAAACCCAGTCCTTCGTTTTTCGCGGCGGCCAGGACTTGCGCATGATCGACTGTGAATTCACCATCACTGCCAACCACGGGGCCGACGTTGCGATAGGCGATTCAAAGGAAGGTTCATTTGCCATCCGGGTCGTCAAAGAGCTCTACTCTCCCCCGGGGCACATGGTAAATTCCAATGGCGGAGTGGGCGAAAAGGAGATCTGGGGGAAGCGCGCTAACTGGGTGGATTATTACGGAAAGGTGGGCACGGAAGAACTCGGCGTGGCGATCTTCGACAGCCCCAGGAGTTTTCGTCACCCAACCTACTGGCACGCGCGAGGGTACGGGTTGTTTGCCGTGAACCCGTTTGGCATCCGGGAATTTACCGGTGATGACAACAATGACGGAAGCTGGACCATTCCGCAGGGCAAATCGCTTACCCTGCGTTATCGCGTATTGATTCACCATGGCGATTACAAGCAGGCCCATGTCGCAGAGGCGTATCAGCAATACGCGGCGGGGCAATAGGGTGTAATATTTTTTTGGGACATGACCGGAAGGCTGTGAGAGCCGTAACTTAAAGGGAGGCACTTATGTCAAAGGGACCGGAAAAATCTGATATCAGCCGGCGAGACTTTCTCAAGACAGGAGTCGGCACAACGGCTGCGGGGTTTGCAGCTTTGAGTAGCTTTGCTGAAATCGTACCGCCCCGTGTTCTGGGAGCCAACGACCGCGTACGCGTGGCCGTGATAGGACTGCATGGCCGCGGCAGGGACCACATTCATGAACTGTCTGGCCTTGCGAAGACCAAGAACGTTGAGATTGCCGCGTTGTGCGACGCGTATGAACCGCTGATCGGCGAACGTCAGGCGCAGATTGAAAAGATGGGGCATCCCAGGCCGAAGGGCTATCAGGACCTGCGCAAGCTGTTCGAAGACAAATCTATCGACGCCGTCACCATCGCTACCCCCAACCACTGGCACGCGCTGATGACCATCTGGGCATGCCAGGCGGGCAAAGACGTCTACGTTGAAAAGCCTGCCGCGCATAACCTGTGGGAAGGACACCAGATGGTGCGCGCAGCCCAGAGGTACAACCGCATGGTGCAGCACGGCACACAGATTCGCTCCGCCGTGGCCATTCGCAACGCCATGGACAAACTGCACAGTGGAGTGATCGGTGACGTTTATATGGCGCGCGGATTGTGCTTCAAATGGCGCGACACTATCGGCCACGCTGCGCCGAGCGCTGCCCCGCAGGGCCTGGATTACAACCTTTGGCAAGGCCCGGCGCCCGAACACGTATTCACCAAGAACCGATTTCTCTATAACTGGCACTGGTTCTGGTGGTATGGCAACGGAGACATCGGCAACCAGGGTGTCCATCAGATTGATGTGGCGCGCTGGGGCCTGGGCGTAAAGTTCCCGAATAAGATCTCGGCGATCGGCGGGCATTTCATGTTTGACGACGATCAGCAGACACCCAACACATTGAACTGCGCGTTCGAATACCTGATTCCCAACGCCAAACCGAAGGTGATTGAGTTCGAGGTCCGGCACTGGATAACCAACAACGAAGCCGAGATTGGTACTCCGGAACTCGGCACGCCGCTGCCGAAGAGGGCCGCCAACGCGCCGAAGCTCGGTCCGTTGTCCGGCAGCCACAACACCGTCGGCGATATTTTCTACGGCTCAAAGGGATGCATGTCCATGGGTGATGAGGACGCCGACACCTACAAGACCTGGCTGGGCAGGGACATGGAACCCGGTCCGACAGAACACCAGGGCGGCAGCCACTTCGGCAATTTCATCGATTGCGTTCGCAGCCGAAACGCCCGGGACCTTCACGCTCCCATCGAGGAGGGTTTTATTTCTGCGGGCCTGATGCATCTGGCTAACGTTTCCTTTCGCGTGGGCCGCACTCTCCATTTCAACCCTGACACTCTGCAGGTGATTGGGGATGACGAGGCCAACCATCTGCTTCGCGACGGCGACCGCGGCTATCGCGCGCCTTTCGTCGTTCCGGAAAATGTCTAGATGTCGTTGAGTTCTGTGGTTCAAGACAGGCAGTGCCGGTATCCTGGCACTGCCTGCCGGCCACTCTTCAGGAACCTGCCGGCACAACTGCTTCACGAAGGAATTTAGCCGACTCCTCGGGCGGGGTGGGATTGATGTGGAATCCGGTGCCCCACTCAAAACCTGCAATCTTGGTGAGCTTGGGCATGATTTCCAGGTGCCAGTGGTAGTGCTCATTGGGGCTTTCAGGGATGGGCGAGGTGTGGATGATATAGTTGTAGGCCGGATAGTCAAGGACTTTATCCAGCCTCATCAGCATGTCTTTCAGCATCACGGCCAACTGCTCAAATTCCTGCTTTTGCGAATCCTCGAAAGCAGACTGGTGCACACGCGGCATAATCCAGATTTCAAAAGGAAACCGCGGCGCAAACGGAGCGACGGCAATAAACGCAGGTGTATCGGCAATCACTCGAATGCCGCTCTCTGTTTCCTGCCGGATGATGTCACAGAAGATGCACCGTTCCTTAAAATTAAAGTACTCACGCGCACCGTCAGTTTCCTCTCGCACCCGCTTCGGAACAACCGGGAGGGCGATTAACTGTGAGTGAGTGTGCTCGAGCGACGCTCCCGCAGCTTCGCCATGATTCTTGAAGATCATGATGTACTTGAAGCGGCGGTCTTTCTTGAGGTCGATGATGCGGTCGCGGTAAGCCCACAGCACGTCTTCGATCTGGCGGGGTGAAATCATAGCCAGGGTTTTCTGGTGGTCCGGAGTTTCAATGATGACCTCGTGCGCCCCGATGCCACTCATCTTGTCATACAAACCCTCGCCTTGCCGGCTTAGAGAACCCTCGATGCCAAGGGCCGGGAACTTGTTGGGCACCACCCGCAGAGACCAGCCGGGTGAATTGCGCGTGCTGCCGTCGGTGCGATAGGCAATAATCTCCGGAGGGGTCTTTGATTCGTTTCCATAGCAAAACGGGCAGAAGCCCGAACCTCGAATTTCGACTCTATCCCGTACAAAATCGGTGGGCCGCTTGGCTCGCTCTGTAGCAATAATCACCCATCGTCCCGTAATAGGATCTTTCCTGAGCTCAGGCAAGTTTGTTACTCCTTCGACTGCAGGTTTCCAAAGGCGCCATGGTCCGTTATTCCCTGAAAGCGTCTTTGATCACACGGACCTTGTAGCCCTTTGCAGGTTCCCACATGACGCTTGCGATATCAAATCTGTACCCGGCAGGCTGCCTTTTTAGCCGCCGCATATATTCTCTGGCGCTTTTCACGATCCGGTGTTTCTGATCAAAGCCGACGGCCATTTCTGGAGGTCCCGACTCCTCGCTGGTCCGCGTCTTTACTTCAATAAAGACCAGCACAGGGCCATCCCAACCTACCATGTCCAGTTCGCCCGACCGGGCTTGCGGGCGCCGGTTCCGCGAGACGATGGCATACCCCGCATTGCGCAGGTACCAGTAAGCCAGAGTCTCACCCCGCGCTCCAACTTTCAAGTGTCGTGCTGCCTCGCCGGGTTCGTTGGCCCGACTTCTCCGGCCGGCTGGGCCTGCACGACGCCTCTCACGCCAAACCAACGCCCCGTAGACCAGATGAGCAACCCAGTCCAATGCTTCTCAGCCTTATTTTGAAGCTTCTTCGATCACCCGTTCCAGGACGTCCAGCGCAAAGTCCGCCTGGAATTGTTCCACAACCAGCGGTGGCATCAACCGGACGGTACTTACTCCGCAACCGAGCACAAGAACGCCCAGCTCAAAGGCGCGCTGGATAACTTTCTGGCGCATCTCGGGATAAGGCTCCCGGCTTGCCGGGTCCTTGACCAGTTCGATGCCGATCATCAATCCCTTGCCCCTCACGTTGCCGACGTTGCGGTGCTTCGCAGGCCAGCCCTGGAGCCGGTCCAGGATGTACTTGCCCACCTTGTCGGCGTTTGCAATGTACTTCTCTTCCAGCAGGCGGATGGTTTCAAGCGCCGCGGCGCACGCCACGGGGTTTCCACCAAAGGTCGAGGCGTGGGCGCCCGGCGGCCAGTTCATAATGTCGGCCCGGGCCACCGTCAGACCCAGTGGCATTCCGGAGGCAATGCCCTTCGCCGTCACCAGGATGTCCGGCACAACCCCGGAGTGCTCGCAGGCCCACATGCGGCCCGTACGCCCCATGCCGGTCTGGATCTCGTCCACAATCAGCACAATGCCATAACGCTCGGTCAGCTCGCGAAGCTCCCGAAGAAAACCCGGAGGCGGCACTACGTATCCGCCCTCGCCCTGGATGGGTTCCACAACAACTGCGGCAACTTCTTCCGGCGGAACCGAGGTCTTGAATAGTTTCTTGATCGCTTCCACGCCGCTGCAATCACAATCGCCGGCCGGATGCCGGT
>OBLQ010000049.1_pt1 | contig 36078 bp, 32 predicted proteins | sample 1519881 | NCBI WGS metagenome assembly OBLQ01 (sample SAMN01911456, study PRJEB22533) | soil metagenome | biome: Soil | place: Malaysia | collected 2012-04-30 | depth DG_metagenome m | reverse complement strand
GCGGCGGATCTCGAGGCCGCCCATCGGCGCGGCGTCTTTCGCGCGGTCGAAGAATCCGCCAACCTCGGGATCGCCGAAACGCTCGATGGCGAGTTTGGCTGCGCGCTCGGCGATTTCAAAGTAGCGGCGGTCGAACGTGGTTTCCCAGGCGTCGAGGAGTGCCGCGATCATGAAAATCTGGTCGTCGAGCGTGCCTTCGAGGCGCGGGCCACCTACGCGGTGCAGAAAGCCCTTCGTGGACTCCCACCCTTCGGCGAGGATGCGATCGAGCGTCTTCAGCGCAAACGCGCGGCAATCGGTGCGGTCGAGCACGCGCGCGGCTTCTAGATAGGCGGAGGCAAACATCGCGTTCCAGCCGACGTAATGCGTTTCGTCCACGGCGGGGGTGGGACGGCGATTACGCCGCGCCGCGAGCAGTTTTCCGCGAGCGCGGGCGAGGAGGACGCGAGCGCTGGCTTCGTCCAATTCCAGCTTGTTGGCGAGAGCGACGATGCTGGAGGCAACCCACAGGACATTTTTCTCGGGATTGTGGTGCATCTCGCCGTGCGCCTCGACATCGTAGTAGACCTCGATGGCGCGCGCTTCTTCGGGAGACAGCACGGCGCGCACCTCAGCGAGCGTCCAAGTAAAGTAATCGCCGTCGTCGTCGAGAGTCTGGTCGGCATCCTGACTGGCGTAGAATCCGCCGCGCTGCTGATCCGAAAGAACCTCAGTGACCCAGGCGATGATTCCCTCGACGATGTCGCGATAGAGCGGCTTCGCGGTCACCTGATAGCCGTGAAGAAAATTTTTCAGAAGCTCGGAATTGTCGTAAGACAGCTTTTCGAAGTGCGGAACGCACCAGCGCGCGTCCACGGAGTAGCGATGAAACCCGCCGCCAATCTGATCGTAGACGCCGCCGCGCGCCATCGCTTCGAGCGTGTGCTCGGCGACATGCAACAATTCGTCGTCGCGCGTGGCCTGGTAACGCTCGAGCAGCAGATCAACGGTGCTCGCTTGCGGAAATTTCGGAGCGTGGCCGAAACCGCCATGCTGCTGGTCGAATTGGCGGATCGCCGATTGGACGACTGCAGTGACACTTCGAGCGTCGAAAGTGCCGCGGGCGCCGTGAAAAACTTCGGCCTTGGCGACGGCTTGTTCGAGCGCCTGCGCGGACGTCTCCACTTCCGCGCGGCGCGTTTTGAAAGCTTCGGAAATCGCGACCAGGATGCGCTTGAATCCGGGGCGGCCGTGGGCGTCGTCGGGCGGGAAGTAGGTGCCGCCGAAAAACGGTTTGCCGTCCGGCGTGAGGAAGGCCGTGAGCGGCCAACCGCCCTGGCCGGAAATCGCACTGACGGCGGACTGGTAGCGCGCGTCCACGTCGGGCCGCTCGTCGCGGTCCACTTTCACGGGAATGTAGAGATCGTTGATCAGGCTCGCGATTTCGGGATTTTCGTAGCTTTCGCGGTCGATGACGTGGCACCAGTGGCACCAGACGGCGCCAATGTCGAGCAGCACGGGCTTTCCTTCGGCGTGCGCTTTTTGAAAGGCTTCGTCGCCCCACTCGTGCCAGTCGATGGGCTGATGGGCGGCGGAGCGGAGATAGGGGCTCGCGGAATCCTTCAGGCGATTTTCGGCAGAGTGAGTCACAGCCTGACCCTCGCGCAAGTGTAGCGATTAGAAATGGGCCGAGGCGTTTGTTTCCAGCGAGATAGCGCGGCTCCGGTTTCCACTTGTGTAGCGATTAGATTCCGCACGGTCGAAGCTTGAAAAGGGAGACCGTACGAGCGATGGGAAAGGTCCCTCGGCTCCCGTTGGTCGCTCGGGACGCCGATCCTTGTCGGATCGGCGGTTTCCACTTGTGTAGCGATTAGAGTCGCTCGATGCCCGCTGGCGGAAAGCTTCGCCCGGTGCGGGGCTTGCCTTGGGCCGAGTTTGCATTCGAGCTGCATAACCACACTTCCACGCTATCACACGACGCAAGCCGGTACACGTGTAGCGATTACTGCAGTCCGCTGAGCCGACTCGACTTGCAGGCGCAAAGAATCGCAGTGGGGATGCGATTTTGGCTGGGGACGGTCGGGGCACCATTTGGGAGGGCAGCGTGCGCCGGCGCGGCGGTCGGACGCAGAGCTTACGTGGTTCTTTTGAGAAAGCTAAGGGCAAACAGGAGGGCCGAGAAGATGATGATGGTCGGCCCCACAGTGGAAAGCCTAAGCACAAGCGCGTTGAGCACGAACCCGGCGAGGACCGAGACGAGGCTAATCGCCGAGGAAACGAGAAGGAAGTGTGAGAGCTTTTCCGTCAAGTGCCGAGCGGTCGCAGCAGGCAAGATGATCAACGCGCTGGCCAGGAGCGTGCCCATAAACCGAAGGCCCACCAAGACCGTCAGGCTGAAAACCAAGAAATAGATGAGATTCACGCGAGCTACGTTGACGCCCGTGGCTTCCGCCAAATCCGGCGAAAAGACGCTGAGCGCGAGGCGGTCCTTTAGGAGAATGACGGAAAGAACCACCAGCAGCGTGGCGACCAGGCCGAGAAAGAATCCGAGGAGCGATATGCTTCGCAACTCGCCGAAAAGAGCCTCTATGAGATCCTCTCGCGGAGTCACTGCCGCGCCAATTGCCAGGGCTGAGGCAAAGACCACGCCGATCGAGGCATCGGCAGCCAAGCCGGTTTTCTTCTGGAGTTGCCAGACCAGAAGCGTGCCGAGAAACAGTGTGGCAGCGCCGCCGATCAACGGGTTGAACTTCAGTAGATACGCGATTCCTAGTCCGGGAAGAGCCAAGTGAGAAATCACATCGCTGGCCAGAACCATTCGCTTCATCAAAGCAAAACAACCGACGAGACCGGCCGCCAGCGCAAAGAGCAGCGCTAGCAGTACGAGAAGGGCTTGGCCTCCTGCCATGTCACAAGCCTCCCATGGAATTCCTGGCTCTTCTACGAGCCCTTCTGCCGGTCTTCCACGTGGCGGTAATACTTGGGCGGCGCCGAGTAGAGATCTTCCAGCATCGCGGGCGTAAGAATTTCTTTTGGAGGACCCATGCAAGGTTTCCCCTTGCTGAGACACAAGACCATGTCGGCGTAGCGATAGACGACGCTGACGTCGTGGGACACAAGAATGACCGTCATGCCTCGACTCCTTTGCAGCGAGTGGAGCAATTCGTAGACGCGTTCTTCGGTCAGCTCGTCGAGGCTTGCGGTCGGCTCGTCGAAGAGGAGCACGTTCGGCTGCCCCAGCAATGCGAAGGCAATCAGCGCCTTTTGAAACTGGCCTCCGGACAAATGTCCGATGCTTGTGCTCAAAAGGTCTTGTGTCAGACCGATTTCGGCGCAAATTTGATCGATCTCGCGGCTCGGCAACTTCAAAAACGAGGCTTTGGCCGCCAACATATCCCGCAAGCTGAGAGGAAGCTGCCGGTCCGCGGCGATCTTCTGCGGAACGTACCCGAGCCGAGCATCACGGCTCCACTGAATTTCTCCCTCGTAAGGGATGAGTTTCAACAACGCCTTCAGCAGTACGGTTTTTCCTGAGCCGTTCGGCCCGATAACCGCGAGGCAATTCCCAGCAGGCACATCGAAGCTCAGGTTCTGGATGATAACGTGGCGCCCAAAGGCGATCGTCAGGTTTCTCACCGAGAGTACAGGGTGCGCCATGGAACTGTGTGCTCCTCGGGCCGAGCTGACAGCGAAGCGCGCTCGTCACGGTGCCACGTTGCCTACGTCTTGCATTGCCGACGGTAACAAATTGCGCTTTTCGAGGCTAGAGGGGAGGGGCGGCAGAATGAAAGGTGAAGGAAACGGATTTGGATTCGCGGGGTGCGAGGGTAACGGTCTGGTCGAGTGTTTTGTATTGCTCGTGCCAGGCTTCGATGGTGTAGGTGCCCGGCGGAAGATTCTTCAGCTCGAATTCTCCGGACTTCGAAGTGACGGCGAAGTAGGGATGATCGAAAACGAAGACGAACGCGCGCATCCAGGGATGGACGCTGCACACGACCGGGATGGCGAGTTCGGGGCGCGCGAAGGATGCCTTGAGCGGGGCGGATCCGGGGGGCTGCGACGTGTTCCACTGGCGATTGTGGAGAGGCATGGGATGGACGTTGTGCATGGTGGGATCATCGTTGCGGATTTCGAAGGGTTGGTTCGTCATCAGCGCTACGACGTGCGGCGCATACATGCAATCTTTCTGGTCGAGAATTACCGGGGTGGCGGGCGCGTCGAAGCGATAGTTGCCCAGGCCGTTCTTCACGTAAATGACGACGTTGGCGAGGGCGCCGTTTTCACCGGTGACAACCACGGGCGGAAGAACGGGCGAGGGATTCGCCTGCACGCAGGCGGGTGCGGCGCTCATGTCGATGGGGCGGAGCGCAGGCGGCGCGCCATCGAGCGTGACCGTGCCCGTGATCGAGGCGGCTGTGGCGGAGTCGACGGCGGCAGCTGGGACGGAAGATTGGGCGCCTTGCTGTTTGCCGCAGGCGGCCATGCAGACACTCATTAGCACTGCGAATGCAAGGTGTAAGTGCCGCGCCGTCATCTTGGCAAACGCACGTCGTAGTTCGGGATCGACACAGCAGCTGTGACGACGCAGAGCCACAGCAGCAGCTCGATCAGGCCTGCGAGTCTGGCGATCGTCGGCGTGTTTGTCGTCTCGCTCCACGCGCGCGTCTTTCGCTGGACTACGATATGCAGAATCAGCGCCAGCGGAATCAGGATGCCGAGCTTGAGTTGGAATGCGGGATTAGGGACATAGTTTGTGGCCGAGCACGCGAACAGCATGAATCCCCCGCAGACGGCGACGGCAAATCCGATCCAGTTCCAGGCAAACAGCGCGTCCGACAGTTGCGCGGCGGATTGGCGTTTCCGGCCCACGCCCAGGAGGCGCAAATCAACAGCCAGATTCGTTCCCAGCCACAACGACAGGCCGGAAAAGTGGGTCCACTGCACATAAGGATAGGCCCAATCGGAGCCGCTGATCGACACGGCCCAGTGCGTGCCCTGGAGCCATTTGGCGAAAGCCATCACGAGATCGTTCACGCTTGCCGACCTTTTACGTTTATGTGGCAGTGCTCTGGTGAGCTCGACACCAGACAGCTACCCGACACCTGAAATAGCCGGAACTTCCACAGCGATCAGGATTGCGCCGATCCACAAAGCCAGCGAAACGAAGGCCATCAGTCTGGCACTGATGGGCATCGACGGTGCGCGATCCCATTTAGGCACGCTGCGTTGCACGACAATGCCTGCCGCGAGCGCCAGCAAGACCACGAGCATCTTCACGCAAAAGATCCAGGCGCCGGAAAAATCCGTGGCGTCGCCCGCGAACATGATGAAACCGGACAGAAACGCCGAGGCGAACCCCGTCCACATCCACGGGAAAAGCTGCTCGGCCACTGAGGTGGCCGTTTGACGGCGCGCGGCAACACCTAGAACGCGCAAGTCCACGATTGCAATACTCCCGACCAGCAGGAAAAAGCCGGCGTAATGAGCTACCTCGAGAATGGCCGAGAGCACGACCGAGCTATTGATCGCGACGATCCACGAGTTGTGCTCGAGCCACTCGCCCAGATGCAGAAGCATGTGAAGAAATCTCTGGGCCGGGATAGTACATCTCCTTGCGCGGAAGTCAATGACGTTTCGCGTGCCGGGGGAACGCTACTGGATGGGATTGCTGTAGCCGGCGTCGCGGGGATCGATCGGCTTGCGTCCGGCGAAGCCCTCGTCCTGGCGGTGGTAGAAGCGAATGCGGTCCTCGCCGAGCCGCCAGCAAAGATAAACCTCTTCGCCTTGGATGCGCGAAGGAAAATCGAGCAAGCCGACCTCGAGATCCTTGACGATGCAGCCGGTCGAATGGATCTCTTCGAGGGCCGCCCGGATGGCTGCTTCGAGGCGATTGCGCTCGAGGCGGGTCCGCGCAGCGTTTTCGTAGGAGACGAGAAGGCCCCCGGAGCGCTGAATGCGTTCGGCGAGCGTGTCGAGCTGTTCGTCCAATTCAGCGAATTTGCGGCGCGACTCGATCACGTCGATCAGAATCGGCTCGACCTGCGCGCGCAGGCGTTCCGCCTCCTGCAGCGAGAAAAATTTGGATTCCTCTTGCGGCATTTCAACTGGCTCCCAAGCAGCGCCGGCCGGTTCACACAAGGCGGACCGTCCCTTGCCAGACCGCCCGATACGGTGCGCGGGATCTAGAAAACCACGCCCGTCCGACAATTCGATTTTAGCCGAGGGTGCCACCGTTGGGGCGCCCGGCTGTAGCCGGCCCCGCCCACGTCAGCCGCCGATCGAAACCATCGTGCGCGATGGCGGCACAAAGCCCGGCTCGTTGATGCGATGCCCTTTCTCCTTTCCCTCGACGATAGAAAGAACCTCGTCGCCGATTTCCCGGTCGGTCGCGCCGCCGCGCAGGAACGGCTTCAGATCGTGGTCCTCCTTGCTGAAAAGACAGGTGCGGAGCTTCCCATCGGCGGTGAGCCGGATGCGCGAGCAGAATCCACAGAAGGGCTGCGAGACGGGAGAGATCAGTCCGATTTCGCCACGGCCGTCGGCGAAGCGGTATTTGCGGGCGGTTTCGCTGCGTTCGTGCGCGACGGGCACGAGGGGCCAGCGTGCCGAAATCCGCGCATAGACTTCCGCACCGGTGACGACCATGTCGCGTGTCCAGGTGCGGTCGGCGTCGAGGGGCATGAATTCGATGAAGCGCATGATGAGATCGCGGTCGCGCGCGAAGGCGGCGAAGGCCTCGACCTCATCGTCGTTGAGGCCGCGGACAAGCACGGCGTTGACCTTCACCGGGCGCAGCGGCGAAGCCTGGGCCGCGTCGATGCCGGCGATGACTTGATCGAAGGTGCGAGTGCGGGTGATGCGCTCGAACTTCCTGCGGTCGAGCGAATCCAGGCTGATATTGATGCGGTTCATGCCGGCGGCGACGAGGCGATCGCAGTGCTCCGCGAGGAGATAGGAGTTGGTGGTCATCGAGACATCCTGGACGCCGAGCGCCTTCAGATGGGCGATGAAATCCTCGACGCCGGGGCGAACGAGCGGTTCGCCGCCGGTGACTCGCACCTTACGGATGCCCATGCCGACTAGAATCCGCACGAGCCGCTCGTATTCCTCCCACTCGAGCATCTCGCGGGAGGGCATGTGGTTTTCCGGGTTGGCCGAGCGGCAATAGACGCAGCGGAAATTGCAGCGGTCGGTGACCGAAACGCGCAGGTCGGTGATCTTCTGGCCGAATTTGTCAGCGAGCAGCATGCGCTTCGTTTGACTCCGAAAACGAAAACGCCCAAATCCATGCTTGGACTTGGGCGACGCATCCGGCGCGCTTCCGCATACCGGACATTCTCCTTTCCAAGCATGGGAGGAGCGGGCGTTTCCACCCGAACCCTCAACCCACATGGCCTCGCGCCATATCGCGCAAGTTCATGCGGGCATCGCCTCGGGTCCGTGGGATTTCTCTCCTTTAGGACCCGGAGGTCGGAGACTTCGCGGCCATTGTACGCCTCGGGACGCGGTTGTGGCAAATGACAAAAGTCACAGCGGCGCCGGACGCGGAAGCAGCACCAGGAAAAACGCGGGGTATTAGGCGCGGAAACGGCTGATGTTGCGGATCTCCTTGCGGTAATCGGACGCAAAAACTTCCACGGTGCGGCACATCTCGTAGAGCCGCGAGCGGATGCGCTTGCCGACGCGGTCCGTGAGGGAATCCTCGATGGCGGGGACGCGCTGACCGGCCACGCGCGGCGGCGCGGAAGGAGAGGCAGGATTCGCTTCGGCGTCCAGGAAATTGGTGGTCAGGAGGGTGACGCGCCTTTCGTTGTAGCGCGTGTTCAAGATGTGGCCGACGGTTTCGAGCGCCCAGAGGGACGGCTTGCTCGAGCCGACATCGTCGAGCACTAGGATTTCGGCCTTGAGCACTGGGTCGAGCACACCCATCTCGGTGGACTGGCTTTCGGCGTTGTAGCTGCCCTGGATTTCCTTAAGCAATTCGCGGTAATCGTAAAAAAGCCCGGCGTGGCCCCGCAGGACGATCTTCTTGAGCGCCGCCACGGCGAGGTGCGTCTTGCCCACGCCGCAAGGACCCATCAGCAGCAGGCCGTGCTCGCTGCCGACGGGGAATTCCTCGGCGAAGCGCTCGACCAGCAGCTTGGCCTGGGCGAGGCTGCGATTCCAGGTCTGAAGCTGGTCGCGAGAAGCGTTTTCGATTTCGTTGTCCGTCTCGAAATTGTCGAAATCGCAATGACGATAGCGTTCCGGTACGCGGGCCTTCGCAAGCAGCTTGTCGGTACGATCGCCCGCCGTGCAATCGCACGGCACAGCCCAAACTAACTTGGGTTCGCCCGATGCGCCGGTGCCGGGCCGGTCTGTAGAAAGAGCTTGCGCGCCTGCGGTGGTGCGCTCGACAACCTTCCAGCCGCTGCCCTGGCAGATGGGACAGTCCGTTTGCGCCATGTTGGAAGCATAAGCGCGGCGCCGGGCGAGCGCAAGCGGACTCGGTCTGTGCAAATCCTTGCGGCTTGTGAAAACTGGCGCTGCTTCCGCCACCCCGTTGCGAGACGCGGGGACGCGGTATATACTCGCCATAATTTCGACGCGGAGGGCATCATGCCCAAGTTCCTGATTGAAAGAGAAGTCCCCGGCGCCGGCTCGTTGCATCCGCAGCAACTCCGGGCGATGTCGCAGAAATCCTGTTCCGTTCTGCGCAATATGGGCCCTTTGGTGCAGTGGGTCGAGAGCTACGTTACCGGCGACAAAATCTACTGCGTTTACATAGCCCCAGACGAAGAAAGTGTGCGCGAGCACGCACGCCTAGGCGGGTTTCCCGCCAATCGCATTTCAGAGATCAAGACCATGATCGATCCCACCACAGCGGAAACCGACTAACCCCAAGGGACCTCCACCGGCCTCGAAGGCAGCTCCCTTTCTTCAGGTGACGCGCACCCCACTGGGGGAGAACTTCCGCGCCCCGCGTTATTTCTCCACACGGATGGCATGCCGCGGGGCGGCGCGGACGATGGCGTTGCGGACGCGGCGCTCGTCTTCGGCGGTGAGATTACGCGCCACTTCGTTGCGAACGAACTTGATGAACGCTTCCATCTCCGACTGCATTTCGGCCATCTTGTCGCGCATGTTGAGGATGATTTCAATGCCGGCGAGATTGACGCCCAGTTCGCGGGTGAGATTGAGGATCACTTCGAGGCGTTCGAGATCCGCATCCGTGTAAAGGCGCGTATTGCCCTGCGAGCGCGACGGCTTCAGCAGGCCGACCCGCTCGTAAAGGCGCAACGTCTGGGGATGAAGCTGATAGAGCTCGGCGACGGAGCTGATCATGTAGCCGGCTTTCGCTTTTTTCCTGGGCCGTGCTGCCATCGGCATCTCCTTACATGACCGCGCGGGAGAAGATCTCCGCGCGCGGGTCTTCATGGTCGAGTTTGCCGAGTTCGCGCAGGAGGTTGCGCACCCGTTCGTCCTCCGGCTTGGGCACGACCACTTGAACCTCGACGATTTGGTCGCCGCGCCTACCGGGGTGGCGCGCCGAGGGCGCACCCTTCTCGCGCAGGCGGAGCCTTTTTCCGCTGTTCGTGCCGGGCGGAATGCGCACCTGAGCGCGACCGTCGATGGTCGGAACGTCGACCTTCGCGCCGAGCGAGGCTTCGGTGATGGTCACGGGCACGACGGTGTAGAGATCGTCGCCGCGACGGTCGAAGAACGGGTGCGGCTGAACCTGCATGACGATGTAAAGATCGCCGGGAGGTCCCCCGTGCATGCCGGCGTTGCCGCGACCGGCAACGCGCACGCGCGATCCGGTCTGGGCGCCCGGCGGAATGCGCACGTCGAGCGTGTCGACGCGCCGCACGCGTCCCTCGCCGCCGCAATTCCGACAGAGCGTATGCATTCTGCCGCGGCCACCGCACCGCGAGCAGGTGATCTGAAAGCGCATCTTGCCGCTGAGCTGCGTCACCTGGCCGGAACCGCCGCAGGCGGGACAGACTTTTTCATCCCCTGGCGCTGCGCCCGCGCCGCGGCAAACCTGGCATACATCGAGCCGCGTGAAGCTCAGCTTTTTCACCGTGCCGCGCATTGCCTCGGCAAAGGTGATGTCGATCTGATATTCGAGGTCGGTGCCCGGCTCGCGCTCCTGTCCGGCCCGTGCCGCAGTGGCGCCGCGGAAGAATTGGCTGAACAGATCGCGAAAACTGGTAGCACCGCCTCCGGCAGCTCCGCCGAAATCGAATCCGCCGAAGTCGAAATGGATGTCGCCCGGTGCCGCGCCGGGGTAGCCCGCTCCCGGAGGAGGCCCGCCAGCGGGTCCCGGCACGTTGAACCCGAATTGGTCATACATCTGGCGCTTTTTTGAGTCGGAAAGAACTTCGTAGGCTTCCTGGATCTGTTTGAATTTTTCCTCAGCGGATTTGTCGCCGGGATTCAAGTCTGGGTGGTATTTGCGCGCAAGTTTGCGATAGGCCGCGCGGATATCCTTTACGGAGGCCTTTCGCGGCACTCCCAGCAGCTCGTAATAGTCCTGCTTGGTTGTCGTTGGCATGTCAGCCGTATATTGCGTGACGGCCGTATTCAGGCGGGCGCTTGCTTGAAACGAATCGAAATCCGCCGGCCTGAAGGCCGCCGCAGCAAGAACATCTCGGGCGCGTTAGAGCTTGGCCCAGCGCGCGTTCCATTCGGCGATTTCTTGCGCCTCGCGCGCAAGCTCTTCTTTCTTCTGCCGCTGGCCCTCCGAGCGCCCGCCGACGGCAGCTTCCTTTTGGCTGGCCCTTTCCATCCATCGGTCGAGCAGCGCGATCTTTTGCTCGACGCTCGCCGGATCGGACTTAAACCTCAGAAATGTTCCCGTGATCTCAACCGATCGCGGCGCAAAATCCGGGGGGACATCCCGCTGCGCATCGTAAAACAGACGCCGCCAGTCGCCGGAGGGCGATTCCGTGATCGAGACCTGGACGAGATAGAGATTGTCGCGCACCTTCTGCACTGCTTGAGGCGGGCCGACCCGCCGGATGCCGCTGGTCGTCAACGCGTTCTCCCTGGAAAGCTGTTGTAAGGCTCTCTTGTCCTAGCAGACGCCGCTTGCCGGCGGCAGCAATCGAAGCCACCTCCGGCAAGCGCCAGATAAAGGAGCGTTCAATTGGGTTTCTTCGACTCGTCCACGTCCACGAATTCAGCGTCCACCACTTCGCCCTGTCCGGAAGGAGCGGCACCACCGGCTCCGCCATCGCCCGCGCCTGGGGCTCCCGCTGCTCCGCCGGCCGCTCCAGCGGCCTGCTGGGCCTTGTAGAGCGATTCGGCGACGCGGTGCGAAGCCTTGGTCAGAGCATCCGCAGCCGCGTTCAACCTGTCGAGACCGCCTTCAGTCAGAGCGCGGCGAGATTCTTCGATGGCTTCCTCGACTGCCTTGACGTCCGCTTCCGCGAGCTTCTCGCGGTTTTCCTTGATCAGCTTCTCGGTCTGATACACGAGGCTGTCGAGCCGATTGCGAGCTTCGACTTCCGATAGGTGCGCCTTATCCTCTTCGGCGTGCGAATCGGCCTCTTTCTTCATACGCTCGGCCTCGTCCTTGCTCAGGCCGGTGGAGGCAGTGATGGTGATCTTCTGCTCCTTGTTCGTCGCGGAGTCCTTGGCCGAGACGTTGAGAATGCCGTTCGCATCGATATCGAACGTCACCTCGATTTGCGGCATGCCTCGCGGAGCTGGAGGAATCCCAATCAGATGGAATTTCCCGAGCGATCGATTGCCGGTAGCGACCGGCCGCTCCCCTTGGAGCACGTGGATTTCAACCGATGTCTGATTGTCCGCGGCGGTCGAGAAAACCTCGGACTTGCGCGTGGGGATCGTGGTATTGCGCGGGATCAGCACGGTCATCACCCCGCCGAGCGTCTCAACGCCGAGCGAAAGCGGCGTCACGTCGAGCAACAAGATGTCTTTCACTTCGCCGCCGAGCACACCACCTTGAATCGCCGCGCCGACCGCAACCACTTCATCCGGATTGACGCCCTTGTGGGGCTCCTTCCCGTTGAAGAGCTTCTTCACGATGTCCACGACGCGCGGAATTCGGGTCGAGCCGCCGACCAGAACGACTTCGTCAATTTTGTCCGGCGCCAGCCCCGCATCGCTCAGGGCCTGCTTGACGGGGCCCACGGTCCGCTGCAGCAGTTCTTCCATCAATTGTTCGAGCTTGGCGCGGGACAGTTTCAACTGCAGGTGTTTCGGTCCCGACGCATCGGCCGTCAAAAACGGAAGGTTGATCTCCGTCTCCTGCAGCTGGGAAAGTTCGATCTTGGACTTCTCGGCCGCCTCCTTGAGCCGCTGAATCGCCATGCGGTCCTTGCTTACGTCGATGCCCTGGTCGCGCTTGAATTCGGCCACCATCCAGTCGACCACGCGCTGGTCAATGTCGTCGCCGCCGAGGTGCGTGTCGCCGTTGGTGGACTTTACCTCGACGACGCCTTCGCCCACTTCAAGGATGGAAATATCGAAGGTGCCTCCGCCGAGGTCGTAGACGGCGATGGTCTCGTCCTTTTTCTTGTCCAGGCCGTAGGCAAGCGCGGCTGCCGTTGGCTCATTGATGATGCGCAGGACCTCGAGGCCCGCAATTTCGCCAGCCTGTTTGGTGGCTTGACGCTGACTGTCGTTGAAATATGCCGGGACCGTGATGACTGCCTTGGTCACCTTCTCACCGAGGAAATCTTCTGCAGCGGCCTTCAACTTTTGGAGAATCATGGCCGAAATTTCGGGAGGGCTGTAGGTCTTGCCGGAGATTTCGACGCGGGCGTCGTCATGGGGCCCCTTGACGGTCTTGTAGGGCACGCGCTTGGCCTCTTCCTGGACCTCGTTGTAGTGGCGGCCCATAAAGCGCTTGATGGAATAGACGGTGTTTTCCGGGTTGGTAATCGCTTGCCGCTTCGCCACCTGGCCCACCAGGCGCTCGCCGGATTTGGTGATGCCCACGACCGATGGCGTGGTCCGAGCCCCTTCCTGGTTGGGGATGACGACTGGCTCGCCTCCCTGCATCACGGCCACGACGGAGTTGGTCGTGCCCAGGTCAATGCCAATGATCTTACTCATGGGATGCGCTCCTCGCTAAACTCTGTAGGGTCAATGTACGCGTATTCCGCTGAAAACAGGGCTATAATACACATTGAGTGTTCCATTGTCAAGTTTTCTATAACCCCTGTATAACTCCTATTATGTGCAAGTTACGGGTAGCCACTTTCGATATGTTTCACTGTACGGCCATGCCTAAGGCATGCCTTCGCTTCGGCCACACAAGCCGAGCGAACCAGTAGCGGCGTAATCGCATCGGATTATGAGGATATTGTCAGTTCGATTGATTCGAAGCAACATCGGGGCGCATCCAGAGCGATTCGCGCTACAATGGGTCGCCGGTGGGAGCACAATCAGCGGTTGTGAGGAGGGGGAGTTGGATTATCGAGTCGATTCAACGCGTGAAGCCCAGGCTGGGGGAGTTACGTCGCTGACGCGTGCCGTGCGCGTCGTGGCGGTGTGTTCAATTCTCGTGCTAGGAACCGTGGCATATGCCGCGCCGGGAGCAGCGCGCGCGCGTGCGAAGGCGGCAGAGTCCGCAAGCGCTCCCGTCAAGACGTACGGGTCGAGCGCCGCTCCGATCAAGATGGAAGTTTTCAGCGACTATGAGTGCCCGTCGTGCCGGAGCCTCTACGAGCAAACGCTGCGGCCCATGATTGCCGATTACGTGTCCGCTGGAAAAGTGTACTTGGTTCATCGCGATTTCCCTCTTCCCATGCACAAGTACGGATATGAGGCCGCGCGCTGGGCGAATGCGGCGGCGCGGGTCGGACAATTCCAGAACGTGGAAGCCGCGCTCTACGATAATCAGCCGGCGTGGTCGGTCGACGGCAACATCGAAAAATTCATCGCGGCGGCCATGCCTGCGGCAGACTTCAAGCGCGTGCAGAAACTCATGGAGGGCTGCACCGGAGCGGCTACCGCATCGACGGACGGGGGGCGAATGTTGAACGTGGCGCAGACTGCCCGCGGGTGCTCCTTGGACCCTTATATTAACGAAGATCGTGCCCTCGGCACGCGGATTCCGGTGCAGGCGACACCAACGTATGTGATCACGTATAAAGGCCAGCGCCTACCGGCTGGGTCGGGGGTGGTGTCCTGGCCTATCCTGAAGCAATTCTTCGATTCACTCCTGCGCCAATAGCGTAAGCAGGGCTTAGCGAGAGCAGCCCATAGGCCTGGTGAAATGAGCAAAGATGCGCGGGGTAGGTTGGGTCGATATCTTCTCGTGGCAGGTAGGGTCGCGCTCGCGGTGATTTTCTTGTATGCCGCGTACGCAAAGCTGAAACCGCAGGTGGGCATGCCATGGTCGATTGCTTCGGTGAACACTTCGCTCTCGATGTTTGCGATGGGAGTGGACTCGTACCAGATGCTGCCAACCTGGGCCGTCAGCCCTTTCGCGCATCTGCTTCCTCCCGTTGAACTGATTCTGGGATTGTGGCTTTTGAGCGGATTCGGGCTGCGTTTTTCCTCGGTCCTTTCGACGCTAGCGGTCTGTGGGTTTATCATCGCCATGGTTTCAGCCTACCGACGCGGCCTGACGATCAGTTGCGGATGTTTTGGTCCCGGCGAGCAGATCGGGCCGAAAACTTTCATTCGCGACGGTTTGCTGTTTCTCCCTTTATCCCTCGCGGTGACGGTTGGCGCGTTTCTAGTCCGTCGAAAGCCGGGTGAGCCAGCTGTTCCCGCAACCGCTGCAACGGTTCAGTCCGCCGAGTAGTTCACGGCCTCGCAGCAAGTGACAACGATCAGGACCACCGAACGCCGGTTGTGTCGGCAGAGGTTTCGTACCGCCTCGAAACCAGAGGCGGAGTTAACTATGTGGCGGAAGACTCAGTCGGCGGCGGGCGAGTGGGATGAGGGAACCGACGCGCTTCGATCTATGGAGCGGAGATAACGCCAGGGATTCACGGGCGTATTGTAAATGCGTACCTCGTAATGAAGATGGGGTCCGGTGGAACGGCCGCTGTTTCCTTCGTAACCGATCACGTCTCCGCATCTTACGTGCATGCCAGGCTGCACATTAAAGCCTGAAAGGTGGCCGTACCAGGTCGTGACGCCGAAGCCGTGGTCAATGACAACCAACCGTCCGTAACCCGCTCGGCGTCCGACTTCCGCGACGACGCCGTCCGCGGTGGCGCGAACTTCGTCTCCGTAATGCGACGCAATGTCCAATCCAGCGTGGAAGGCACCTTCACCGCTGAATGGGTCGAGCCGCTCGCCAAAATGCCCGGTGATCTCTCCGACCACCGGCCAGAGGGATGGAACGATGCCCAGACTGGTCAGCTGCGCGGCCGGTAACAACCTCACGCCACGGGACGACATCGCCACGGCCGCGGCATTCTTCTCGAGGTAGCTGAACGCATCGACGGACTGTTGGAACTCCTGTTCCGGCTCGACACCGCCGTCGGTCAATCCGAACGGTGTTTGGCTGAAGCGCGTAATGCCGTAAGCCATGGCCACTTCGCTTGCGAGCGATTGCAGGGAATTCAAGCGCTGGTTGGTATCTTTCACCTGAGTCTGAAGCTGGACGTACTGCTGCTTGAGGCTATCCTGCTCGCGGCGCAGCGAATTGTAGTTCGCCGCCTTCCAGAGCATGCGGGAATAGGAGCCCATGGCCACAGCGACCGTGATGCTGCCGACGACCGCAAGAATCACCAGCAGATGGAGGACGTAGAAGGGCACGCGCACGCGCTTCATGCCGCCCGAGGCGCTCGAAGCAATAAAGAATGTGTAGGACTTTGCCCTCATGGCTTTGACTTCGTGCGAACGAATTGGCGACGGTCGGTGTAGAACCGCGCGCCCCTGCCGCGGTCTGCCGCATCAATAAGAACTATCTAATCAGAAGCCTGAACCGAGAGCCCTGGTTCGAGACCGGGAGATTCTAATAATCGGCCCCGCAGGCGTCAACCCCAATCTACGTTGCGGCGTAGGCGGTCCCGACTCGCTTCTGGGCCGGAGCCACTCTATAATCCCAGGCGTTCGCCTGCCAAGCAAAACTGTATCTTAATCGAGAGGCGCCCCACAACTGTACCAAGGGACAGGATGGATACAGAAGCTCAACTGATCGAACGAATCACACGGGCGGTGCCCTCACGTACGGACCCGTTCACGAGGCCTGGGAAAGGCGGCGCTAGCTTGCGCTTGGGCATTGGGGACGACGCCGCTGTGGTTGCTCCGGATCCACGCAGAGACCTGATCTGGACCTGCGACGCCTTCCTGGAAGGCATCCATTTTCTCGGGAATACGCACCCACCAGACTCCGTCGGCTTCAAGTCTCTGGTGCGGGCCACGAGCGACATCGCCGCTATGGGCGGCGTTCCGCGGCTCTTCCTTCTAACTCTGGCGCTTCCCGCGAAGCGCACGGGGCTCTGGCTCGACCAGTTCCTAACCGGCATGGGACGCGCGGCGCGTTCACTTCGTGTGCGCCTCGCGGGTGGAGACACGACCCGGGCAGCGCTGGTTTTCATCAGCGTCGCAGTGTTGGGCGACATTGCCTCCGGCCTCGCGATACCGCGCTCGGGAGCGCGGCCGGGCGATCTGATTTATGTCAGCGGAAGGCTGGGCCGAGCGCAATTAGGACTGGAACTGATCCGCAGAGGTGGGGTCAGATGGAAGAGCGCCGACCACCAGCTTCGACGGCTCTTGCAGCCGCATCTCTACCCGAAAATACGGCTCGAATTAGGAGCATGGCTCGCCCGGCATGACGTCGCGTCGGCCATGATCGACATCTCCGATGGCTTATCGACGGACTTGGGCCACGTGTGCACCGAAAGCGGAGTGGGTGCTCGCGTCTGGGCCGAGCGCATCCCGTGCGTGGAGATCTCTGCCGCCGCTGCACGCAGGCTGGGGAGGCGCCGCCTCGCTCCGCTGCGAATGGCTTTACATGGGGGCGAGGATTACGAGCTTCTCTTTACGGTGGCGCCGAGACACGCGAAGCGGTTGCGGAGAGCACCGGGATTTGCAGAAATGACGGCCATCGGCGAGATCACGCGGGGAAAGGGAATTTTCTTGGTGCGTGCCGACGGACAGGCCGAGGGCCTGACTCCGGGAGGCTGGGACCCGTTCCGCAAGCGATAGCCGACCAATAAGACTGCCTACTGTGTTGACGGAATCGCGGAAGTGCCCGCGTGTACTGGCGGGCGAGGTTGTTCCTGAGATTTCGATGGCGGGGCCTCCGGCTGGGAGCTATCGGTGAATCCTTGTTCGGCGGCATCGGCGGGAGGAGCCGTATCGGGTGTATCCACTTGCACTAGTTTGGTCTTTGCAAGTTTCTCGAGGGGCACGACGTTGGGGAAGTTCTCGACCGGCATCCCCTGCGTAGCCTGCTGCATGAATTCGAGCCAGATAGGAAGCGCGGCGCGCGCGCCGGTTTCCTTCTTGCCTAGCGAAACGCGCATGTCGTCGTTGCCGACCCAGACGCCGGCAGTGATCTCGGGAGTGAAGCCCATGTACCAGGCGTCCGTAAAATCGTTGGTCGTCCCCGTTTTGCCGGCCGAGGGGCGGCCGAGCTCTTTGGCGCGAACACCGGTGCCGAATTGCACGACATCCTCGAGCATGGCGACCATCGTGCGCGCAACGGCGGGCGGAATTACGTCGGTGACATTCGGGCGTGCCTCTTCGAGCAAGGCTCCGTCGTAGGAGGTTACGCGCCGGATGTAATGCGGCGCGATGTGGATGCCGTCGTCGGGGAATACGGTGAATGCGGAGGTGTGCTCCCATAGGGTCAAATCGGCAGCGCCGAGGGCCAGCGACGGATAAGGCGGCAACGGACTGGTGATGCCGAACTTCCGCGCCAGATCGATCACATTCTCGATTCCGTCCTGTTGCAGCAGGCGCACTGCTGGGATATTGCGCGAATCGGCGAGGGCGCGGCGCAGTGTGATGCGCCCTTCGAATTTCTCGTCGTAATTGTGCGGCGTGTAGTCCTCGCCGCCGCTCTGAAACGTCACGGGCTCGTCCAAGACGGTGTCGAAGGGGTTTGCCCCTTGCTCGAGCGCGTCCGCGTAGACGTATACCTTGAACGAGCTGCCGGTTTGACGCATGGCCTGTACCGTGCGGTTGAATTTCGATTGCCGGAAGTCGTAACCGCCGACCATGGCCTTGATCTCGCCCGTGGCATTGTCGATGGCCAGCAACGCCGCCTGCGCGGTCGGTTGTTGCTCGAGCTGCACGGTCGCCGTGTCTCCCGTGAGTTTCTCAATCCGCACGACAGCGAGATCACCGGGCTTCAGAATTTCCGCCGCCGAGCGGTGGCCTGTCCATGAGAAATCGGAGGGCGTAAGCATGGCGCGGTGGTCGCCGATCTTGAGCCGTGCGTATGCAGGATGGACTGCCGTCACGAGTGCCGTGACGTAGTCGCCCGTCCCAATGGTTCCTTTCCAATCGTCGCTCTCGTACTTGTCGAGTTCGCCGAGATGGTCTCTCAAGATGTTGGGAAGATGGCCGCGCCAGCCGTGACGCCGGTCGTAATCGTGCAGGCCGTCCTGAACCGCGCGATCCGCCGCCTTCTGCATCGCTACGTTCAGCGTGGTGTACACGCGCAAGCCCTGTTCGTGGACGGCGGCCGTGCCATAGCTGTGCTCAAGGTATTGGCGAATCTCTTCGACGAAATAGGGCGCGAGATCGTCACGCTGCGATTGGATGAGCAGTCCAAGCGGCTCCTTACTCCCGGCCACGGCTTGCGCTCGCGTGATCTTGTGGTCATGCGCCATGAGCGACAGCACGAGGTTTCGCCGCGCGAGCGCGCGGTCCGGATGGAGAACTGGAGAGTAGACGGGCCCGCGGATTATGGCAGCCAGCAGAGCGGCTTCGGGAAGCGTCACCTGGCTGACCGGCTTGCTGAAATAGTATTCGGCTGCAGCTTCGACGCCGTAATTTCCCGAGCCGAGATAGATTTGGTTGCAGTACATCGTGAAGATCTGTTCTTTTGTGTAATGGCGTTCGATCTGCAGAGCAAGGATCGTTTCCTGAAGCTTCCGGCGGAAACTGCGGTCGGAGCGGTTGAGGAAGAGTCCGCCGGCCAATTGCATCGTCAACGTGCTGGCACCCTCGACGACGCGATGTTGAACGACGTCGTGCCAGGCCGCCTCGAGGACACGCGGAAAATCCACGCCCCAGTGCTCTTCAAAGTGCTGGTCCTCGGTTGTCAGGATGGCCTCCCGCAGGATCTTGGGAATCTGGTTGTAAGTGACGAGAACCCTGCGCTGCAGGGCGAACGTGCCGATGGACTGACCGTCGTCCGCGTAGATCTCGGTTTCGACCATTGGCCGGTAATCCTCGAGCGCATGGATCTCCGGCAGGTCGCTCGCGTAGACGAAAAGCAGCCCTACCGCCGCGCCTAGGCCAATCGAGCAGAGCACGAGGAAGGAGAAGGCCAAGCGTCCCAGCAGCGTCCCGCCCCCGATCTTCATGGTTGCGCGGTAGAACCGTTCATTCATCGTATGGCCATTCTAGCGCATTGGAACAGCGGGCACCCTTCGAAGCTTTGTCACGGAGCGTGAAAGCACGAAAGGCGAGGAGAGAAACTTGCGTTCCCAGTTCGCCTCGAAAGAAGGCAGCAGACCCCCGAAGCAAAGATTCGAGCCCGCCGGAAATAACGCTTGCGAACATGCCCGATTTCGTGCATGAATACGCCCCATTGTGATCGCTTCCACCCATCGGTGCCGCCCGGCCTCGGGCTTCACTTGAGTCTCCTCCCTTTGAGCGACCGGCGGCCGTTTTTCATTTCTATCTAGCTCAACGCAGCCTCCGCCCTCCGGAGTCGGTACGCGCGATAACGGATGGCGGACGAAGCTCTAACTGGTTCGTCGGCACTGTTTCTCGTGCGTTCGAGCCGCCTTTCTGATTCGTACGAGCACAAGAGCATTCAAGGAGAAGAAAAATGAGAGTCTTGGCTACTTGCTGGATAGCTTTCGGCCTCGTCGTGTTGCCCACGACGGCGGCCGGAGCTAGGGGTACTAATCGTGCGACAAGTACAGAAAATGCACCGGCTCCGGCGGAGCCGGCCAATGCGAGTGTGGCAGCATCGTCAAGTGCGGCGGGGGCAGCGGCAACCGCTGCATCCAAACCCGAACCCGCGAGTCCTGCTGAAGCGCGCCTGGAAGGCGAACTGAACGTGCTCCGAAACCTGATTGAAGAACAAACCAAGCAGCTACAAGCGCAGAGCGAGGAGCTGAGGCGGCAGCAAGAGAAAACGGAAGCGCTGGAGAGGAAACTGAGTGCGGTGAACACTGCGAGTGGAAACGCCGCCGGGATCGCGGCAAACGCATCTTTCAGCGCCCCAGTGGCCCCCGCCCCTACGTCGGAGGCAAAGGTTGTCCGTGCTGAACCGAGTCAGGAAGGCGTTGGAGAACCGACCTCGATTCACGTGAAAGGCATCACGCTCACGCCGGGTGGTTACATGGCGGCAGAAACCGTATGGCGGCAGCGCGCGCTCAGCGCGGACGTCAATACGCCGTTCAACGGAGTACCCCTGCCGGGCAGTTCGCAGAATCACATTTCGGAATTCAATGCCAGCGGCCGCCAGTCCCGCATCACGATGTTGGCCGAAGGGAAGCTCAGCAGCGTGAAGATCGGCGGTTTCTACGAGGGTGATTTCCTCTCCGCTGGAGTCACGTCGAACAGCAACGAGAGCAACAGCTACACGTTCCGCCAGCGGCAGTTCTGGGCGCAGGCGGCATTCGACAGCGGCTGGACGTTTACGGGCGGGCAGATGTGGAGCCTGGTGACCGAGACCAAGAAGGGCGCGGAGAATCGCACGGAAGCGGCGCCGCTGACAATCGACGCGCAGTACACCGTCGGCTTCAGCTGGGCGCGGCAATACGGCTTCCGCGTGGCGAAGAGCTTCAACAACAAAGTATGGCTGGCGATGTCAGTGGAAAACCCCCAGACCACGCTTGCCGCCCACGGGCAGTCCGGTAATTTCCTGCTGGGCGCCAGCGGCAACGGCGGCGGACTTTACAACTCGACGGCGAACTACTCCTTCAACGCGGCCCCGGATTTCATCTTCAAGGCTGCGTTTGAGCCTGGCTTCGGACACTATGAAATCTTCGGCATCCTGAGCACCTTCCGAGACCGGGTATTTCCCACGATCGGGAATCCGTTCAACGATAAGCAAGTGGGCGGCGGTATCGGCGTGAACGCGCGCATCGCAGTACTCGACAAGCACGTGGACCTGGGGATTCACTTCCTGGCGGGAAACGGCGTGGGGCGTTACGGAACGGCGGGCCTGCCGGATGCGACGGTGCGTCCGGACGGTACGCTGGCGCTGATCCGCAGCTACCAGTCGCTGGGGACGATCGAATTCCACTATCCGAAGTTCGATGTGTATCTGAACGCGGGAGGCGAATTCGCGGGGCGCAGAGCATTCGCAAGCGGGCCGACCACCGCGGTAGGCTACGGCTCGCCGCTGTTCAATAACTCCGGTTGCTGGACCGAGCCGACTCCAGGGACGAACGGCTTCACACCGGGTTCGCTCTCGGGCTGCACGGGGGATACGCGGAACGTGATCGAAGGGACGGCGGGGTTCTGGTATCGCTTCTACAAGGGACCGAAGGGCACCGTACAGTGGGGGCCGCAGTACTCTTACATCGCTCGCAGCACGTGGTCGGGCGTGGGATCGGTGGCGCATCCGAGCGGGCAGCCGTCGGGCACCGAGAACATGTTCTTCACTTCGTTCCGCTACGTCCTGCCGTAGCAGCCTCGGCAAGGGGAGGCGGGTCGGCCGCCTCCCCGCCGCCTACTTGATGCCGAGTAGCTTGCAGGCATTCTTGTAGTAGAGATTTTCGCGGTCTTCCTTCGAAACATTGAGCGAGTCGATGACGCGGATGGTTTCGCGGATATACATCGGCCCGCCTTCGGGATCGAAGGGAGAGTCGGATGCGAAGAGCACGTGGCCGACGCCGTAGAAATTCAGGGCACACTCGAGGGCCGCTTTCGAACCGAACGTCGCGGTATCGGCATAGAACATCTTGAAATAGTCGAGCGGGCGGTGCTTGAGTTCCTTGAGCAGCGCGCGGTAGTCGGTGTGCGACGTGCGCGAGCCGAGCTGATCCCAGCCGGCGCCTACGCGTCCTTCGAAGAAGGGAATCATTCCGCCGGCATGATGGATGATGATTTTGAGATTGGGCATCTCGTCGAGCATTTTCGAGAAGACGATGCGCGCCTGCGCAGCGCTCGACTCATAGGGCCAGCCAAACGTCCACCAGATCTCGTAGAGCGAGCGTTGTTCACCGAGATAGTCCGGGAAATCCACAGTGCGTGCGGGATGAATCCAGATAGGTTTACCCAGCTTCTCCATTTCCCGAAACACAGGGCGGAATTCAGGCGCGTCGAGAGGCTTGCCGCCGACGTTCGTATAGATTTGGATTCCACAGGCGCCGAGTTGTTTGACGGCGCGGCGGGCCTCCTCGACGGCTCCTTCCGGATCGCGCATGGGGACCGAGGCGATGAAACTGGGAAAGCGCTCGGGATACCTTTGGCACAACTCGGCCATGCCGTCGCTTCCGATGCGCGCAAGCTCGCGCCAGTTCTCGCGGGTGCCTGCTGCATCGGGCGGCGGAGAAGCCAGCGAGAGAACTTGCTGATACTCATCGAACATATCCATTACGGCGAAGCGCTTGTCGAGATTGGTCATCATGGGAACGGCTTCGCTGCGGCGATGCATGTCCTTCATCTGTCCGGTGGTCTTCAGAAGAGCTTCGTGAAAGGCCTTTGGCCAGATGTGCGTGAAGATGTCGATTTTTCTCATATCTATTTCCACTCCTCCGATACGTCATTTCGTCCGATGTAGGTGCCGTTCCATTCGTTGTGACGCCCGGCCGCGAGTTCGACGCAGCGCTGCGCGCACCGCTCCAGAATCGCTTCGCCTCCGGGCCGGCCGAGCATCGACCGCAACATGGTGACCATTCCCGGCATCCAGCGCTGTGCGTCCGGCGAATTGATGGTTTGCTCGGCCATTTGTGTGACGGTGGTGCCAGGATCGACTGCGAAGGCCGTGATTCCGTAGTCCCTTACTTCGGCAGCGAGAAGCTCGGTGAGCCTCGCTTGGGCCGTTTTCCCCATGCAATAGGCGGATAAGTTCGGCGTCACCATCTTGGTCCTGGGCGAGGCAATCGTGATGATGCAGCCGGCGCGGCGTTCTTTCATTTCCGGCAGCACCGCGCTGATGAATAGAAACGGCGCGCGCAAATGGACCGCCTGTGCGGCCCACCATTCCTCCGGATCCACGACGCCGATGGGGCCGAATGGGCCCGGCACTCCGGCATTGTTGATCATGACGGTGATCGGGCCAAGGCGCCGTTGCGTTTCCGTCACCACCCGGGCGACGTCGGCGCGATTGGTAGCGTCACCGGCGACGGCCAGGGCTCGTCCACCGCGAGATTCGATGTGCGCTACGGTTTCGTCGAGTTGAGATTTCGTGCGCGAAGTGACGGTCACGCTAGCGCCTTCGGCGGCGAATCGCGTAGCGATCGCTCGGCCGAAACCTCCTCCTCCGCCGGTGATGATCGCGACTTGTCCTGCGAGCTCTTTTGTCATTCTGGGTGCGCTCTCCTACAGACGAAACCCTTTCGCCGTGGGTTTCCGAACACCTGTTAGACGACTTCGTTCGTCTAGTTAAGCGATCTCGCCCGAGGCGAACGCACGCCCCGCCCTCTCGGCCGGCGGCCTCATGAACAGCAGCAGGACAGCAGCAGCGAAAGACAGCCCGGAGATAACATAGAAAGCTGGCGTGTAACTGCCATAATGATCGAAGGTGTACCCCGCAGCAATCGGCCCAGCCGCTCCAGCCGTAGTTCCCACGGCCATGAGAACTCCCACGACCGGGGCGTACGCCCGCGTGCCAAAATAGTTTGCCGGCAGCGCCATGGTAGCCGAAAACGCGGCGCCGAATCCGCTGCCGAGGCACACTGCGTATGCGTACAGGCCGACCGGCCCGCTGGCCTTGATTGCAAGCAGCATGCCGACGCCGAAAACCAGTGAGGCGGCCGCCATGATTTGCCGCGGCTCGATGCGGTCGGCTACGGCGGCGAACAGGAGCGTGCCGCCCAGCGAGGAGCCCACCATAATCGAAATCGAAAACGCCGCGGCTGCGGCCGTGTACCCCAAATCACGCAAGTGCACCACGCCGTGAGCGATAAACAATGGATACCCCGCGCTGAATCCAATCGTGGCAAGAAGTAGCATCCACATCGCCGGCGTTCGGAACGCCTCGCCGAACGTCCATTCCGCCGCGGTCTTATAGACTCCCCGCGCCGTTTCTGAATGTGCGCCGGCGGAGGCGTCGAGATCATCGGCCGCACGGCCGTCGGGCAACTGGCCGAGATCAGCAGGCCGCTCCTTCACGAACAATAGAACCAGCATGGCTGCGACTGCGCTCAGTGAGGCCATCAGCCACCAGCCCACGCGCCAGTTTCCGTGAACGCGCGCAATTGCGAAGTTCAGCGTAGGCACGGCCACAAAGCCGCCGAAGGCGATCGACGTGTGAATCAGCGTGATGGCGCGACCCCGGGCTTTCATAAACCATCGGCTGATGCCGGTCTGCGCCGGGAGCACTCCAGCGGACAACGCACCCACGGCTATGATGACCCCGTACACCACGTCCGCCTGCCAGCCCGTCCGGACGACGAACGCCATCATCAGCGCCCCCGCCGTCACCGTCAGGCATCCGAGCGCCATCGTAAACCGCACGCCCCTCTTGCTGATGCAGATGGCGATAAGTGGCGCCGGCAGGCCCGCCATCCATTGGAACAGCCCGAACGCTAGGCCCAGCTGGCTGCGGTCGAGATGCAGGTCCGCAGCCATGTATGTGTTCACCACGCTTGCGCCATACATCGGAAACGCAAAATTGGCGAACAGGATCAGCCAGAGTATGCCGAGCAATTTCCAGCCGTAGAACTTCGTCTGGCGCGTCATCTGGCTCTCCGTTGCTGAATTGAGTCCCCGCCGCCTGCGCGTAAGGCTTACCGCAATTCTTCTGCGTCCACCCAGTTACCGTGTACCTGGTTGCGCAGGCGCAATGGCATCTTGATCGTTGCGAGCGGGCCTTTTTCGGGGTTAGCTGCTTCAAGAATCACCACGTCGGAGAGCATCGAATCGTGCAGGTCCACGACGAGGGCCAGATAACCCTCGTGCCCAGGCTTCCTCGAGGGAATGTGAACTTCTTCCTGAACCGTCGCAGGCTGCTTCGGGTGCCACGACTTGATCTTCCCGCTTTTCACTTCGAGGCGGCTGACCGTGTTGAATCCCGCGCCGACAGGTCCTGCCGTCTGCGGCGGGCCAAGCTCGGGATCGAATCGCTCGTAGTAGCCCACGGAGTAATCGACCATGTGGTCCTTCATGGCCACGCGCGGAAAATCGCCCGCGGGAGCAAGTACGTACTCTTCGAATTTCTCGCCCGGCTTGGACATGTCGAAGGTCCATCGCACGACGTTGCCGCCCGCCAGTTCCTTCGGCGTCGGATGGATGTGCGATGCTTCCTGGATGAACGGGAACGGAGCATACTTGCTGACGCCGAAATCCAGGTGCACGAATTTGCCTTCGGTGTATGCGTTCATGAAGTGAAACGCGGAACACGCGGGCCTGCGGAACCAGCGCATGTCTTTGACGCTGCCGTCGCGCGGCATGATCCCGATGTAGGTGTCCTTGTTCGGCTCGCAAATCCAGTGAACGCCGCCCGCCTTGATACGATCGAGATCAGCCGTCGTCGGGAAAACCGGGAAGATGGCGTGCTCCTTGGATACGGCGAAGTCGTGCATCAGCGAAACATACGGAACCTGGAACCACTCCTCTTTCACGAGCTCCCCGTCTTTGTTTGCGACGCAATAGGAGACGTCGCGAGTCGCCAGGCCGCTCGCTTCGTAGCCGAAGAAATAGAGCTGAGCTGTTTCCGGGTCGAGGCGCGTGTGCGCCGTCATGGTCTGGCTCTTCAGTTTTCCGCGGTAATTCCAGACGCCCAGCGTCTCGAGCGTCTCGGGGTGCAGCTCGACCGCGAGGCCGTCCTCTTTGAGCGCAAGCAGGCGGCCGCCATGGAAGACCGGCGTCGTGTTGTTGACGCAGCGATTGATGCCGCGGACGCTCGGATCGTCCGTGTAGGGATTCCGATAGAGCCCGAAGAGTCCGCGGCGCGCTTCGCGGTCGGCCTTCAGGCGGTCGGTCATCACGTAGCGCATTTTGAAATCTACGTGGCCGTCCTCGAACTTGAACGAACTGACCATGCCATCGCCACTGAGGTAGGTATCGTGGCCGAGCATCGGCGGATATTGCGGGTCCGGCACAGAGCGGTACCACGCGCCGTGGATTTCTTTCGGCACGCTTCCCTCGACGACCAGATCGTAGATGTCGCATTCCACGCGCATCGGCGCGTTCATTCCGGCGTAATCAAAAGTTTCGGGAAAGTTCGTTGTCATGCGGGCTTCGCCTTTCGTTGATGCGCGACCGCAAAAGGGCGCGTCGCGCGAATCGGGATGATCGCAAACTCACTCTAGCCGGCGGCCTGTCACTGGGTGCGGATAATGAAAGGGCAGCACGTCCGTATCCGGCCAAAGCACGGGCTTTGGATCTTCGAGTTCATCCGGACCGACCGGATCTTTCGGATAGGTTTCGGAAAAGAACGCGACGTACTGCGGCCGCGTGTGCGCCCAGCCCGTTTCGTAGTCCGCGTGCCATACGGGACGATAATTCAGAATTTGAATCTTCCAGACGCCGTTTTCGCGCACGTAGGAATTCTCGTACAGCCCGCCTTCCCACCACTGGCGCGTGCGTCCCCCGGCGCTTTCGTGAAGCCCCGCCTGCATCGTGCAGCGAAAGCGTGCCTTCGCGGTTTTGCGATCGGGCGCCACGTCGATCACGTCCTGCAGCTGCGGGTGATCGAGGAGGAATCCGTAAATCGGGCCATTCTTTCCGTTGGTGAAATTCCTTCGGAAGCGGTCGATATAAAGACGGCGCGCGCCGGCTTTGCCGCGAAAAATTCCGCCCATGAAGTGCACTTCGCCGTTGTCGGCGAAGAGGTCCACGGTTTCGTCGTAGAGGCATTTGTCGATGTAATACCCGTAGGCGTGCTGAAGTCGCCGGATGGCGTGCACATCCTGGAGAATGCCGACCTGATTCGATAATTCCTCGATTCTTTTCTCCAACTCGTCGACCGAATATTTAGGCATCTCAAAGCTCCCGTGCTTACATGGCCGTTCGGCTTAACCCAAACTTGCAGTAAGGTCGTACCACTTCGCCGCGCAGCGCGTCAACGAGTTCGCTGCGGCTCGCGCGGCACGAGCGACGATCCCGGAGCGGGCGGCGGCTCGAGAAGTAGCTGGTCGAAATCATCCTGCGGAATTAGGAAGCGCCCCGAAAGTCCAAAGTAGCGCCCGGAAGCGAGTTGCACGCACATTTCCGCGCACCGGGCCAGGCCCGGCGCCGGATCGGTGGTCGCCTTCAAATGCTTCAGATATTCAACCATCTGCGGCACCCAGCGCTGCGCATCGGGCGATGTGATCGTATGCTCGGTCATGTCGGTGTACACCGTGCCCGGCTCGATCGCAAAAACGCTCACGCCGTGCTCTTTGGCTTCGGCTGCCGCGTGCTCGGACAACCGAATCTGACTCGACTTCGCCACCGCGTACGCCGTCAGCTTCGGCGCGAACCATTGCCCGCCGAGCGCCGCGACGTTGATCACGCAGCCCTTTCGGCGCGCCACCATCCCCGGCATCACGGCGTGCATGAAGAGCAGCGTGCCGCGAACCACCACCGCCTGCGCGCCCCACCATTCGTCGGGATCCGAGGTCCAGACAGGCCCGAATGGTCCGGTTACCCCCGCGTTATTCACCAGCGCCGTCGTCGGCCCGAACCTTTTTTCCGCGGTCGCGACGACTCGCGCCACGTCTTGCCGGTTTGCCACATCTCCCACAATCGCGAACCCTGTTCCGCCCGCCGATTCGATTTCTGCAACCGTGGAATCGAGCTGGTCCTTCGATCGCGCGGTCACGGTCACCGCCGCGCCCGCCGCCGCAAGACCGAGCGCGATTGCTTTGCCGAAGCCCCGGCCGCCACCGGTCACAATGGCGCGTTCTCCGGCGAGCATTCCTGGCGTCGATGGGCTCACTTGATTGGTTTTCCCGTCACGGGGTGAGCGTAGTGAAAAGGGACGATATCGGTTTCCGGCCAGAAACTCGCGCGTCTCGAGGTGAGTTCGTCCGGCCCGAGAGAATCTTCCGGGTACGTCTTCGAAAACGCCGGGACCGTGTATCCGGCCTTCGCGCGTCCCCAGCCTTTGTCGTAAGGCGCATAGAAGAGAACGTTGTAATTCAAGACGCCGATCTTCCAGACGCCGTCTTCCTTGAGGTACGTGTTTTCATACACGCCGCCTTCCCAGAAAGGCTCCTCGATTTGCGGCACGCTCTCATGGCTTCCGCCCTGCATGAAGCAGCGAAAGCGCCCCAGGGCGCTCAGACGGTCCGGCGCAACGTCGATCACATCCTGCATCGTCAGATGTTCGAGCAGCAATCCGCGCGTCGGACCGTTCCTCCCGCCCGCGAATTTTCGGCCCAGCCTGCCGCAGTAGAGCCGGCGAATGCCTGCCTTTCCCTTGAAGACTCCGCCGAGGAAATAGGTCTCGCTGCGATCCGAGAAAAGGTCGACGGCTTCTTCGTACAAGCACTTGTCGATGAAATACCCGTAGGCATGCTGCAGTTTCCGAATGGCGAGGGTATCTTCCGCGATTCCGAGTCGGTGAGAAAGCTGCTCGACGCGCTTCTCGAGCGCCTGGATGCGTTCGTCCGCGGTCATCGCGACTCCTTGCACTCAGTCTCTTTCGGATCGCGCGCCGACGCTCGCACGCGGCCCAACGGCTTATGCTTCACTGATGAACTTCGTCACCAGGCAGGCTTCGAGGCCTTCTACGCCTTCCTCGGAACCGTGGCCGCTTTCCTTGACCCCGCCGAAGGGCGATTCTGGGACGGAAATGGCGAACGTGTTGACGCCCACCATGCCCGCTTCAAGCTGCTCGCCCACGAGCTTGGCCCGGTGCGCCGAGTCCGTGAAGGCGAAGGCAGCGAGGCCGTAGGGCAGGCGATTGGCTTCCTTGATCACGCTGTCGAAATCCGAGAACGGATTGATCAGCGCCACCGGCCCGAACGGCTCCTCGTTCATAATGCGCGCGGTCTTGGGCACGTCGGAAAGTACCGTGGGCGCGTAGAAATAGCCTGGGCTGCGCAGTCGCGCGCCTCCGGCCCGCACTTTCGCGCCATGCTGTTTTGCATCGGCGACGAAGCCTTCGATCGCCGCCAGTCGCCGAGCGTGAATCAGCGGTCCCATCTGATTCCTTTCGTCCAAGCCGTCGCCGACCGGGAGTGCTTTCGCGCGCGCTGCAAAACCTTCGACGAAGCGGTTGTAGATCTTCTCGTGTGAGTAGAAGCGCGTCGGCGAGACGCAAACCTGTCCGGCGTTGCGGTATTTCGCGCCCACGCACATATCGAGGACCTTTTCGACGTCCACATCATCGAACACCAGCACGGGAGCGTGCCCGCCCAGCTCCATCGTGGTTCGCTTCATTCCCTCGGCGGCCAACTTCATCAGGTGCTTGCCCACCGGTATGGATCCAGTAAAGGAAACCTTGCGGATAATAGGCGACGCCAGCAAATGCGTGGAAATCTCCGACGGCACGCCGAATACGATGGAGAGCACTTCCTTCGGCAGTCCCGCCTCGAACAGGCACCGCGCCACGGCCAGGGCCGAAGCGGGCGTTTCCTCGGCGGGCTTGAGGATGCAGGAGCAGCCGGCGCCGAGCGCCGCGCCAATCTTGCGCGCTGGATTGCCCAGCGGAAAATTCCACGGCGCAAACGCCGCCACCGGTCCCACGGGTTCTTTGACCACCGCGAGCCGCGTTCCCGGAGTGCGCTGCGGCAGCACGCGCCCATAGGCGCGCCGCCCTTCCTCCGCGAACCACTCGAAAATGTTCGCCGATGCCGCCAGCTCGACACGCGTCTCCGCGATCCGCTTTCCCGATTCGATCGTGGCGATCCGCGCGATTTCCTCGGCGCGAGAACGCATTAGTTCCGCCGCCTTCTTCAGTATTTTGCCACGCTGATCGGGGAAGACGGCCCGCCACGTCTGAAAGCCCTTTTGCGCCGCTTCGAGCGCCCGATCGAGGTCGGCGGTCGTCGCATGCGGAAACTGTCCGATGGTCTGCTCGGTCGCCGGATTGATCACCGGCGAGGTCTTCCGGTTTTCGGCTGGAACCCATTCGCCGCCGATGAAAAGCCCGATGTCTGCGTACGCTGGCGCCACTTGTGTGCTCATGCCGAATGCTCCTGTGGTGAGTGGCGAAATAGTTTCACGTTCGCGTGACAGACGTCAAGCCATCGATCCGCTTCCTGCGTCTTGCCGTGGGAGCGAGCGATGGCCTACGTCAGCTGCGCATGATCTGCGCCGTCAATGCAGACAGATTTGCGGATTACTTCGGATGGTTTTGTGACGTTTGGTGCTTTTCCTGCTTCCTCTGCTCATCAGGAGATCAAAGCCGCGGAGTTGGTGACGGCCATGCGCCGCACGTCTGCCGCCTTGAAGCCCGCATCGAGCATCTTCTGCGCGAACATGGCGAAGCCTTCGGCCACAGGCGGATTGATCGTCTGGCCGAGATCGGTGGACAACACCACGCGCTCCGGTCCGACCTTCCGGACGCTCTCGAAGTAGACGTCCCAGGGCGCCTTGTTCGTATACATCGTGGTGAAGCAGTGCTCGATCATGGCGCCGAGATTGGCGAGTTCCACTTGCTCGTCCGGCGTGAGGCTCTGCGAGGGAAATTCCGCGTGCGTCACCAAAACTCGCTTCAGGCCCATTTCCTTGCCGGTCTTGACCAGCGCGTGGATTTCCTTCTTCCCCAGATGCCCGGTGGCCAGGATCATGTCGTGCTTGCCGATCAATTCGAGGCAGCGGCGGGCTGGCTCGTTCAGCTTGCCATCCGCTCCCAGCACCGTTAGAGGGGGAGGCGCAATGCCTGTTGCCGATAGCTCGCGTTGGATCTTTGCCCAGAAGGGCAGCTTGTCTGTGGGGCCATCCGTGCGGCCAGCGGTTTCGTTGCCCGCGTCCACTGTCGGCATCCACACAATCTTGTTGCCCGAGCGCCCCGCGATCTCGAGCGCCACTGGATTCAGCCCGCCCACGGCGTGGTTCAACGTGATCGCTCCGAAGGCTTGTATTCCCGGGACGGCCTTCGTTACGACTTTCGCGCGCTCGTAGGTAGGCACGTAATGCGATTTCAGCACGAATCCTTTCAGCTTGCGCGCCAGGAACTCTTTCGCCAGGTCCAGATCGTCGATTCGCCTCCCAATCACGTCGGGCGCGACGTGGACCTGCAAGTCGTAACCGCCTTCGATGGCTTGCCAAGCGGCATCCGTCACTCGAATCGGCGCAGCAGCCGTTTCTGCAGACATGTTTCTCCTCTTGTTCTGTTTCGTGGAATGTTCGCCTGGGTGCTCTGCACGTTCGCATCCCCAAGACGAGCCAATCACTCTGACAGCCCGGCGCGTTCTCTGTCAAGAATCTTTCCCGCCGCATCCCGCGACCACGAGATCGGGCCTTGAGATGTGACGGAAGGCAAGATAAGAGGGATCGTCGTCGCGCGACTTGCGGCAGAGCGCAAAGCTTCGAGCCGTCGAGCCGAGGACATCCGCCGAATTGTAATCGGTGTCCTGGCCCGCTAAGGCGCAGGCGCGGAGCAGCCCGAGAAATCCAGTTCTTCCGGCGTCACAGTGGTTCCCGGACTCACCAGCAACGACCCCGGAAGCCCGCCACTAATCGCGTCGGTCGTCTGAGATGGCGGGGTGCAGTCCGGCGTGCCGCCATCCGAGGTCGCGAACGCACTCGCGGTAACCGAATAGGCCACGTCCCCTGGTGCCGGAACGGAATAGGAGATACTTCCCGCGGAGAAAGTTCCGACGCTCGGGTTGCTTGCCGGCTCGATCAGGGTATATTGACCGCAATTCGCGTTCGGCGGTGCCGTCGAGGGGCAAGTTGTAATCGGGTCGACCGAAATATTGGGCGTCGAGTCACCCTGGGCTGGAATTGTCACCACGCGAGGCGCTCCGCCGCTTAACGTGATGGTCTGCATAGCAGATACCGCGGCGAGGATCGTCGAAGGGCCCGTGCCGGTTGTAGCCGTCACAAATCCTTGCAGTGTCGCGGGCCCTGTTGACGTCCCGCCTGTCTCGGCTACGAGGGGAATCGCCCCGAGATTGGTGCCGCCCGGCACGCCGACGGCTACGGTCGCATTGTAGGCCACTCCCGCGCCGTTAATTGCCACGACGACCACATCGAACGTCGCGGCCGTCGGCAGCGGGCAGAAATTGAAGTTGCCGTTCGAGTCCGCTACGGTTTGCCGGGAAATCACGTCCGTTCCCGTCGAATCTGGCTGCTCCAGAGCGACCAGCACGGTTCCTCCGGCAATCGGCACGTGGGTCACGCTGTCTACGATTTGGCCGCTGATGCCCGTGGTGTTCTTGCTCACCTGGCCAGCCGTAAGCACCGGCTTCAGCCGGAATTGACCGTTGCCTTGCTGGATGATGGAGGCGCAGGCGTTGAAGTCAATGTTCAGGTCGACGGCCTGCCCGGGGCCGACGGTGATCGGACCGCCTTGCACCTGCCCGGGCGGGATTTTCAATCCGGTGTTCGCCTGGCTCGAAAGCAAGAGTTCGTGGAAGCTTCCGTCGCTGTGAAATTGCACGCAGTTGTAACCCTGGTTGCCGCATGCATTCGTCGCAGGCACCGGCCCGCCGCCCCCGTCATTCGGCACCAGCAGCAGACGGATCTGCTGATACGTGCCTGCAGGAAGAGCCGTATTTGATCCGAGCATCGTCAGAAGACAAGCGTTTGGCCCGGCTGCGAAGAGGTCGATCTGCATCGGCTGGGTGTTGAGTTGCGGCGCCAGTTCCTGCCATCCGGGAGTGTTGTCTCCAGCCGTGGCGCTCGTGTGTGCCTGTACGGAACGAATCGTGACGTAGACGTGGTCGAAATCGCCGTTTGGAAACGCGCAGCTCGGCGGATCTGTTATGCTCACGTGGACTGTGCCCGTCCCGCTAGGCGGCAGCACTGTATTCGAGCTGCTGCAGCCCACATGAATTGCAGCAATCGCCAATAAGACGGAGAGGCTGGCAATCCAGAGCAATACGCGCGCGATTTTCGGACTACGACGAAACGTAACTCGCATGGGTCGATCTCCGAACAGAGAGTTGCAAACGCCAGGGCGGGGAGGCCTTGCTACCCGACAGTCTAGGTGCTTGTGACGCAGCGGTCAAGGATAGCGCGTTGGGCGTCAGGCCCCACCGTGGCAAAAGAAAATCGAACGAAATTCGCGTTCCTTCCTTTCGCATTCCTCAATAACGCGGTTGGTTCCGTCAGCCGCCGGGTCCTCGCACCTGTACCAAGGTCCAGGTTGAACTTGCGCCACACGCGTTCCACAATCGCGCAGGATGACAACTACGCAGGAGCTAGAATTTTACTGCGCGAACCGCTTTAGGAGGATTGCCGTGCGAAAAATAGCCGTAGGCATCTTGTCTTTTGCTCTCTCTGCGACGCTGGCATTTGCGATGCCCCAGCGGGGCCGGGGTCACGACCATGATGGCGACGACCACCACGATAACGGTCGCCACGAGGGCTGGTACAAGCATCATGGCCACGATCGCGACGACGGAGATGAACACTTCGATCGGCACTACCCTCACGGCCGATACGCGCATGTCCGGCATTCGATTGTGTTGGGCTCGTTTGATTTTCGAACTCGTCGCGTGATTCTCGAAGACCATTCCACGTGGGTCATGGCTCCTTACGACAGGGACCGCTGCCGCGATTGGCGGTGGGACCGGGATGACGTCTACGTTTATGACGACGACGCCCATCCCGGTTGGTACCTGCTATTCAACGCCCGATTGGGGCGCTACGTCCACGTGGAGTATTTCGGTACGCATTAGCTCAGGCTGCCTACTGGCATTCGTGGCATAGGCTTCCAAGGATTCTCCGATGAGATATAGATTGGCCGTCGCTGGACTGCTGTGGGCTGTATTGACGGCCGGTACCGTTGCCGCGCCTCAGCCAAAAGGCCTGGGGACCATAGGCGGGCAGGTGCTAGGGGTGCACGAGAAGGGTATTGCGGGCGCCCGCGTGACCTTGCAAGGCGCCGAGGGCCGCCGTCCAGAGACCACCGTGACCAACGATCAGGGTCACTTCTGGTTTGCCTCGCTGCCGGAGGGTCTCTACGACCTGCGCGCGTACTACAAGGGCCGTGTCTCCGAATGGCGGCATAACGTGTGGGTGTCACCTGGCCGGCAGACGAACGTCACTCTGCGTTTGCGTTCGAAGAGCTCCGCTCTGAGTAGCATTTCGCCTTCCTTCGTAAATTGTGGTCTTGAAGTAGGGGACCGGCACGCGGAGACAAAGTCTCTTAACAACTAACGCCACCGCCGCGCTCTCGCCTGGACCGAGCCGCACCCGCGGCGAAGCAACCCTTCCTCCATCTGATAGTTCCTATAGTGTTAGACTAAACAAGAAACGCTGAAAGCTTGGGAACAAGTGCTGCTCGGTATCTTCAAAAGTCTTGCAAATCTCCGAACGCCGGTTGTGGCGACGTCTCTTCTCGCGTTCGTCGGGCTGACTTGCGCTCTCACGCTCGCCGCGCAACAAGCGGGCCCGATGCCGCCAGTCCCTCCGCGGGAGGACGTTCCCGCAAGTCACCCGCAGCCCGTGCGGGCGAAGGCCGCGGTCTCCGAGCAATCCTCGTCCCCCATCTTGAAGGAGCCTCCTGCGATTCCGGTGGCCCAGATCATTCAGCGATTTGCGCAGCACGAAACAGAGTTCAAGGCGGAGCGCGCTAACTTTACCTACAGCCAATCCTTTGTCGTGCAGACCGTCGATTCGTCCGGCCGGCCTGACGGTGAATATCGCATGGATAGCGACATCACCTTTACGCCCTCAGGCAAGCGCTACGAAAACATCACTTACGCCCCTCCGCCGACGCTTCAACGCATCTCGCTTTCGGAGCAGGATCTCGACGATCTGCGGAACATTCAGCCCTTTGTGCTCACTACGGCGGACTTGCCAAAGTACGACGTCACCTACGTAGGTCGCCAGCACATCGACCAGCTGGGCACCTATGTGTTCGACGTAGCGCCGAAAGAGATCGAGAAACACCAGCGCTATTTTCAAGGACGCATCTGGGTGGATGACAAAGACCTCGAAATCGTCAAGACCTACGGCAAGGCCGTGCCGGACATTCACAAAGGCAGTAATGAAAACCTGTTTCCCACTTTCGAGACCTATCGCCAAAACATCGAAGGCCCCTTCTGGTTTCCCACCTACACGCATGCCGACGATGTTTTGCACTTCCAGTCCGCCGATGTGCACGTCCGCATGACGGTTCGTTATGAGGACTACAAGCGCTTTCGCTCGACAGTCCGCATCCTGGCTCCGATCGGCCCTGCGCCACCCGAGCATCCGGAAACGCCGTCACCAGGCACACCCATTGGCGCGCCCGACTCCCGCTAATGCGGCCCGCTAAATCAAGAGGATCAGCGCTCCAGTAACGATCAGCACACCCGCCCAGATCAGATCCAGGTTCAGCCAGGCCCTGCGGAGAAGTCCAAAATGAATTACTCGTCTATCGATGGATTGGGAAGAAGCACAGTCGTTGCGCCACGGGTTGCGAAACGGCCGCGAAAGTGTTCACCAGATATCCCACGGCAGCATTGTGAAATCCTCGGCCGAAACTGCCGCCCGGCCGCCGGTGCTAGCCTGATCCCATTGTTGCGCCCGGACGCTCCGCTCGTCCTGTCAGCGTGCGAATCGGCCCATCGAATCGTTTCTGAGCACGCTGCGATCCGCTGGAAATCAGCGGCATGAGCCGTGGGGTTTCCCGCAGAGACTTCTCCCCGGCCGGTCGCAGCTGGCTTCCCACCAAGACTGAATTAACTACCCGGTTCCACTGGCTCGGTCGGGCGTCCGACACGCGATGCCGGAAGGGCGCTTGCGTTGTTCCAAACGCGAAAATTCCTGACGGGAAGGGGATCGTCT
>OBLQ010000048.1_pt1 | contig 36426 bp, 44 predicted proteins | sample 1519881 | NCBI WGS metagenome assembly OBLQ01 (sample SAMN01911456, study PRJEB22533) | soil metagenome | biome: Soil | place: Malaysia | collected 2012-04-30 | depth DG_metagenome m | reverse complement strand
CGCCGCGCCCCACCTGCGCCGAGTGCGGCGCTCCAATGGTGCTGCGCGTGGGCGGTCCCACCGCTGGCGCGCTCGCCGGCCACCGTTTCTACGGCTGCTCCCGCTTCCCGCACTGCCGGGGCACGCACGGCGCCCACCAGGAGACGGGAGAGCCCCTCGGCATCCCGGGAGATCGGGCCACCAAAGACGCACGGATCCGCGCTCACGCCGCCTTCGATCCCCTGTGGAAAGACGGCTCGATGCGCCGGAACGACGCGTACTACTGGCTCTCGCGTGCCCTCGGCATCCCACGGAAAGACGTGCACATCGGCCTTTTCGACACGGAGACGTGCGAGCGCGTCGTCTCCCTCTGCGAGCAGTACCTCGCTATGCGCCGGCTCTCGGGAGCGGACCGCCTGCTCGAATAGACCGCGCTTGACTTCTCGCGGTACGCTGAACGTACAATGCGTCCAGCGTCATCCCACGTGGGAAACGTCCGATGAGCCGCCGGCCGAAGTACGACCACGCCCGCCTCCGCCTGGAGTGGGAGAGCGGGCTTCATCCTACCCTTAAGGCCCTTGCGGAAGCTCATCAGGCCCCGCCGGACTACATCCGGCACGTCGCCGCTTCCGAACAGTGGAAACGTCCCGCGAAGCTCGCACGCGAGGCCATCACGCGCGCGATGCAGGATCTCTACGATCTCGACGCCAAGTTCACCACGGGCGAGATCCGCCTTCGATCCGCCGTCGTGCGTCACCTGCTCTCGCTCGTCCTGAAGCCCTTCAGTGAAAAGCAGGCCGAGGAGCAGCGGCTCATTCGCGAGCTGGAGGAGGCGCGCAAGCGGTATCAAGCCGCAGCCGGCGACGACAAGATGCAGGATCGTTGCCTGGAGGACATCCGGACGGCGGAGGAGAAGCTCGACGAGTGCCGTAAGAGCAGCCTCATCCCGAAAACCCTCGATGACGTGGTGGCACTCTGCGTGGCCGCGTCCAAGCTCCAGGGCGGCGCCGATGATCTCGTGATGAACCTCGCCAAGCTGGAGACGCTGGAGGAGCGCACGCGTCTCCTGGCCGATGCCAAAAAGAACGCCTCGGGTCCGCCGGTCAACGTGAACGCTGCGCCGGGATCCGAGATCCACGTCCACGTGAACGGCGTGCAGGAGCTCATCGAGAAGATCGGACAGGCCAAGCGTGCCACCGCAGCACTCCCTCCCGCAACGTCTGAAGGTTGAACCCTCCTTCGAGGAGGCGCTGGCGAGCCCGCTCGCGTTCCTGCGCCGCTACCTGCCCCACCTGTGCACGAAGCCCTTCCACTCCGCGCACTCCGTCATCGAGTCCGACATCCAAGGCGGCGTGCGCTTCGGAAACTACCTGCTCCCCCGCGAGCACGGGAAAACGACGGTGTGGATCATCGGGTACACCCTGTACCGGCTGGCGCTCTGGCAGTGGCTCATCAACAGCTACCGCGAGCGCGGCCTGGAGATCCCCGACGAGCTGATCGACGAGCACATCTGCATCGTGTCCGTCACGCAGGACGTGGCCGATGCCCGCATCCGGCAGATCAAGCTAGAACTGGAGACGAACCGCCGGCTGATCGAGGATTTCCATTTTCGCCGCGGGCAGATCTGGACCCTGAACTCTTTCATCCTCGACGGCGCCCGGCAGACGAAAGATCCGACGGTGTTCGCGATGGGCGCAGGCGGGGTGGCGCCCGGCTGGCGCCTGACGTGCCTCCTGATGGACGACATCACGGATCCGCTCCAGGCGCCCAACCTGGAGTACCGCGAGAAGCTCATGCATAACTACGACTCCGTGCTCTCGATGATGATCCTGGAGTCCGGGTGCGCGTTCAACTTCCAGACGCCCTACGACGCCGACGACTTCCCGTTCCGGCTCCAGAAACGCGGGGCCGTGCTGGAGGTGAACGACGAGCTGGATCCGATCGTGGTCTACGGCGAGGAGGGCGGCGCTCCGCTCATCCGCGGCCGGCACGACCTGAAGGGATGGATCTCGCGCACGTGGAAGGCGCTGATCGACGAGGCGAACGGCGTCGTGCTCTGGCCGGAGGTATGGTCGCTCGACCGCCTGCTCCGGAAGCGCAGGGACAACCCGCTCACGTTCGCCCAGCAGATGCAGTGCGAGCCGACGGACCTTTCACAGGTGGCGATGCCCCGGGCGAAGTATTGGGACCTGGAGTACCGCGCAGCCGACGGACAGTTCCGGCCCGCGCACACGCTCGTGCGCCAGGGCGGCTACTGGTACATGAACGGGGAGCGGCTCCGGATCCTGATCGGCGTGGATCCGGCGAGCAAGGGGATGGAGCTCAAGAAGGGATCGCGCATGGCGATCGTCACGGTCGGGGTTTCGCCCGCAGAGTTTTTCATCCTGGAGGCACTGCTCGGCCGGTGGGGGTTCACGGACGGCTGCATCAAGGTCGAGCAGGCGATCATGCGGTGGGGCGCCGAGGCGGCGTACATCGAGGAGGTGAACTTCTCGAACGCCTACCGGGCGGTGCTGGTGGACTCCTCGCACCTGCCCGTCTACGGCGTCCCGGCCGAGGGCGACAAGTTCCAGCGGATCCAGGCGACGATTCACCCGCAGGCGTACAACGGAAAGATCTGGCTGAAGTCGGATCAGCACGAGCTGGTGCAGGAGTGGACACTGTTTCCGGGGATCGAGCTGGTGGACGGACTGGACGGGATGGAGATCGCGCTCCGGCAGGTCATCCACGGCGGGACGAACTCACTGCCCGGCCGAGCGCGCCGGATGCGCGGGGCGCAGGCGGGGCACGTGACGAACATCCGCACGAGGTACTGACATGAGCGAGGACATGGACCGGAAACGACTCCCGCGAGAAGTTGAGAAAAAGACGCACCAGACAGAGCGCCAGCCGGAAATGAAACGGGAGCCGCAGGCGCGACGATCCGAGCGGGAGGAACCGCGGAGACTTGCGGGGAGGCCGCGGAATCTGTTGGAGTCTGGTTCATGAACATCGATGAGGTGAACGAAAAGCGGCGCCTCAAGATGCGGGAGTACCAGCGGCGGTTTCTGGCGCGGCATCCGAACTACTACCGCGATCGGTACCTCGCCAAGAAGGCCGGAGAGACACACCTCGTCCGGGAGAAGCCTGCTCGTCTCACGCAGGACAAGATCGCACAGAGGCGTGCAGTCAGGGACGAGAACGCACGGCGATTCCGTGGGCCAAGGGTCAACGTTGGCGGACGCCGGTCCGTTTCTCCCGAGGAGCGCAAGAGGATCGGAAAGCGCATGAGGGTGTTCTGGCAGGAGTGGCGCAAGAGGCATGGGAGCTCGATGCCGAAGAACTACAGGTTCCGCACTCCGGAGCAGCGCGCCGAGACGCGCGCCCGCTCCGTCGATCGCGCCGTTCACGGTGGACTGTTCAATCGCGCCGTGGCCCCCGGCACATGCCTTGCGTGCGGTCAGCCGTACCAGGACCGCGAGGGCGGGCGGATCTGTCCCGAATGCTTGAGCCGCGGTGACGCCGTGCGCCGCCGAGCTGCCGAGCGTCAGCGCCGGCACCGTGCGCTGGAGTCGGTGATCTGATGTCGTACGCCGAGCAGGACAACGTCATCGAGCGCCTCCAGATCGAGGCCAAGCGTGTGATGCTCGATCGCGTGGAGCGCCCGGCTCGGGACACGTTCCTCCGGATGTGGTCGCAGACGAAGCGCGACACGATCGCTTTCGTCCGCGGCCTGTGGTCAGAGCCCGGCACGATGGACACGCAGGCCTTCCGCAAGTTAAACGTCCGGAACCGCGTGAACGACTTTATTGGGTACCGGATCGGTCGGCAGTACCGCGGCGAGGCACTCGCGTACATCGAGCGCGCCATGCGGCACGCCTACCGGTTGCAGTCGGCGACGGAGCTCTGGATCCTCGATCAGGTGACGCCGCCGAATGTGAAAGTCCGGCCCCGGCGTTCACTCTCGGCCTACGCGCCCGTCGGCCGGCCGCGCACCTCGCGCGAGAAGATCCGCAAAGCCGCAGAGCGCGTCCGCCAGAAGGTCAGCCGCGAGGCGTGGCATGACACGCCGCCTGCCGGCCGGCAGGACGTGAACGAGGATACGGGGCAGCCGCAGTCGTCGTACGAGACGTGGCTCGACGCGTGGCTGAAGTCGTGGGCCTCGGCGCTCGCATCGAGCGTGGCGCTCGGCGCCGTCTCGTCGTCGTCGCCGGACCGGATCTCACGCGATCTGGACTACCTGCGCGTGGGGGGACGGACACCCGAGCAGGTGCTCGACACGATGATCCAGGGGCAGGTGAACGTCGCAGTGGACGATGCGCAGGACGACGTACACGACGATTGGGGGGACGTGCTCACGACGCGGATCTGGCTCTCGAAGAACGATGCGCGCGTCTGTCCGATCTGCGCGAAGCTCGACGGGATGACGGAGGAGCAGGTCGCCGCCACCTACCCGGACGCGCAGCCCGGCCTCGTGCACGGATTCTGCCGCTGCCGGTGGTCCGCGGTGCCGCGGGACTTTCAGGCGATGGCCGGAGATCTCGCCAACCCTGACGCAGATCCCCGCGCGATGACGATCCTCGATCCCGACACGAAAAAGCCTATGGCGTCAGTCGTTGTTTCATTCGGCGACTGGCAGGCGGAGACGGGGGTACAATAGGCCCGTGAGCGAGGCGATGGTCGCATCCCCGAGGGGTTTCCGGCGCGCCAGCATCGACCGGGCCGGACGCGTGTCCGTGGGACTGGCCGGGATCCGGCCGTTCATCGCCATGCCGAAGCACCCCTCGATCCTGGACAAGTATGCGAAGGAAGCCCGCGAGGCCTCGCGGATCCGGACGCTCTCGACGCAGCAGCTCTACGAGCGCGCCGCGATTCCCCGCTCGTACCGCGCGGACGGGAAGTCCCGCGCGACGAAGATCCTCGGCCAGCTTGTCGTGCCGGGACTGAACCGGGAGAGCGGCGCCGTTACGCGCGAGACGGTTCGCTTCAACGGGTGGCGCACGCTGAACCGTATCCGCGAGTCGGAGGGATACCGTCGTGGCCGCGGCCTCATCGAGGCCGGAGACTTCTTCGACCAGGACGCGCTGCCGGGCACGGTGTCCGACGACTCGTTCCACCCGCTCATGGGCGGACCGTTCAATCGCAATCTCTACCTGTTCGACATGCTCGATATGTTCTCGAAGTGTTTCGAGGCTAAGAATCACCACCCGCTCGCGCGCCAGATCGTGCGCGTGATCCGGAACTACACGATCGGCCACGGCATCAAGGCCGTGATGAAGTCCGACGCGGTGAACGAGGCGTGGATGGCGTTCGAGAAACAGGTGAAGTGGCAGAAGCGCCTGAACGCCCTGTGCGACGAGCGGACCGTGCTCGGCGACACGATGCTGTTCCACGACTGGCGCGGCGCCACGCCGTACCTGCGCGTGTGGGACGCTTCGACCGTGTGGGAGATCGTCACGGATCCACAGGACATCGAGACGGTGCACTACTACCACCGGCAGTTCCCGACGCAGTGGCAGATGTTCGCGTCGAAAGGAATCCCGTCGTCGGAGTACGTGATCGAGCAGGTGCCGCCCGAGCTCGTGTTTCACCTGAAGGGGAACGAAATGACCGGCGAGAAGCGCGGCCGGTCGGACCTGCTGCCGAGCCTCGGGTGGCTCAAGCGCCACACGGACATCATGGACGCGATGGCGGTCCGCTCGCAGATCGAGGCCTCTTTCGTCTGGCGGACGCAGGTACAGGGATCCGATGCCGACGTGGCGCGGCTCTCGACGGATCCGGTTGCCACGCAGCCGCCCACTCCCGGCGCCCGCCTGTTCGAGAACGATAAAGTGAAAACCGAGCCGCTCGCCGCGTCGATCGGCACCGGGAACACGGGCATCCTGGAGGTGCTGAACGCGATCGTCAGCCTGTGCGCCACATCTGTTTCGATGCCGCCGGAGTGGCTCGGCGTCTCGCAGAACTCGGCGCGTAACACGGGACTCATCAAGCAGGATCCGAGCACTAAGTTTATCTCGGCGCGCCAGGAGGAGTTTCTCACGCTCACGCGCGAGGTGTTCGAGTGGTGGAGCATCGGCGCGCAGCTTAAGGGCTTGCTGCCGAAGCACGAGGTCCGTGCGACGAGCGAGAAGGCGCTCATCCGACACCTGCGCGCCGGCCGCTTCGCCGAGGCGCGGGCCGAGGTGGAGAGTCTGGACTCGGGCAAGGGCACGCGGTCCGTGGATCTCGATCTCACGGCCGAGTTCCTGCCTCCCGACATCGTGGAGGAGGACCGCGACTCCGAGCTCCTCGCGCTCGGCAAGGCCGCGAGCACGAAGGTGATCTCGCACCGCCGGTATGCGCAGCTCTACGTCGAGGTCATGAAGTGGCGCGACTACGACTACGAGCAGGAGCAGAAGGACATCCAGGACGAGGAGGCGAGCGGCGTCAATCCCATGACGTTCCCGTTCGGCGGTCCGCCGGGCACGGACGGCCAGGGCGGAGATCCCGAGAAAGAGCCGCCGTTCAAGCCCGGATCCTCGAAGGACAACGGCGACTTCCGCGATCGCACGCTGGATCCCAAGAGCCGTGGCTGATCCGCACGTCCTCGTGAAGGATCCGCGGATCGAGGCGGCGCTGGAGAGCGCGAGCCGTCTCGCCGGCCATCTTCCCGAGGCTGCACGCACGCACACGCCGGAGCCCCTGAACTTCTTCATGGTGATGAATCGAAGGCTGACGACTTTCCTCACGGAGTGCCCTGCGTTCTGCCGGCTCATCCTGGCGCAGGCGACTCACATCAGCCGATACGCGCGGGCGCAGAAGGTCAGCTTCCGCGACATCGAGTTCACGACGCCCCGGATCCTGCACAACGGCGGGGTCTACTACGAGGTCCGGGCGCGGGGGCAGTTCCTCCTGAACAAGCTGGACTCGATCCACCATAAAGCCGTGGATGTCTGATCCCGTCGGCACGCTCACGGCCGAGGAGGAGCTGATCGTCCGGGTCTGGAGGGATGCCGGCCCGTACTCGACGCTCGTGCTGAAAAAGCACGCAGGTAAGCTCGCGCACGGCGAAGTGACGGTCAAGCTGCCCGAGCTGCACGCCCCCGGGGGCGAGCTGCGGGACCAGCTCCGGGACCGCGACGAGCGCCTCCGCGGGCAGTCTCGCCTAGCAGGTCGCAACGGGGCTTGACCGCTCCTGCTAGAATCGGTTCAGTAGGCCGGACGAGCGCACCAGCGCAGCCGGGAGATCACCGGGAGGGCACGTGCTGGATCCGCTGACGGAAGGCCTGATCGATCTCGGAAACCTGTTCGAGCAGGAGGCCGCGGCTTCGACCGCGCAGGGCGAGCTGCTGCGCGCGGGGCCGAAGATCATCGCGCAGGAGCGCGAGGCCTTCGATCTGGCGACGGACTTCACACCGGACCGGATCCCGATCATCATCATCACGGAGGGCCTCGGTAACGAGGCCGACAAGCACTACTACGGCCCCGAGTTCATCGAGGCGTTCCGTCCGATGTGCGAAGGCCTGAAGTGCTTCCTCGATCACATCAGCCAGAGCGAAATGCAGGACCGCCCGGAGCGCAGCGTGCGGGACCTGTGCGGGTTCTACACCAATGCCCGGATCATCAAGGTCTGGAATGACGAGGAGGCGCGGATGGTGGACGGGATCCTCTCGGATCTCATCCCGAGCTCGAACGAGGCCGGACGAGAGGTGCAGGCGCTCGCCCGGCAGGCGCGCATCTTCCACCAGCTCTATCCCGCGGCACGCGAAGTGTTTTGCGGCACTTCGATCGACGCGGCCGGAGAACGCCAGGAGCGGACGATGCAGGTCGGATCCCGCAATCTGAAAGTGCGCTACGTACTGCGGCCCACGGTGGCGAACTCGGCGGACATCGTGACCTACCCGGCCCGCGGCGGTGACTTCGTTGGCAGTCTGGACCGGATCATGCAGGCGAAGAAAGACAATCCCAAGGAGGCGCAAGCGATGGTGAGCGAAACGGCAGTGCGGGAGGTGGCGCAGTTCGGCTCGCTCCTGGAGTCGGCCCGGCGCTCGGGCGATCAGAGCGCGGTGAAGAAGCACCTCACGGAGGCGCGGGCCCGGCTGCACGCCCTCTGCGAGGCGGAGGAGTGCGATCCGATGGACAAGGGCAAGGGCAAGGAAGCCGAAACCGAGGAGGCGAAGCGCAAGCGCGAGGCCGACGAGACGGAGGCCCGCAAGAAGCGCGAGGCGGAGGAGGCCGAGGCGAAGCGCAAGAAGGAAGCCGCGGCCGATCCGGACGCCGACGGCGACACGCACGAGGCCAAGACACGCCGGCTGGAGAAGCGGCTCTCCGAGGCCGAGGCGCGGATCGCCACGTACGACGCCCGCGAGGCGTGCGTCAAGCTCCTCAAGGAAGCCGGCATCCCGGCCGAGATCCTGACCGCGGAGGAGCTCGCCCCGCTCTCGGAGGCCGAGCGCGCGCTGTGGGTCAAGCGCGGCAAGCAGATGGTCGAGCGCGCGAAGGTGCGCGGTTACCAGCCCGGCGGGACGTTCCCGCTCGGCGCCGGTGACGCTCCCTCCGGCGGCTCGATCCGCGAGTCGCTCCGCAAGTCCGGCATCCCGACGGTTGCCGGGAAGGAGGCGTAAGCCGCCATGTCGTACACGGACACCACGAGCAAGGACCGGCAGGCGATCCTCGGCGGTCGCCTCGTCCAGGACTTCGGCGCCATCGACGCGGATACCGTCATCAACCAGGGGGACATGCTGAAGTTCGACACTTCGGCGAAGCAGTACCTCCCGATGGCGGCTTCGACGGACGGCGCGGCTTTCGCGGGAGTCGCCGCGGGCGATAACCCGATGGCGAGCCTGAACGAGAAGCGCACCTCGATCCAGTTCACCCGGAAGGGCGTGTTCCGGTTCAAGACGACCAACTCCGAGACGTACTACCACGGAGTCGCGGTCGTCAACGACACGGATGCGCAGACGGTCCGGCTGTACAACAGCGGTGGCGGCGACAGCGCCGCGAACATCGTCGGCTACGTCCACCTGCCCGAGGGCGGCACCGTCACGGGCGCCGCGGGCACGGAGATCGAGGTCGAGATCCGCACGAACTACCCGGCCGCGGGGCTGGCGTAAGCCAAGGAGGCGATGCAAGTCATGGCGAAGGAACTGATCCCCACGGTCGCAGACATCGGGTACTTGCGGGACTGCCGCGAGGCCCGGGTGCGGATCTCTCCGGAGATCGCGGAGGCCGCGGAGTCGATCCAGTGGACGCGCGTCCCGCTGACCGAATCCTCGATGGAGGAGCAGGTCGCGAAGGGCACGTTCGAGATCAACCCGCACCTCTCGTTCCGCGAAGTGCTCGACTACTGCCTGGACAACTACCGCGACACGCTGCGCGAGGCCTCGGCCTCGACGGCGCAGGGCGCGCTGCTCCGGGCCGGGTCGCAGACGCTCGCAAACGGCTGGTACCTGAAGTGGCCCGCGCAGTACGAGTCGTACTTCTCGCTCGGCACGTCGGACAAGTTCGCGGAGCGGTTCCCGCCCCGCCACGGGTCGGCGTTCCCCCGGCGCGCGTCGGAAGGCGTGACGCACCGGACGAGCCGCATGGTCGGCTACGAGATCGAGATCGTGAACCAGAAGTGGATGGGCGGCGAGGACATCCCGAACGAGCTGTTCGAGGACGATCAGACGGGGCAGGTGGGGTTGCGGCTCCAGCACCTCGGCGAGTCGGCTCGCGCCTGGGAGGAAGCGTACGCGGCCGGCCGGCTCGGCGGCGCCGCGTTCACGCTCGGCCCCGACTCGTACGCGGCCTCGGCGTACACGTGGCTGAATCATCAGGGGGGCACGGGCACCGGCCCGTACTCGGCGAACCGCTACGCGACGAGCGTCGGCAACCGGCCGTCGTCGTTCTCGGCGGCGCAGCTGAACCTCCCGAACTTCATCCTTGCGATCGAGGCGCTCTACGGCGCCCTCGACCTGCACGGGATCAAGATGATGGTGCAGCCGGACACGCTCGTCGTGTCCTCGTTCGATGTCATCAACGCGGATGTGCTGCTCCAGTCGCAGTACATCGCCGGGATCTCGGGCCTCCAGGGCCTTTCCCTGACGGACGCCGGGAACGCCGGGGCGCTGCGCGGCCCGTTCTCTGCCAACGTCGCGCGCAACTACGTGAACAAGAAGGCCCTGAACATCTTCTTGCCGCGGGGCGCGTGGTACGTCGGGCAGAGTGGACGCGGGATCCACTGGCAGAACCGGACCCCGCTGGCGCTGGAGCAGGAGGCCCCTAACGCGGGCGCCTCGTTCGACTTCGACGAAACCCGCTACCGGACGCGGAAGCGGTGCGAGAGCGAGTGGATCGACTCGTCGTTCTGGTACCAGGGGTACGACGGCGGCGGCTCCACCACGCTCCGGCAGTAAGGAGGAGTCATGGCACAAGGCAACCCGAACTCGGGAGCCGGCGAACCGGGCGGGGCGGGGGGCGCACAGCCCCCCACCCTATCCCCGGCGGAGCTGGAGAAGAAGGCGCAGGTGGAGCGCGAGGAGCTGGCTGCGAAGGAGCTCCTCGCGGCGAAGGAGAAGCAAACCGATCGTGAAAGCGCGTACGCGGCACTGGTGAAGCTCGCGAAGGATTACTCGTGGGCGTTCCCGGTTGAGACGCGCCAACAGGTCGAGGAGCTGATCCGGCGTAATGACACGCGGCTGATCCTGGAGTACCTGAAGGATCACGCGTGGGCCCTGCCTCCGAAATTGCAGGTGGAGGCGCAAGGCCTGTTCCACCGCGCCGATCTGAAGCCGGTCGAGCGGAAGAACGCGGGCCCCGGTGCCGCGTGGTCCGTGCTCGGGCCGGGAAGCTACTGAAGTCGTGGGAGCGTCTCCGGCTCCTCTGACGACCGCGCGGCCGATCGCTCGGCCGAAGGCCGTCACGAGCCGGGGGCCTCTCTCGTACGCGACTCCACTCGACGCGCTGGAGGCTGGCGCGCTGACGCTGGAGCAGGCGGACGCCCTGGAGGAACGGTACGAGCGCCGACTGAAGGTGCGGCGCGACATCACCACGGAGGCGATCGGGCCCGACTGCCGGGGGCACATCGAGAACTACAGCCGGACGACGTGGCGGATCCAGGGTGTGCAGTTCGACGTGACGCGGTTCTACCTGAAAGAGCGGATCGTGATCGACATGATCGGGCCCGGTCAGGCGGTGCACGCGAAGGACGAGGAGGAAGCGGCGAGCGCGATCATCGAGGCTCGCCGGCAGGTCGTTGAAGCGGAAGGGATCGCCTACCTCGGATTCATGGTGGGCGAGATTGTGCTCAAGGAAGAACTCAAGCAGCTCCTCGCCGAGGCCCGGGTGCGCGTGGGGTTGATCCCCAAGGAGGACTAGATGGGCGTCTCCGTTCCCGCTGGAGTGGTCCGCGTCTCGTCCGAAAGCAAGGTGGTCTACCTGGACTATCTCCTCGATCACGATAACGCGCCCTACGCCGCGGGCGAGGCCGTGGGTTCGATCCACGAGGTCGAGGTGCTGCCGCCCGAGCTGAATGGCATCGGCATGGTCGGGATCCTCTCCTCCGTCCTGACGTGCGTCTACGGCATCGGGACGGCGTTCCAGATCCTCGTGTTCGGGGATGAACTGGCCGCGGCCCCCGACGATCACGACGCCTGGACGACCGCCACGGATGCGGACTTCGCGAAGCTCCAGCACATCGTGAACTTCGCCACGTCCCTCACGCCGGATTCGCCCTCGGGGAATCGCGGTCTGAAGCGCGACAACGTGGGCGCGGTGCTGATGCCGGCCGGCCAGAAGCTCTACATCGGGATCCAGGCGGGCGGCGCCGTGACGTTCCCCGCGGCGGGAAAGATCCGCGTCCGCGTGGGCTTCGTGGTGATCTGATGCTCCGACTGTTCCACGGCGACTCCGCGCAGGACCCACTCACCGCGCAGCCCATCATCACGACAGCGCTCCCGTCGTTCCAGGACGGAGCGAGCATCGCGTTCTCGCTCGACGGTGTGGGCTTCACGCTCGGCGGTCGGGCTCCGGTGGACGCGCGACTCCTGGAGGCGGACGGATCCGAGGTACCGACGGCCCTGGCGCCGGCCTTTTCCAGCGTCACGGATACCGGCATGGACGTGAATCTGCATCCGACGGGAACGGTGCCGGACGGCGACTACTGCCTCGACATCGAGTGGGACGACGGCGCGCACGCGCAGACCAACCTGACTGTGGGCTTCGACGTGGCGCTCTCGATCGGATTCGGGTTCTCGCTCGGAAAGGGCGTGGCGATCGCCAGGGCCCCGAGCGTGATCGGAGCAGGATTCGCTCCGTCCATGCTGAAGCACGTCAGTCGTGCGGCACAGATCGGCGTCGGCTATGCGCCGCTGAATCCCGAGGTGCTGTACGCGGACGACTTCAACTCGCTGACGGCGGGCGCCGACCTGGGCGGTCAGGGCGGGTACACGAGGGAGGATACCGGCGGCGCGGCGAATCTTTGGAGGTTCCTGGTCAACAACGCGCCCACCGCGGAAATGACCTATCAAGCCGGGACGCCGACCGGATTTGCGGCGTGGTGGCGCGCGTTCGGAACGGGCAAGGCCTTCGGCGGGCGCGTGGTCACGCTGGAAACGAACGTGTACGTGTCGTCCGTGGGGTCCGGTAGCGGCAGCACGGGCATCGAACTGCTGAAGGGCGACCTGGACATTTCCGGATTCCTGACCGACGCACTGGACTTCACCGTGCAGCGGTGGAGCGCCGGCAAGGTGGCCGTGGCAATCTATGACCAGGATCATCCGTCTTCGCCGGCCGTGTCGGCTGATCTGTTCGACCAGGACGTGACCATGCCGCTCCGGCTGGTGGTCAGGCCGAACGGCACGTTTGACGCGCAGTACAAGCCGGTGAACGCGTGGGTGACGTTCTACACCGGCACGCTGTTCAGCGGGAACGAGAACGTGGACGGGCTGGCGTGGTTCTCGGCGGTCGGCGTTCCGACGAACGGCCACGTGTGGGGGAACATGACGGTGACGGCGATGACCCCGCGCGTGGCGAAGAAGGTCAAGAAGCAGCTCGTACTCGGCGCCGGATTCGGCGTCGGCGCGTCGAGCGTGGTGAACCCGTGATCGTCCGTCCGGGCATGAAGCTCCAGCTCTCCGCGCGCATCAAACGGAAAGATGGGACAATCGAGGAGAGGGGCATCATTGGCACGGTGACGGTGCAGAACAAGACGCAGCCGCCGCAGGCGGTCAAGGAGGATCGGAAGGATGCCAAATAGCGCAGCTTTCACGGAGGACGGGATGGCCGTCGCCGCGGCCCGTCTGAAGGGCACGGGAACGGAGCCGAAACAGCTCGGATGGGGCACGGGGACGACTCCCGCGGATCCCGGCGATTCGGGCCTGGAGACGCCGAGCGCGGAAGCGCGTACGGCCGGCACCAGCTCGATCCAGACGGTGAACGTCACCAACGACTGCTATCAGGTCGTGGGCGACATCGTTTCCCTCTCGGCGCAGGCGATCACGGAGCTCGGCCTGTTCGACGACCCCACGGCCGGAGCCCTGTTCGCGCATTTCGTGTTCGACGCCCTGAACCTCCAGATCTCCGACTCGGTGGAGTTCACGGTGCAGGTGGTCGCGGGGGCCGCGGCCTAACGGAGCGCGGGGCCGGGACTCGTTCCCGACTCCGCCTCCCGCTTTCATCATGGCAACTCCAGATCTAGATGTCGCAGTCGCCGCGATTCGCGCCGAGGTCGAGGACACGGGCGCGGGCGCGTCTGCGTTCGCCGTGGACGCGGATCTCCGCGGAGGCCGGGACAACACGAACGTTCGATTCACGCTCCCGTTCTTTCCGGCCGTGGCGGCGGGCTTCGAGCTCCGGCGGCTGGACGGATCCGGCGTCACGCTGCTGACGAAAGTCACCTCGAATCCTGCGGCGAACGAGTACACGCTGGATCCAGACACCGGAATCGTGACGCTCGGATCCGCTCCCTCCGGCCTGACGGTGAAGCATCAGGCGACGTATTACTACCTCTGGTTCGCCGATTCGGAATACTGGAAGTGGATCATCGACGCGTGCCGGTGGTGCGGCTTTCCTCCGACGGCCGCGTACTCCGCGGGAAGCGAGGACGACGGCGCGACGAGCGGGCTCGCCATCATCCCGGACGGGATGCTGCCGGCGATGTACAAGTACGCGCAGCACCTCCACTGGAACCGGCGCGCTGCGGCGTGGGCGAGCCGGTTCTCGTCGAGCACGGGCGGCGTCAGCACGGGCGGCGTCGATGACGTGGGGAACAAGTTCCGCGAGCTCGCCCGCGATGCCCTGAAGGCCGCGGAGTCGATGCGCTCGGATCCCTACGAGGGATTCGATCGCCGGCAGATCCCGACGGCGGCGCGAGCCGGCTTCCAGGGCTTCGGGCGCTTCCAGCCGCGGCGGTAGTCGTGCCGACGACGACGTTCTCGATCTCCGTCCGCGTGAGGGGGCAGGAGGCGCTCGCCAAGATGGCGAGCCGGCTCCGGGATTTCGTCGAGCCGTTCCGGGAGATCATGAAGTCGTGGCGCGCCCACAACGTCGAGAAGTTCGCGCAGGCCGAAGGTATGGAGCTGGCCGGCGTGTACTTCGACGACGGGCAGGTCTATTGGGATCCCGTCACGGCGAAGTACCACACGTGGAAGCAGCGGAAAGGGTTCCCCGACTGGAGAATGGTGCTGACCGGCGGCACGCGAGACAGCCTCACCTCTGATACGAGTCCGGACTGGTTCGAGCGCGTCGAGCCTCTTAGCGCCATTTTCGGATCGCTGAACCCTCTCGTCGGGATCCATTGGGACCGCTCGCCCGTCGCGTTCCTGGATGCGACGGACCGGGCCAGCATCGAGCGGGAGGTCTACGACTACCTCTCGGGCAATCCGCCGTACCGGCCGTATCCGGCCGGCGACACGGTGAGCGCGGACGCGGTGAGCATGATCGCCGATGCGGAGGAGGCCGCGGGTGGCTGACGCGGGCCTCATGCCGGCGAGCGGGCTCTCGACGCCGGACCACCTGCTGCTCCGCTGCGAGGAGGTGAAGCGGCTGATCGAGGCGAATATGGAGTTCGCCAAGACCGTGATCGGCATCATCCCGCTCGGCGTGCCCGAGGAGCACCTGCAGTTCCCGGCGCTCATGATCGCGCCCGAGTCCCTGGATCCGGAAATGGACACGACGGACCGCTACCACCTGGAGGGCGTGCTCACGGCCTACGCGTGGCACGTCGGCGCGGATCCGCAGGTGCTCATCGCCTCCGCCACCCGGACGCAGGCGCTCCTGCTTAAGGTGCTCTCTAACAACGCGCTCGGCGATCGCGCGAACGCAAACGCCACCGGCAAGTGGAAGGTGAACCCGACGATCCTCGGCGGCGTCTCCGAAAACGCCGCGTGGTACGACTCCAGCGTCCGTTTCGTGATCCCGCGGCCGGCCAGGTTCCCGCGGGGGAATGGTCAGGACTACATCGTTCCTGTGATAATGACGTTCAGATTCAAGGCCTACACGGTGATGTGAGGAGGAGCCCATGAGCGTTCCGAGTATCTCGGTTGGTCGTCTGCGGAAGGTCGGGTTCGCCCTGGAAGCCCCGCTCTCCACCGCGTACCCGCACGCGACGTTTGTCGCGCCCAACCTGTTCCCGCGGGTGCGGCCCCCGGCGAATATGTTCCTGAAGGTGACGCCGCTGGAGTCGCCCGCGATCGGCACGGGCCCGTTCTTCCCGTTTGCGATCGCCCCGGGCCCGGAGAGCATCGATGGCGCCACGCTGCCGTTCGATGTCGAGCCGGGGCCCGAGCTCTGGCAACTCCTGTTCGCCCTGTTCGGGCAGGACACGGTGACGGACAATCACGATTCGACCTACTCGCACAAGCTCCAGCGGATCGCGTCGGAGCTGCTTCCCACGTACTCGTGGCAGATCGACGCGAAGAACAAGCAGCTCGGCGTGATCGGGTCGATGCTCGATCAGGTGCAAATCAACTTCAACGCAAAGGAGCTCGTCTCCTTCGAAACGAACTGGAAGGGGCTCGGCTACAAGCCGGCGGATCCGGCCGCGTTCTCGTTCGCGCCCACCGTCTCGCGGGTGCCGCTCTCGGGCTTCCGGATCAAGGTGTCCGTGGGCGGCTCGCAGGTGACGAACATCCGGACGGGCTCGATCACGATCAAGAATAACGTCCAGCAGGAGTGGACCGTCCAGCAGAGCACGCGCGGTCCGTCCCGGATCTACAGCGAAGGCATGAACGTCGAGTGCCACCTGGAGGCGATCTTCGAGGACACGACGGAGTACGCGAAGTTTCTCGCGCAGACGGACTCCTCTCTGGAGCTGGAGTTCCTCGGGAACGAGGTGATCGATTCGACGGTCGTGCTCTACAAGTTCACGATCTCCTGCCCGTACGTCCGCTGGAAGCAGTCGGATCTCCCGCTGCCGTCCGGGCTCCAGGTACTCACGATGGTCGGCGTCGTGAAGGCCGATCAGACAGTGGGCTCCACGTTCGGCGAGGGGATCACCTGCACGATCATGAACGGAGACTCGGGCGCGATCGGCGGACTGCCATACATCACGAGCGACACGCTCCTGCCCTTGGTCCCCGCGGGCGCCGAGTCGTTCACGGCCACGCTGGCGGGTATGAACTTCACCTACAACAGCCGGACCCTCTCCCACATCTACGCCGTGAACGAGGCGACGACGGAGGAGGCCGAGGCGACGAGCGTCAGCGGTGTGACGAACATCGCGGCCGTCGCGCACTTCAATTCCGGGCTCGCCGACGGGACCTATCACCTGCGAGTGGAGTTCAGTGACGGGGTGAAGGTCACGACGGATTCCTTCGACGTGGTGACGCCGTGACGGACGCGGCGCTCCCGCTCCAGGAGGGTCAGGCGACGTGGAAGGCCCCGAATGGCTTGCTGGAGGTCGTCTACCGGAAGGCGATCACCGCGGGCGATCGGATGGACTTCGACCTGGGCGACTGGATCCAGTTCGAGGGCGCGAAGGCTGTCGCGCGCCGCTCGGATCTCGCCCGGTTCCTGTTCCAACGGTTATGTGTCTCGTACCGGATCCGGGAGTCGGCCGACGAGGCGTGGGGGGCCGGAGTGGCCTGGAGCACGGAGTCCGTCCGGCAACTGCCGGACGTGCACGGGCCCTCTCTGGCGCAGCTCTCGGATTACCTGACGATGGTGATCTCGGGCCGGCCGGTATCGGAGGAGGCGAGCCTGGGGGAAGGGTAAGGGCGGCTCTGCGGGATCTCGATCTCGGGAATCCCGTAGCAGACGCCCAGGCCCGAGCGGTCATCAACGCCGTCAGGAAGGCGGATCTGCTCGGGATCCCGCTGGCGCCGGACTACCGATCGCTGCCGGCGGACTTCGCCGAGGCGGCCGTGTTGGTGAGACAATGGGACCGGGACATGGTAGCGGCGGGGCATGACATCGAGGCGATCCGCGAGCAAATGCTCGCGGAGTTGCGAGCGGGGGGCTGACCGTGGCGGACGTGAAAGGTACCGTCAGTCTGGAGGCCCGCGGCGGCGCCGCGACGGCCTCCGCGGTCGATCAGGTGTCCGGCTCCGTGCAGCGGATGGGGCAGCAGGGCGCGGACGCAGCGGGCAAGCTCTCGACGCACGCAGAGGTGGGATCCCGGAACATCCGGCTCCTCTCGCACGAGGTGGCCGCGCTGGCCGGCACGACGGGCCCCGCGGCGTCCGGACTCTCCAACATCGCGCACTACCTGATCGAGGCCTCGAACCCGCTCGTGCTCCTCACGGCTGCGGTGGTGGGCGGCGTGGCGGCGTGGGTGTCGTACCGCGAGGAACAGAAGCGAGTCGCGCAGCAGACGGAGCAGGCGCTCCAGCAGAACCAGAAGATGATCGAGACGATGCGCGTGGCCGAGATCGCGGGCGTCCAGTTCACGGGCGCCCTGAAGGACTACCGCGATGCCGTCGTCACGCTCTCGCAGGTGGAGCGCGAGCAGCGGATCGCGCAGCTCATCCAGCAGCGGGACGAGCTGAAGAAGTCTCTCCCCTACGTGAACGAAATGGGCGTGGCGACGATGAAAGAGAGCTTCGCGGTGATGTTCTTCGGGAAGTCCGTAAAGGACGCCATGCGCGACGAGCACTTGAGCCGCGCCGAGAAAGAGGCGCAGCTCAAGATCATCAACGCGAATATCGAATCGCTCCGGAAGTATGGGAAGGAAGCGCCGGAGTACACAGACACGCAGAAGCGGTCCGTCGAGGCGCTGACCGGAGCCTACGAGGATCTCTACGCGCAGCAGATCCAGTTTCTCGCGCTCGATCCGAGCAAGAAGCGTCTCGCGTCGGACCTGAAGATCGAGCAGGATGAACTGCTGATGTATCGGAAGCTGACGGAGGCCGGTGTCTCCGCAGCGGACGCGATGCAGATCGCGCAGGAGACGGCTGCGGTGAAGTCGAAGCAGGCGTGGATGGACAACATGAAGGAGGTGCAGGGCCTCCTGGAGGGAGGCTTCACGGACGCGTTCCTCGCGCTCGGGAAGGGCCTCGACGGCCTGAACAAGGCGTGGGCGAAGTTCCGGGACGACGTGATGCACTACATCGCCCAGATGATCGCCCGGCAGACCGCGTTTAACATCGTGGCCGGTGCCGGCAACGTCGCCAGCGGTGGACTCCTGAACGGGATCATGGCGGTGGCGTCTCCGGCGGCGCCGACTGCGGCCGGCCTCATGATCGGCGCGCAGCACGGCGCCGTGATCCCGGGCCCGATGGGTTCGGAGCGGCTCGTCGTCGGCCGGTTCCACGCGGGAGAGCGGATCGTCTCGAACACGGGCCGCGGGAGCCCCGTCTCCGGCGGCGGGGGTGGCGACATTCACAATCACTGGCACACCGGGATTCTTACGTCGGATGCCGTACGCTCCGTCATGCGATCGACGCGCCGGCAGATTCTCTCGCTCGGCGATCGAAAGTTCTCGCGCTGATGGCCCTCCTCGGGAAGTTCCTGTTCGGGCCGGCTGGGGCGCTCCAGGAGTTCGAGATCAACCCCGCGGGGATGACGATCACGCCGCGCCGCCTGAACGACTTCGCGCGGGGCGGGGACGGATCCGGCATCGATCTCACGCTCTCGGGGAACCGTCCGCAAGCGGTGTTCAGCGGGAACTACATCACGTACGGATTCCGGTCGTTCCTGGAGCAGATGCAGCGGCTCGGCGGATGGGATCCGATGATCCTGATCTTCTTCGACATCGGCCAGCCGAACGCGGACACGCACGCGTACGAGACGATCGACCGCGTGTTCCCGGACGACTCGACCCACCTCGTGCTCGCGCCGACGAGCGAGGTGCGGGCCGAGAAGCTGCTGGCCGCGGCCGGAGACGACGACTGCATCCTGATCCTCGGCGTCTACCCGACCGCGAAGGATGCCCTGGAGGGTACGAATGAGATCAGCGTTTCCAGCTTCGACGGGGAGACGGCCACGATCACGCTCTCCGGCGCGCTCTCGACGCTGGACGCCGTTTTCGTGAAGTACCGCTACTCCGGGTTCGCCGTCTCCCTGGCGGATCTCCCGGCGCGGATCGAGGGCGGTCACATGAGTACGTACCGCTACGACCTGACGCTGGAGGGGATGTGATCGCGTCCGGATCCGACTACCTCGCACGCTGGCGCTCGGGCGTCTACCCGGTCCGCCAGAAGGCGGAGATCTTCATCCCGGTCCCGATCATCGCCGCGGCGGCTTCCGGCGAGGATTCGAGCGACTGGCCGGCCTCGGCGGTGTACGACGCGGACCGGACGCACATCAACGCCGGACCGGGCCCGCTCGCGCCGAACTTCATCGGCCGGGGCGAGTGGAAGTCTCCCTCCGTGCAGTCCGGATCCGTGCAGTTCACGATGAATAAGCGCGTCCAGTGGCGCGGCACGCCGTACGTGGTGAACACCTACCACGATGCGATTCTCGGGACGTGGTACAGCGCGCTCCCGGGGAAGGAGCCCTACCGGAAGATCCACGGCTTCTGGCCGCTCGGAGATTACGGGAGCCCCTCCTACACCAGCGCGGCCACGCTGCGTGACGTGATGGCGAACTACTCTCTCGCGGGCGACGGCTACTACATCGCTGACACGCCGATTCCCGGGCCGAGTAACCGCGTGGACACGCTCGGCTATCCGACGATGATCGCGGGCAAGGGATCCCTGAACTCGAAGTCGAGCCTGAAGTCTCCTGGCGGAGAGACGGTTCGCGGATTCACTCCCGCGCTGCTGCCCTACGAGCGATACGACGATCCGACCCGGTACGACTTCACGTGGACGTGGTGGGTGAAGAACGTCACCGGAAGTACGATCCTTCTTCTCTGGCAGACGCCCGGCGGGTCGCCGGGGACGCGCCCCGTGTGGACTGTGGTCGTCGCGCCGACAACGGTGCAGGCGACGTACGATCCGCCCGCCGGCCTTCCGCTGACTTCCCTCGTGTGTGCGCCCACGGGCACGCTGAACCTGAACGACGGCAAGCCTCACCGGGTTTCCCTGAACTTCGGTAAGTGGTTTTCGTGGTGGCAGCTCGGGCCGATGATCGAGATCTACGTCGATGGGGTTCTGGTGGCGATCAAGCCGGTTCCGTTCAACGCTCCGCCGTCGAAGTTTATTCCGGGTGGTGTGCCACAGATCGGCCCGGGTGCGGCCGAGATCTCGAATGTCTCCTATCACAACTGGTCGTTGATGGGCGCAGAGCAGCCGGATGAATCTCCGGGCATCGCGTGGTTCAATCGCGAGAAGGCGCTCTACCGGATCGGCATCACGGGCGAGACGGTGACGCCGGAGCCGACAAACCTCGATCAGACGGTGCTCGATGGGCAGTGGATCGGACCCGGCGGGTCCGTCTCGGATCCGTACGTTTCCGTGTGGGACGACGAGCCGACGGGCGCCACGCTCGACGTGGCGGATACGCAGTGGACGCGCCTCCCGCCCGGATCCTTCCCGGCCGACAATCGTCGCCGAGCCTTCCGTGCCGTGGCGGATGATACCGTCGTGCCGCCCGGCCTCTACGCGGACAGCTACGCCTCGGGGCGGAGCATGAGGTTCTGGAGTAACCCGCAGGAGACGTACCTGTTGATTCCCTCCCCGAGCTTCGGGATCGGATCCTCCTGCTCGTACTGGAACCGGGCGCTCCCGGCTGGCTACACGAAGGGGATCCTGACGGCACGTGTGCGCGCGAGCGCGCTCTATCATTTTCAGATCGAGGCATGGCAGGGCTCGCCGAGCACGGGCCACGGATTCAAGGTGTCGATGCACGAGTCTGATCACAAATGGCACGTCTCCCTGAACGCGCCCGCGTCGAGCCAGCGGTTCATCGACCACATCTACGCAGGCGACGGCACGGCGAGCTCGGGCTCGTGGGCGGCGAACACGTGGTACACGATCCACGTCTCGTTCGACTCCGGAGCAGGAACCGTGAAGCTCTACGTGGATGGGGTGCTCGCGGTGACGGTGGCGGGCTTCTCGCTCACGACCGGCATCGATCGCCTCCGCGTGTTCAGCCACGACGACACCGCCGTACCGGGCACGATGTCGCCGAGCGGGGTGCAGGAGGTGTTTCACTGGATCCACGGTCTGCGGATCCTCTCCGGATCCTTCCAGGATGAGAGCTCGATCGAGGTGATGCTCGACACCGGGGGCGCCGGGTTCGGGACCGGCACGCTCTGGTTCGGCGCCGGCAACTTCACGGACGGCACGCACCGGCCCTACTGGACCTTCGAGGCCGCCTACGTCGAGGATCCGGATGATCCGGGCACCTACGCGCCGATCTACACCAACCCCTCGAAGCTATTCACCGCCACGGCGACATTCACCACGGGCGGGAGCCGGTACGTCCGGATCCGCGCCACCTACCACACGGACGGTGCCGATGACCTGTTCGGGAATCACCTGGAGTATCTTAAGGTGAAGATCGATCAGTCGGGCGTGTTCATCGTGATCCGGGTCCCGCCGGGTTCGAAGGTCGGGCGATTTATCACGTACGCGAACCCGGATCTCGGCGGGATGGATCAGTTCCAGATCCAGCGGGGCGATTCCTTCTTCGGGCCGTGGACGACGATCACGGACATCGATCGCGTGCAGGCGTTCGAGAAGTGGAACGGCCAGTCGGATGCCGAGTTCGACGCGCAGGGGGTCGTCACCCTGGCCTCCGTCGATACGTACGTGCCGAGCGTGCCGGGCGCCTCGATCGTGGATCTGAAACAGAACTACGAGAACGAGTTCTACCGGTTCCTGATTACGGATCCGGGCACCGCCGACGGGAAGGCCCGGCTTGACGAGATCGAGTGCTACCGCCGCGACGACGTATCCGATCTCGTGACGCATTGGGAGTTCACGCACGAGGCGGACTCCACGCTCGACGGGATCCTCTCGCGGCACGGCGTCATGATGCTGAAGAATCCGCGCGATCAGGATTCGGGGCGCCTGTTGTTCACGCGGACGGACTTCGAGCGCGCCGTCTCGGGGCAAACCTCCGTCGATATGCGCCCCGAGCTCGTTGTGCGGGTGCAGATCGAAAACGAGTGGAAGCAGATCGGCTGGATGGCGATCGATCAGCCGCACCTGCTCCACCAGTCGCAGGATCTCTCCCTGGAGTTCCGCGGCCGGCATGAGTGGCTGCTATTCGCGCACACGCCGGCCCTCTGGCGCGAGGGGATCCACCTTCACGACGCCCTGCTTGCCGAGCTGGCCGGCGCGAACGTCTCGCACGCATTCTACGGGATCCCGTCGCAGAGCAACGTGATCCTCCCAATCTTCGCGCCGCTGCGGACTGCCTGGGATGAGTGCGTGGATCTGAAGGAGGCGATGGGGGATCCGGGGATGCACTTCAATACATTCGGGATCCTGATCCGGTCGCAGCCCTCGACCCTGACGCCGCTGGAGACGTTCAGCCTGAATCTCCACCACCGGTTCGAGGAGCACCTCTCCTCCGAGCTGGCCGGCGAGAACATGGTCGCGCAGGCGATCGAGGTCAACGTCCACTCGTACGCGAAGTCGCGGAAAGTGGTCTACACGGAGACGGCGGGGATGGCGAGCGCCACGCCGAAGTATGTCTCACTCGATGAGCCGGTGGATCCGCTGACGCTGAACAACAACAACACGGCGATTTTCATTTCCCGCACGAGCTCGCGCCAGCCGAAGATCGCCAGCAGCGTTGCGGGCGCCGTCCTGCTCGGGGACGCGGCGATCGACACGGTGGCGATCTCCTACCAGGCGTCCCCCTCGAACCTGATCGACGACCCGAGCCGTCTCTCCGTCATCAAGATTGACAACCCGTGGGTTGTCCAGTTCTCGCAGGTGCAGGAGATCTCGCTCCGCCGGCTGCGGCGCATCGAGAAGGGCGCGCTCGGGTGGGCGGAGGGCGAGCTGCCGATCAGCCCGCACATCGAGTACGGGGATGCGTTCTACTTCCTGATCCGCGAGCGCGGCATGATCTCGGGGAACTACGTCGCGCGCAAGGTGTCGCATCAGTACCAGTCGGCCTCCGACGGCGCCACGTACCGGACGCAGACGGAGCTGGAGCAGTACATCCCGCCGATCCCGCCGACGATCCGTTACCGCGATCTCGAAATGTCCGCGGATCCGACCTTCTTTCTTCGGCTCGGCGAGACGGGCGGAGTGCCGGCGCTCGATGAAACCGGGAAACACAACGGGTCCTACGTGGGATCGCCGACTCACGTCGCCGGGCTGCTGACGGGAGACAGCAACGGCGCGATGGGAACCGGCGGGGGCGTCGTCATGATCCCCGACTCGACGGCATTCGATCAGCCGTCGTTTAGCGTGGGGTTTTGGGTCGAGACACTCGCAGCCTCGGGCTTGTACGTGATCGTCTGTCAGGAGCCCTACGGCGGCGCGAACCTATGGGAGGTCGCGATCGTCGCGAATCAACTCACGTTCGCGGTGATCGTGAACAATGCCGGATTCGGTCACACGGCGTTCGGGCCTGCCCTGAACGACGGCGTACGCCACTACTGCGCGGTCACGAAAGACGGCGCGGCGCGGCGGGCGATCTGGTACATCGACGGCCTGGAGGTGGGGCGCCTGGAGGGCGCCAGCGTGCCGGCGGGCGCCACGCAGGCCCGCGACGTGGTGACGATCGGAGGCCTGGGGCACTCCGACGGCTCGTACGCCTTCATGCTTCCGAGCGGGGCGGTCGATGAAGCCATATATTTCCCAAGGGTTTTGTCGCCGGAAGAGATCGCAGCCCGGTTCGCTGCCGGCACGGCAGCGGTGTAGTACAATGCAATCGTGAGCCACGATCGACGTGAGGGCGACGGGGGGTTCCGGGACACGGTGCTGTACGTGTCCGTCGCGGTATTCCTCGGCTGGGCGGGGTGGATGACGGCGGCGATGATCGCAACCCGGGAGGACATGGTGCTCGTGAAGGATCGCCTCGGGATCGGGAAGCCGCAGCAGTCCGCCGGAGTCCACGACGAGGGCGCGCAGGCCGCGGCCCGATGACGTTCTTCGGGATCATCGTCGCCGTCATGGTCGTGGCGTGGCTCTACTCGATGGTGCCCCACTGATGCCGAGCCGGCTATCCCGTGTCGGCACCTGGATCGAGGGCGCGCTCCGCGTCCACAACCTCATGCCGTATGTCGTGCTCGCCTGCTACGCGTACACGTGCGCTAGATGTGACGCCGGGCCGATCGGCGCCGCGGGTGCGGTGCTGTTCGGCGTGTTCGGGATCCGCACGTGGCATGGCGTGAGGACCGCGGGGCTCAAGACCCCGGCCGGGTCCCCGGACCCGGCCCCGGATGCCGGCGCCGAGCCGGAGCCGAAGCCGGAGGACTGATGGGCTGGCTCGGCGATCTGTTCGATTCGATCTTCGGCAAGGGAGCGCCGCTCTACCCGGGCTCCGTCGAGCAGCCTGCCGTGGATCCCTACCTCTCCGCGACGGAGATCTCGCGGGCGCGTCTGTTCATCCCGACGTACCAGCGGGCGCTCGCGCGGGTGTTCAACGCTGACGCGATCGCGCACTGGCCGATCCTGGCGGCAATCCACTACCGCGAGAACTCCCTGCTCGACCACTCGAAGCGGATCGGCGGCGCCTTCCAGTACGACGGAGGCGGGAACGGGATGGAGCAGCGTGTCGCCAACATCCGGGCGAAGGTGAGCGAGGTGTGCACGAAGCTCGGGATGGTGATCGGCGACATCGAGCAGGACTTCCAGCTCGCCGCGATCGTCGCGGCCTTCGAGCTACGGGGGAAGCAGCGGATCCCGATTTTCGTCGGGCGCCGCGTGGATGAGAACGCCCTCGCTGATGCCCTGTGGGGATATAACGGACGGAGCGCCTTCCACACGCGCGACGGCGCGCACTCCTCCGAGCAGTCGGCGTCATCCTGGATGTTCTCGCCGTACGTCTCGAACGACCCCCACCGCGGGATCGTCTATATGCTTCGGGGTACGGAGCCGGGTCCCGCAGGCGAGACGCTGCACGTCCTGAAGCCGGATACGCGGCCGGGCGCCATGATCGTCTACCGCGAGCTCCTGGCGAGGTCCGCCGAGCTGGCCTAATCCCGGCCCCATCAAGGGGACGGATCGAGGAGGACCGATGAAACGGATCATGTTACTGGTGGCGCTGTTGGTGGGCGCCGGGTGGCTGGCGGGCCCGGTGCACGCGGACGGCCTCGCGCTTTCATCCTCCCTGTTCGAGTCCGTCGCGCAGGCTCACTGGAAAGAGGCACGCGACTGCTGGCGCGGATCCGCCCGGCGGATCCCGAGTGCGTGGTACCGGCGCCACCTGATCGCCGGGATCTGGTCTGCGGCCGGCCGCTGGTACCCGGACGACCCGGAGGCTCCCTACCGGATGTTCGCGCTCGCGCTCACGGAGTCGAACGGGAACCCCGTGAAGGTCGAGCGGCCCGGAGAGAAAAGCTACGGACCGTTCTGCGCGACGGTCGAGGAAGCCCGCGACACTTCACGGATCTATCGCCTGGAGTGTCCGCGCTCCCGGCAGGCTGTTGTGGACCGCCTGATGGAGGATCCGGAATGGGCCGCGGCGATCGCCGCCGGCACGCTCTGGCGCTGCGATATGCGCCAGGGACTCGACGAGGTGCGAGGCCTTCTCGCGTACAAGATGGGCGATCATCGTCTTGCCGACGTAGAGAGAACTCTCGCGCGCGAGATTCCTCCCCGCACCATCACGGCGTGTTCGACGTGGGATCATTACGAGTCGATCACGATCTGGCTCCGCTGCCTGCGTGATCGTCTCGGGGCGGATGGCAGGGTGACGCCGTATCCTTGTGCCTGTATGCCGTCGGGGGCGCCGTGATCTCCGTCGCCTGGGACTTCATCAAGACCGTGGCCTCCCACCGCTGGTCGAGGATCACGCTCGCAGTGATCGGACTGCTGGCGCTCGGCTGGTGCTCGCACCGGCCGGAGACGCCTTCGCCGGCCGCGCAGAAAACCTCCTCGGCGAGCTCCAGCTCGTCGAGCGGATCCGCGTCCTCGAAGGTGCTGCTGGCGACAGCGAACCTCGTCATCACGTGCGATCAGTGCGCCGAGGCCTCAATCCAGTTCGACGGGCACGGCGTTCCCGTGGTGGTCCACTCGAAAGGCGGGCGGTTGACGGTTCAGGCGTTGATCAGCACGACGCAGCACGAGTCGGCTTCCTCGTTCCTGGCGAGCTCCTCGACGACGAGCTACACGGACACGACCTACCAGCGCCGCTCCTGGACGTGGCTCGGCGGGGCCGGAGTCGGCTACGCGTCGGGATTTGTCTGGAAACTCGACCTGAACCGTCACGTGGGCGAGATCTTCGGATGGGATCTCGGCGTCGGCGCCTGGGCGATGGGGCCGCTCACGTCGTACGTTCCGCACGGTGGCGGGATCCAGGCGGTCGCCTCTCGATGAGGCGAATCGGATCCTGGGCGCTGGCAGGCCCGGACGTGAACCCGGTGTGGCTCGACTTCATGCACACGCTTTTGCAGCAGCTCCCGCGCGGTCCGGCGCGCGAGCTCGGGGCGTACGAGTCCCGCCGTCTTTATAACGCGCTGGCGAAAATGGACCGCCGGCACGGGCTTGATACAATGATCGCGGCGCCGAACATGGCGCCCCGGGAGGCCTGACCCATGCCGATGCTGGAGTACCTGAAGAACGCCCTGCTCGATCATGTGTTCGGCGACACCGCTTTCACGATGCCGACTCCCTACCTCGCGTTGATCGACGACGGGAACGCGGAGATCACCACCTCGGGCACGGCCTACGCCCGGATGGACATGAGCGGCAAGTTCGCCGCAGCCTCCGGCGGCGTGAAGGTTACGAACGCGGCGTTCGATTTCGCAGCGGCGACGGCGGATTGGGGCATCGTCACGAAGTGGCGGATCTACGACAACTCCAGCGGCGGGAACGCCATGTGGGAGGGCACCTTCGCCACCCCGCGCACGGTCCTGACCGGCGACACGTTCCACGTCGCCTCAGGCGATCTCACCCACGAGATAGACGACCCGGCGTAAACGCTCGTGGCCTTGTCGGTTCAGTACCTCGGCTCGGGCGGTAGCACCGTTTCGGTGACGGTTCCGAGCGGTACGCAGTGGCTCTTGGCGCTGGTGTCCACGATCAACACGGGCGGAACGTGCACCTGGAACACCAGCGAATCCATGACCTCGCACGGGAACTCGGGGTACGGTGGCTATAACTGCATCGTCTTTAAACTGGCCTCGCCGACTGCCGCCACGGCAAACGTGGTGTTCTCGGCCGGTTCAATGCACGTGGCGGTGTACGCCGTGACCGGCGCGGACTCGACTACGCCCTTCCGTGCGGTTTCGTACGCGGACGAGAGCCCCGGCACTGCGCTCTCTGTCTCGCCGACTTCGGCGGTGGGCGATGTGGTCCTGGGCTGGCACTCCGGCGGCAACGGCGTAACGTGGGACGGCAGCGTGACGGTGGACTGGACGCAGGCGAGCGGCGATCCGATGGCAAGCGGCGGGCATAAGGCCGGCGCGGCCACCTCGACGACGATGAACTTCACGAACGTGAATCACAATCACGCGATCATGGCGTTCGCCGTCGTTCCGGGAGGGACGGACTGGTACGGATCCGGAGACGACGCCGCGATTGCCACGGAGTCGGGCGCGGCCTGGGAAGATCTCTACGGATCCGGATCCGCGGCGGCGATCGGCACGGAGTCCGGATCCGCCTGGGAGGATCTGCGCGGCCGCGGCGCCGATGCGGCGCTCGGCGCAGAGGCCGGGGATCCGATCCTCGACATCGCGGCCCGCGGTGGCGCGGTGGCGATCGCCACGGAGTCGGGGGAGCCGCTCCAGCCGGAGGATACCGGGACGCTCCCGGTGGATGTGCCGCAGCGGTTCTCGGCCTACAGCGCGGAGCACGAGAAGCGGTTCACGTGGACCCTGGCTCCGCTGAATGACGATCCGGCGTGGACGCTCGCGGGCTGCATCGTGGATCTGATCGTGCCCGGATACGACCCGCTCCGGTGCACGGTTCTCGACGAGACGCTCCGGGTCGTGACGTACGTCCTGATCCCCGGCACGCTGGCGCCCACCCGGTACACGGCCACTCTCCGGATCTCCAGCGGGCTCCGCCCGGCGTTTGAAACGTTCCCGTTCCTGGTGGACGTGGCCCTACAGTAGGGCGCCCTTGCGCTCCGGAGCTCCAGGAGCGCGTCGTTTCGGTTCCCGGCCTCCCGGTGCCAGAACTCGATGAGGAGAGCTCTACGGGCCTGATTTGACTTCCCGGGGGCCTCTCGTGGTAAACCTGTGGCGCCCGGACCCCCGTAGCGGATCCGCCCGGACAACCGTCGCCCCTGGGCTGCGGCCGGCGATCAACGGACGGGGACGGCGGGCGCAGGTCCGATGCCGGCACGGCCGGCCACCATCCCGGGTGCAAGCCGGGTGGCTCCTCTGACGGCTAGCTCGGGGTCGGGGAGCGCGGGGGATGAGAGCTCCCCCCGGAGCTGCTGGCATGATAAACTGCACACGGTAGCGAGGGGCCGGCCAGCCCCCGCGCACGGTCCCCCGGGGGCGTAGGTGCCTCACCACTGAAACCCCCGGGGTCCGGCCAACACCTGTGAGGAGGTGCTCGTGGATCGCCTGACCGTTTCGGCTGATCTCCGCTCCGCCGTCATCCCTCCCCTCGTTCTCCAGTCGCGCACGCTCACCCCCGAGGAGCGCCTGTGCATCGGGATCCTCGCCATGTACGGTGAGGTGTCGTTCCCCGCCAGGACGACGATCGCCTCGATGATGGGCTGCTCGATCGCCACCGTCGCCCGCACGCTCTCGGGGCTTCGACGCAAGCGGTGGCTCCTCGTTGAGCCGCGGATCCGTTCCGATGGTGGTCGAACGTCGAACCGCTATCACTTGTGTGACCCGCGCCGAGAAGCGCAGAGTGCGGTACCCCCCCCGTCTCAAGATGAGGTGGGGGGCCAGGGTCAAGATGAGTCGGGGCCCCCGTCTCAAGTTGAGAGGGGCAATAGTTATACAGGAGAGAGAGTAGATCTGATTCCGGATCCGGAAGTAGGAACTGGTACCAGAGTACCAGTGCCGGACGCCGGCCGGCCTCGTCCGCTCCGCAAGTACCCCCCACACGTCTACGAGCAGGCGAAGGCTTTCGCGCACGAGTTCCGCGCGGACCAGCGTCAGATCGAGGGGCGGCTCGCGCCCGAGACGTACGGCCGAGATCTCGGCCTCGCGTGCAAGCTCGTGGCCGCGCTCGGCGTCGAGGACGTGCGGAAGATGGCGAAGGCCTTCATGCGGTACCGCGAGGGGCGCTCGCGGCTCGTCTCCATGTCGGAGTTCTACCGGGTGCGCGAGCACCTGTTCCATGAGATCACGAAGGGGGTGCCGAAACGATGAGCTTCAGAGATCCGTCGTCAGGTGAGGTGATCGAGCGCGCGCGCAAGCCGGAGCCGTACCGCGGGCCTGCGGTGAAGGTCGGGGAGAACGTCTACCGCTGCTACGTCTGCAAGGCCGCGGGGATCAAGGACGACCGCAACATCCTCGGGATCGCTTCGGTCTATTCGGACGGTAGCGTCCGAGATTACCGTCCGCAGCTCTGCTGGTGCAGCGAGCAGGCCGCGAACCGGGTTCGCGTCTCGCTCGGGCTGGCGCCTGGAGAGCCGCTCCCGCACGCGCACGACAAGCGTTGGAATCTCCACCTGGACGCGCTCCGGCGGTCCGCGGCGGAGCAGCCTTACGGCTACGCCCCGATCGTGGCGGCGATTGTTGCAGGCTTGGAGGTGGTCCCCGAATCGGAGCGGCCGGATCCGGGCCAGCTCCCGCCCGGCGTGGAACCCCTGAAGGAGGATCCTGGAGAGCCGGATCTCAAGCCGGAACCCGATCCGGATCCGGATCCGGATCCGGAACCCGAGCCCGAGCCCGAGCCCGAGCCGGAACCGGAGCCGCTGGATCCGGAGCCCGGATCCACGGCGGCGGGGGCTTGACAACGGGGGGGTTGATCCTGTAAGCTTGTCCTGTCGGTAGATCAAAGACCTGTGAGGAGGTCAGACATGGACACGAAAGCGATCGCGGAGACGATCCTCGAACAGCTCGGGGGCCGGCAGTTTCTCCTGATGACGGGCGCGCGGAACCTGTTCCACAGTCGGATCCAGGGCAATCCGGCCCTGACGTTCGCGCTCCCGATCGGCGATAAGAAGGTCCGGAAGATGGCCGTGCAGCTCACCTGCATGGACGACTATACGATGACGGCCTACGACCGCATGGGGAACGAGCTGGAGCGGCGCGAGACGGTCTACTGCGATCAGCTCCGCGAGGTGTTCCACGCGATCACCGGACTCGTTCCCACCCTCGGGACCTTCCGGGCGCCGCAGACGGTGAACCTCGACGGGGACGCGGAGTGAGCTCCGCCGTCGCCGCTCCCCGGATCCCGTACGGTCGCCTCGCCGACGGGACGATCATTCCCGACGACAACCCGCGCGAGCTCACGCTCGACGAACGCGATCTTCTCCAGCACATCATGAGGTGGGGATCCGACGGATATCCCGTGCAGAAGCTCGGTTCGCGCTGGATCTTCTCCTGGCGCTCGATCCAGACTCCCACCCTCTACCGCACGAAGCGCGAGGCCACGGAGGCCTTCGAGCGGTATCACGAAGTGCTGCTCTACCTCTCCGGCCAGCACGCCCGGCTCGCGGCGCTCCGTCGGAGCTCGTCGTGATCCGCGGGGCGCACGTCTACCGCGTGTACCTCGCCGGGGGCGGCGAGGCCGGCGTGCAGGCCGGCTGCATCGGCGCCGTGACGCAGTGGATCACGGGCGGTGGCGAGTGGCACATCAGCCGGCAGGATGCGGCGCGCTGGATCCGGCGGATGCGGGCGCTCGGCGCGAACGTCGTTCGGGATCGCGCGTCGTGATGCGCTTCCCGTTCGCCGGGGGCCGGCGCGCGAACTACGTCGTGGTGAGCGATCGCCCGTTCCAGCCGCTCGTGATCCGCGACGTGGGCCCGTGGGACGAGCATCCGAGCGTGACGAACGACGCGGAGGGCGTCGTCGAGCGGCTCGTCGCCGATGAGCTCCTCCCGCTCGACCGCGTGCTCCTCTACTACGACTCGATCGGCGATCTGTCCCGGATCAAGGTCCGCGAGGGCCGGTTCGACGGCTTCGCGTCCTGGAACGGTCCGGTGCCGGAACCGCTCCGGATCGAGGATCCTCACTACCCGAGGCGCCCGTGAGCGCGATCACGATCGACAAGCGCGGGACGGCGTTCTTTGCCGTCGCGGGGTTCGAGCAGAAGGACGTGCTTAAGAGCGCCGGCTTCTGGTGGCACGGGCTCCCGTGCACGCGCGTGGAGTGTCCGGCTTGTCAGGCCGGACTCGGGAAACACTGGTGGACCGCGCAGCGCGAAACGGCCGCGCGGCTCTACGGCGCCGAGGGTGTCGAGATCTCCTCGGCTGCGCTCCCGGACCTGCGCGCCGTGGTGGAGTCGCAGGAAGCCAGCCGAGCCCTCGACTCGGATCGCCTGCTTCCGGTTCCGGAAGGCCTGGAGTACCTCCCGTTCCAGCGCGCCGGCATCGCCTACGCACTGGCGCACGCGCGCTGCATGATCGGCGATGAAATGGGACTCGGTAAGACGATCCAGGCGCTCGGCGTCGTCAACGCTGACGACACGATCTCCCGCGTGCTGGTGATCTGCCCGGCCACACTCCGGAGGAACTGGTCCCGCGAGGCGCAGAAGTGGCTTTGCCGGCCTCTCCCGCAGGTCATCATCGACGTGGACCGGCCTCTCCTGTTTCCGCCCGCGGGGCCCCTGCTGGCGATCGTCAACTACGAGCGCGTGCGGCGGGCCGCGTGCCTGGAGTTCCTCCTGGCGAATGGCTCGTTCGATCTCGTCATCGTGGACGAGGCGCACCGGCTCAAGAGCGCGAAGTCGCAGCAGACGATCGCGGTGTTCGGCAAGCAGGCCAAGCGTGAGGAGATCCGCCGGGTCGGGATCTCCGAGTTGGCCCGGCGTCTCCTGCTGTTGACCGGGACGCCGATCGTGAACCGGCCGATCGAGCTCTGGCCGATGATCCAGGCCTGCGCGCCACAGACGTTCCCCTCGTTCTTCAGATTCGCCAAGCGGTACGCGGGGGGAAGCATGGGCGCCTACGGGTGGGACTTCTCGGGCGCGACGAACCTTGACGAGCTCCAGGACAAACTCCGCGGCTCGATGCTGGTTCGCCGGCTGAAGAAGGACGTGCTCCGGGAGCTCCCGCCGAAGCGCCGGCAGATCGTGGAGCTCGACTCGGAAGGCCTGGAGCGGCTCATCGAGCAGGAGCGCGCGGCGTTCCTGACGCGCGGCGAGACGATGGCGGCGCTCCAGGAGGAGGCGGACGCCGCGCACGCGATGGGCGACACGGACGAGTACCGGATCTGCGTCCGCCGGCTCCGCGAGGCCTCGGGCATCGCGTTCGAGGAAATGGCGCGGATGCGTCGGGATCTTGCCGTGGCGAAGGCGCCGAAGGTGGCCGAGCACGTGCGGATGCTGCTGGAGGAGGAGGAGAAGCTCGTCGTGTTCGGGCACCACCACGAGGTGCTCGACCAGATCGCCGCGTACCTGGAGCGGGAGGAGATCGGCGTCGTCATGATCGACGGCCGCACGCCGATGGATTCCCGTCAGGCGAACGTCGATGCGTTCCAGACGGACGACCGGATCCGGGTCTTCATCGGTGGCATTACCGCGGCCGGCGTCGGGCTGACGCTGACCCGGGCGCATACGGTGGTGTTCGCGGAGCTCGATTGGGTTCCCGGCAACATCACGCAGGCCGAGGATCGATGCCACCGGATCGGGCAGGAGGATACGGTGCTGGTGCAGCACCTCGTCGTGCAGGGCTCGCTCGACGCGAACATGGCGCAGACGCTCGTGTACAAGCAGGACATCGCCGACAAGGCGCTCGACGCGACGGAGCGCGAACGGCTGGCCGCGGAGCCCGTCGTCCCGGCGCAGGAGCGCGAGCGGCGTCCCTCGAAGTACCCGCCGAGCACGGCCGAGCAGCGGGCGGCGCTCCAGGCGGCGCTCGGGATCCTGGCGCAGCTCTCGCCCGACGGGACGCTCCTCCAGAACGAGGCCGGCTTCTCGGGCGCGACGATCAAGCCCGGGATGGATCTCGCGGCTCGCGGGATCCACACGGACGGGCAGGCGTGGCTTGCCCGGAAGATCGTCCGGATCCATCGACGGCAGCTCCCGCCGGATCTCGTGACGGCCGGCGGGGTCGAGGAGGTGGTGAGCGATGGCAAATAAGTACCACGTCGCCGACATGGTGTGCGACGGGTTTCCGTTCTTTTCCGTCTGCGACGATTGGGGCGATCGCGCCCCGGACACGGCACTCTACGACACGCCGGACGAGGCGCAGGAGGTGTGCGATCACCTGAACGCCGAGTGGGCGCGGGAGGCTTGGGCGAGGCATCAGGACGACGTAGCCGAGCGCGAGATCGAAGCTCGCGGCTCGCGGTAGAAGGAGGTGCTCGATGTCAGGTGAACTGGAACCCACGGGGGAGCTGCGCGGCTTCCCGGTCGGGCATGTGGTGACGATCCCCGGCGAGACGATGAAGGGGTTCGCGGCCATGTTCGACGACGCGCGCCGGCAGCTCGCGGTCGAGAAGATCGAATCGGCCGAGCAGGCCGAGCAGATGGCGAACGCGGCCAAGCGATTGAACGACGGGCTCAAGAAGGCGAAGGCCGAGCTGAAGCGCGTGATCGATCCGATCAAGACGCACCTCGACTACCTCAAGGAGAAGTTCGCTTTCGTGAAAACGGGCGAGGATCTGGTGAAGGCCGCGCGGGACAAGATCGGCGCGTTCTACACCGCGGAGAAGCTCCGGCTGGAGCGGGAGGCGGAGGAGAAGCGCCAGGAGGCCGAAATGGCCGCGGGCGCCGCGGAGCTCGATCTCGCCGAGGGCGTCGAGGGCGCGAAGGTGCCGAACTACGTGCCCGATCACGCCGAGGCCGCGAAGCCGGATCGGCGCGTGGCCGAGGGCGCGAGCGTCCGGGAGCACTGGACCTACCGTGTGGTGGACGACGCGATCATCCCGCGGGCGTACCTGAAGGTGGACACGGCGGCGATCCAGCGGGCCGTCGATGACGGCGTGCGCGAGATCCCGGGCGTGGTGATCGAGCAGAAGGCCACGGTGGCGTTCAAGTGAGCGGCCCCGCGGAGCCTAAGACGATCAACATCGGCGGGCCGGCGTTCCCGATCTCCGAATCCAGTCAGACGCCCGGATACCCGGGGATGACGCTGCGCCAGTGGTACGCGGGGAAGGCGCTGGCGGGATTCTGTGCGAACTCGTCTATGAGCAGCACCACGGAGGAGGCGATGGCACGGTACGCATTTGCCCAGGCGGACGCGATGATCGCCCACGAGGTCTCCGGCAAGTAGTGGGCGCTCGACGGGGAACGCTCGCGGAGCGCCTGTGGGCCCGCGTGGACCGTACGGGAGGACCGGCGGAATGTTGGCCGTGGCGCGGCTGCGTGCAGAAGCACTCGAAGCGCCACAATCTCGGCGGCTACGGAAAGATCAAGTTAGAGCCTGGATCCAGGCGGACGACCTACGTCCACCGGGCGGCGCTCATCGTGTCCGGCCTGGAGATCCCGGAAGGGTTCGAGGCGCACCACCGGCCGACGTGCCCGAGAACATGCTGCAACCCGGCGCACCTCTCGGCGATCCCGGCTTCCGAGAACCGGGCCGAGGCGCTCCAGCGGAGGCACGCGAGCCGGCGGACGGATTGACAACGGTACGGTAACGGGGGTATTGTACTCACACCTGACATCAGGACGAGGAGGCGGAATGAGAAACGGGACAGTGCCAACAGTCGAGGAGTTCGAGAGGCTCCTCCCCATCGCGGCGATCGTGGACGAGTACCTCTCGAAGGACCGGCGGAAGATCGAGACGTGGGTCGGATCTAGGTACCACGATCCGAGCGAGCCGGACACGCGGGAGCCGGGTCCGTTCCACATGAGCGGCGGCGTCTGCCTCCGGGACGAAGTGCTCAAGCGCGAGAACGCTCGCGGGATCCCGGTCCGGCCGACGAGCCAGCGGATTTGGGCGATCGGCAACATGATCGAGCAGATCGTCCTCGATGCGCTCCGGTGGAAGAACGTGATCGAGTTCGAGCAGATCATGGTGTGGGCCGATTGGGCGTTCCGGCCGGGCCGCGGCGACGTGCTCCTCCCCCCGCGGCGCCCCGGCTCGCCGGGATACCGGGATCTCTCCGGATGCCTCGTCGTCGGGACGCTCGACGTGATCGCGCGGTGGTCCGTCGAGTGGGCGGGCATCGTCGGGCCGATCCCGAACGAGGTGATCCGTGCCACGGGCGAGCGCGTGAACCGCTATCTCACGGACGTGAAATCCTGTAACGAGAAGAAGTTCGATCTGTACCTCGACAAACCGGACGAGGCCTATCACAAGCAGGTGGCCGGGTACGCGGACCTGTTCATCCGGATGCCGCAGTACGGACAGTGGGCCGGAAAGATCAACGGGCTCCGTCTCGCGTACGTCGAGAAGAATAACATGAGGATCAAGCAGATCGACGTGCCGATGGGCGAGTGGATCCCGAAGGCGCGTGAGCGGATGCGGCTCCAGCGGCTCGCGGCCGAGGCGCGTCTCGCGTCCGGCATCCTGCCCGACGAGCTCCCGGCGGACCACTGGAAGTGCAAGCCGGAATACTGTGGCTTCGCCGTGGCGCGCGGACCCGACGGGATGTTCCTGTGTCCGACGGTCGGAAAGAAGTTCGCCGATCTCGTGCAGAAGCGGGTCGAGTCCAAGCGCCCGATCGGCGATCTGGAGTACGCGGCCCTGGCCCTGAAGCAGGGCGAGTCCTTGTACGGCGACGTGGAACCCGAACCCGAAACCCAGGAGGTGCACTGACATGGCAGGACCAGCTCCCGCAAGCTTCGACACGGCGGCTCTGTTTCGGATCGACTCGATCGAATCGAAGGTGAAGGTGGGAACGAATAAGGACACGGGGGCGGAGGAGCACCAAGATTACCTCTCCCTGAAGGTGCGCCAGCTCCCGGCCGGCCCGGTGGGCGGCTGCTCGTGCTGGCGCGAGCAGGACTTCGCGAAACTCCGCGAGGCGTTCGCGGCCTG
>OBLQ010000047.1_pt1 | contig 36692 bp, 32 predicted proteins | sample 1519881 | NCBI WGS metagenome assembly OBLQ01 (sample SAMN01911456, study PRJEB22533) | soil metagenome | biome: Soil | place: Malaysia | collected 2012-04-30 | depth DG_metagenome m | reverse complement strand
CACGACTCCAACACGCCGGTGAGATCCGGGTGGCAGACGTGGAGCTTCATGCCGTTCCCGTAGTAGGTCTGCGCCATCATGTAGTAGTCCCCATCGACAGGGGCCATGACCGCGTTCTCGAAAACGCGCCGGAACGGTTCGATCAGACTTTCGCTAGGAAGGCCGATCGGCGATATGACGGACCCGAGCTCGATCGATACGTGTTCGTCATCCAGCACTGCTCCTGCCGTCACCGCTCTGATCTCACCGGCTTTGAGTTGCATCCTCAACAAGAATCTCGTCGGCCCGTTCATCGTGAGGTCGACCGATTGTCCCGCGGGAAGATCATACGAGTCGTAGGTCTGCAAGCGCACGCTGAACTGACCGCCGGACTTGTCGCGGAAGCAACGTGCGCGCAGCATGTACTCGCCGTCCTGGTCGCAATGCCACAAGAGTAGTGGTCTTTGGTCACCCGGATAGCGATCGTCGTTCTCCTTCAGGACTGTTCCCGGCGCTTCCTCGTCCTCACCCTCTTTCAGTTTCACGATCTGGAGCGCGGGGTCGAAGACGTCGCTCGTGGCGTCCGCGATCAGCACCTGGCCCTTTTTCATCTTCAACTTCCACTGGCTGAACTGTCCCGGCGTCAGAATGTTCTTGACTCCGTCCGCAGTGAGGTACTTGTCGATGGAATTCTCGATTCTGCGGACTTCTTCGTCGTAACGCGCCTTGCCCACCAAGCCGCCCTGTCCCGCTCCGGCTTGAGCCGCGCCCCCGAAGCCCCCTGCGCCTGCACCACCGCGCCCCTGCCCCAATACCGATACGCCTAGTAAGACGCCAAAGCCGATTGCAAAAATCCGCCTCATGTTCTTTCTCCTGAACGGTCTGACGCGATGCGCGCTCCCCCTGTTACTATTGCCGGTCGGGCCAAACCTGGCTACAGGTCTTCGCCTAGGCTCCTTCCGTAGAACGCCTTGATAAACTCCCGGTATTCGGCGTCGTCCTGGATGTCGCGCCACCAGCGCTCGTTGTCGACGAACCACCGCACGGTCGCCCGAAGCGACTCCTCGAAGGGCATCACCGGCTTCCAGCCCAGACCACGGATGCGCGACGTGTTCATCGAGTAACGCGCGTCGTGGGCGCCTTGGCGCGGATCGGGGATCCGCTTGATGTAAGAATCGTCCAGTCCCAGTTCGTCCAGCAAGATGTTGACGACCTCGATGTTCTCCCGCTCGTTCTCGTCGCCGATGTTGTAGACCCCTCCCGGCTCGCCCTTCTGCAGCGCGGTCAGGATGCCCCTCGCGTGGTCCATGACGTGGATCCACTCACGCACCTGGTGGCCCTCTCCGTAGAGCGGCACTTTCTTCCTATCGATGAGGCGCGTCACGAAGAACGGGATCAGTTTCTCCGGATAGTGCCACGGGCCGTATGTGTTGCCGCCGTGCGTGACCACTATCGGGAGTTTGTAGGTCTTCCAGAAGGCGCGCGCCATCAGGTCGCCGCCCGCTTTCGCCGCCGAGTAGGGCGAGTTCGGCAGGAACGGGCTCTCCTCGGTGAACTCGCCCTCGTCGATCGATCCATACACCTCGTCGGTGCTCACTTGCAAGATTCGCTCGAACGAGCGTCCTCGCGCGTTGTTGTAGAGCACGAGCGGGCCCCAGAAGTTGCTCCTTGCAAAGCCATAGGGGTCGCCGAGCGAGCGGTCGTTGTGGCTCTCTGCGGCAAAGTTGACGACGTGGGTGAAGTCGTTCTCGTCATAGACTCGGCGCACTGTCGCATCGTCGTCGATGTTGCCCTGCATGAAGGTCACGCGTCCCGAGTCGAGAAAGTCGCGCATGGTCGAAAGGTGGCCGCTGTACTTGAGGCCATCGAGCACGACGATGGTCGAGTCCGGCAGTTCCTCGAGCGCCAGGCGCACGAAGTTCGAGCCGATGAAGCCGGCCGCGCCGGTGACGAGCAGCCTCATGGCAACTTAAACTTCGAATCGAAGTCCTCGTGCCTGATCTCGTCGACTGGCTCCTTCTTGCCCCAGCCGGCGTAGAGCCTGTTTGGGAAGTTCAAAACAAACGCCTCCTCCTTTCCAACGTTGCGATAGGCGTGGACCACTCCCGGCGGGACGAAGACTAGGACCGGGTTCGCTGCACCGACCTTGTGGGTCTCCTGCTTTTGCTCGTTGCCATCGCGGTTCTCCCAAAGATACAACTCGTACTCGCCGTTGAGGAAGACGAAGCCGTCGGTCTGGTCGACGTGCTCGTGTGGACCTCGCGACACTCCCGGCTTGGTCATGCTGAGGTAGCCCATCGTGGGCTCGAACCCGTCGGGGAGTTCGTCGTCTCGGAACAACTCCATCAACCATCCGCGCTCGTCGGTGAAACGCTTGATCTCTTTGATTACAACGCCGGGAATCATAGGTGTCTTGGCCTGCGAGATTTTACCAGCCGGGGTGTCGGAGCAGGGCCGCCTTTAGGATTCTCCCGTTTTGTCCCGTTTTCGCTCCCGTTTTTGGCGCACTTTCGCTCCCGTTTCTCTCCCGTTTTTTTCGTTTCAATTTGCGTCACTCGTTTACTTTGTCTTGATGCCTTGACGTAGTTAGTTAGACGGCGCTTTTCGGCCAGCGTTCCTGGACCGGCGGATTTTGGCTTGACAGCGTGTCAACGGGCACGGCTCAGAAGCGAGGCACGACACACCGCGCATTCCATCGAAGGCTGTGCCGACAGGCAAGCGCGGAGGAAAGCGCGGACAAGTCCGCGCACTCCCAAACTACTCGAGGGTCGTGCGGATCGCGCGCACCGCTTCGTCGACGTCCGGTAGCGCGGCGTATTCGTAGATCGGGTTGTAGCCGATGTGTACGTCTCCGCGCGAGACCAGTTGCGGGGAAGCGAGGAAGAGGTTGAACCGCGCAGGGTCGCTCGCCATCTCGCTGATGAACGCCTGGCCGAAGCCGCAGGTCCGCGTGTCCTCTTGGATGACGACGAGCCGGCCGGTCTTTTCGAGCGAGGCCGCCACGGTCTCGTAGTCGCACGGGACGAGCGAGCGCAGGTCGATGATCTCGACGCTGCACTCTCCTGCGAGTTGTTTGGCAGCGGCGTCTGCGATCTCGAGCGTGTTGCCCCATGCGACGACAGTGACGTCCGAGCCTTCCTGCACGATCCTCGCCTTGCCGAACGGCACGGGGTCGACGCTCTTGACTTCGACCCTCTTGCGGAAGATGTGCTTCGGGATCAGGACGAACACGGGGTCGTCGCTGTGGATGGCGGTCCAGAAGATGCCGGCAGCGTCTTCGGGCGTCGAAGGAACCGCGACTTTGAGACCCGGTACGTGCGCGAGCCAACCCTCGTTTGCCTGGCTGTGCCAGAGCGAGCCACCGGGGAGGTACGCGCCGTAGGGGGCGTAGACGACCATCGGTGTCTTCCATTCGCCGAACGAGCGCCAGCGCGTGGAACTGAGGTTCGTCACGATCTGGTTCCAGCCCGGGCACATAAAGTCGATGAACTGCAGTTCGAAGACGGGCTTCATGCCGTAACTGGAGAGGCCCGCCCCGACGCCGATGATGGTCGCCTCGGCAAGAGGCGAGTTGTACACCTGCTTTGGATAGGCAGTGCTGAGGCCCTCGGTGATCTTGAAGACGCCGCCCTTGGGGTCCTCGATGTCCTCGCCGAAGAAGATGACGTTGGGGTCGTTGGCGACCGCCTTGTGGAACGTCTTGTTGATCGCCTCGACCATCGTCATGGTGCCGGGCTCGATCGGCGGGCGCTCGACCTTCGCAGGCTCGCCCCAACAGTGCAGTTCGACCTCCTCTGCGATCGGGTCTTCTGCCTTTTCTGCACGGATGTAGTCGTCGTCGACCTCTTTGGTGACTTCGGCCTGCATCTGTTCGAACTGCTCCATCGTCAGTTCGCCGGCCTCGATGAGTTGGTCGCGCAAGAGTTTGATCGGGTCGCGCTCCATCATCTCTGCGATGTCTTCGGCGTCGCGATAGACGCGGTGGTCGTCGGAGGAGGTGTGAGAGGCGAGGCGGTCGATGTCGAACCAGAAGAGCGTCGGGCCGCCGCCCGCTCGCGCCTTGGCGATAGCCTTGCCGCCTTGCTCGTAGACTTCGTCGAAGTGCCGCGCGTCGACCTTGACCACGTGGTCCTGCGCGAAGATGCCACCGATCTTGAGCGGGAAGAAGTGCTCGGTCGGTGTCGAGATGCCGTACTTGTTGTCCTCGATCACAAAGATGACGGGGAGGTTCTCCTGCACGGCATACGCGAACGCCTCGTAAAACTCGCCCTGTCTGCTCGCTGCGTCTCCAACCGTCGCGACGACGATATCGTCCTTGCCCTGCAGTTTCATGCCCCAAGCCGTTCCGCACGCTGGGATCAGGCCGCCGCCCGTCGGGGTGCAGACGCTCACGACGTTGAGGGCACGGCTGCTGTAGTGTCCGGGCATCTGTCGCCCACCGGAACTCGACTCGCGTTTGGCGAAGTAGGCCAGCGCGAGATCGTAGTTGTTCATACCGCGCGCAAGCATGAGCGCGCGGTCGCGGTAGTAGGGATAGATCCAGTCGTCTTTGCGCAGGTGCAGCGCGAGTGCGCCGATCGCTTCGTGGCCCATCCCGCTCACTTGGAACCAGCCTTTTGACTGTCGGAGCAGGATCCCCTCGCGTCGATCGCCCTCACGGCTTAATAGCATCAGGCGCAGAAAGTCGATTTTCGTCGAAGTGGCGGCTTCAGGCATAGCAGACATCGGTATGAGGATTCCTCGTTGAATCGAAGTGAGCCAAGTCGGCCCAAGCAAAATCCAGTATATCTGACGCAAGCCGCGTGCCCCAGAAGGGGTCCCTGGGACTTTCCCACAGGTTCGCCGGGTCCGGCGCCTATGGCCTCGTACAGACGTAGATCACGTCGTCGCGCAGGTCTCCTAGCGCGACCTCTTCAGCGGTCGCAATGTCCTTTGTCCAGACCGCCTCGACGCTGAATCCTGCCGCCTGCAGGCGGCCGACGAAGTCCGTGCCGTAGATCCGCACGTGGTCGTCCTGGCCGAACTCCCTGTAGCGGTCCTCGGGGGTCACGGCGGCCGGGTTCTCATACGTCGCCCCGCGATCGAAATCCTGGGGAACCATCACGAGCGCCTGCCCGCCGGGGCGCAGGACGCGGAACAGTTCTCTCATCGCCATAGCGTCGTCCGGGACGTGCTCGAGTACATGCGAACAGACGACGACGTCGTATGTTCGGTCGGAGTAGGGGAGCGAGGTGATGTCGGCCTGCATCAGCGCGAACGTGGGCTCGATGTCGACGCTCATGTACTCGACGGCCGTGTCCGCGCGCATGACGCGGGTGAGGCACACCTCAGGAGCGAAGTGTAGGACTCGTTTCTTGCCGGGCTTGATCCGCTTTTTCCAAAAGAGGGTGAAGAGGCGTTGGCGCTTCCCGCAGCCGCACTTGAGGCAGATCTCGCCTGGACGCACCGGGTCGCCTGCGGGCATGTACTCCTTCCAGTGCGCTCCGCAGCACGCGCAAACGCGGCCTTCGCCCAGGAACTGTCGCGCCTTTCCGCGGTTCCGCACCGCCCTGGCCCACTGCCGCACGTACAACTGCTGCTGCTTCGGCAGGAGTCTGAGGAATGGGCGGAGGAGTGGCTTCATGCCGTTTGGATTATTGGGCGCAGGTCACTTCTTTTCAGGGTGAAGGAGGTCTTTGAGCGCCTTGACGGCGCCCTCGGCGGTCACAGCCTTGTTACCGCCGGGCAGTTCCGGCTCTGGCTCCAACTTCGCCGGTTCGCCGAACGCGTTCCACTCGGTGTCCTTGCTCTCGAAGACGAGCGGGGTCTGCGCAGGGTCGGCGACCTCGTCGAGATACACCTGGCTCATGGTCACGTTGTATGCGTATCCGTAGACGCCCTTACCGGGAGGGATGCGCGGATTGATGAACTTCTTCATCTCCTCGCCCTTCTTCAGGTCGTTGGTGCGCACGTACATCTTAGCGGCGTCCATCCAGCCGGAGGCCATCGGCATCTCGTCCTCGCTCTCGTAGTAGAGTTGAAGCGCCTGATAGAGCGCCTTCATGTTCTCCATGCTCGTGCCTTCGTACTCGTGCTGCTTGACCTTGTCGAAGAACCCGGCGCGCTTTGCGTCGATGAGGAGGTGGACGATCGGTGCACCGAAGACCCACGCGACGGCGATGAACACGCCGAGCGCGCTCAGCCAGACCGCCTTCTTCGTACGCTTCCTGCCGTCTTCCGCCATCTGTCCGTTAGTATGGACGTGCGGACCCCGCCGTCGGTATTCTTCGGCCCCATGTCGCCTCCGAGGGTGCCGCTCGTCTCGTTGCCCACGCCTTTGCACCGGCTGGCGCGCGCCTCGGCCGATCTGGGGATCGACCTGTGGATCAAGCGCGACGACCTTTCCGGCTTTGCGGGCGGCGGGAACAAGGGACGCAAACTCGAGTACCTGATGGCCGAGGTCCTCAATGCGGGAGCCGACGTCGTCGTCTCATCGGGCTCCTCGCAGTCCAACTTCCTGCGGCAACTCTCGTGTGCGTGCCAGATGTTCGGGATCCACTGTGCAGCAGCATCGATGGACCTACCCTTCGACAAGGGGGCCGGCAAGCCGACCGGTCGGCACGTCACACAGGGCGGTAACAGAGTCCTGGACGAGATGTTCGGACTGGAGATGCGCGTGTACCCGGACGACGACTGGGAGGTCCTTGACCAGCACGCAAAGGCTATCGCAGAAGAGTACGAGCAAAAGGGAAGGACCGTGCGGCTGATCCCGACGGGCGGCAGTACGCCGACAGGGGCATACGGCTTCTATATGGCGGGCAACGAACTGTCCGCACAGACCAAGCGGCCGTTCGACTGGATCGTGACGCCTACGAGCAGCGGGTCGACGCACGCCGGTCTCGGCTACTGCTACTTCGGGTCAACGACGCGCGTGATCGGCGTCTCGTGCGACCCTGAGCCGGAACTCGATCAGGATCTCAGCCGCCTGGCTGCGGGCCTCGACGCGATCACCGGGCTCGACAAGCGCATGTCTGCTTCTGACTTCGACTTCAGGCTCGATTTCGTGGGGCCAGGGTACGGCGTCGCCAGCGCTGCGGGAGATGAGGCGATCCGCTATCTCATTGCCAGGGAGGGAGTGCTGCTCGATCCGGTGTACTCCGGAAAAGCGTTCTCGGGGCTGCTCGCATTGGTGCGTTCAGGGGAGTTGGAGGGACGCGGAGTGTTCTGGCACACCGGCGGACTTCCCACCCTGTTCGCTACTTGAGATCGCCTGCGCGGCGTGGAAAGCCCTGTACTCGGCTGAGTTGTAGCGGGTGGTCGCGAAGCGGTACGCGCCGAAACTGCAGAACGCGATCGTCACGACCCACAGCGCGCGGTTGAACGCCCTTGTGTTGGTGTCGAAGTACATACCTTTGAGCCAGCCCCAGAAGCACGCGAGCGCAGAGGCCGTGAACATCAGGTAGAGCAGGGGGCCGAACGGGTGTGCGTGCCATGCGGTGACGAAGTCGAGGTGGATCGTCGCTGTGAAACTCGTCGTCATGCCGCAACCGAAGCACGGTCGGTCCAAGAGCATGACTGACGGACACGCTGGCAGACCGAGTTCTTCGTGCGTGCCGAACCCGTGTACGCTCGGGTGGAGGAAGATGCCGAAGCCCGTGACAGCGACCCAGAAGCAGAACCACGCGAGTTGCGATCTGAGGTGCCTCCTCTCTGCGCCCGGCCTAAACGCTACCATCGAAAGCCTCCATCGGTACTACGCACTCTGGGTGCAGTTCGTTTTCTAGAATGCGCGCAACGCAAAGGACGTTGCCAAGTTCGTCGAGCAGCGCTGCCTTCGCACCGTTCGGGACGTGGTCCGCTCGAACAAAGTTGCCGTTCTGAACGAGTTTCATCTGCCCGTAGTTGAGCGTGATCGACGGCATCGGGTCGAGCGCTTCGGCGAGGGAGACAAGGTCGGATTCTCCGCACTCGTCCGGCGAGACCGCGTCGGCGACGTCGAACGAACCGACCCGTGTGCGCCGAAGCCTGATCACGTGCGCGCCGCAGCCGACCTCCTGACCGATGTCGTGGATGAGCGAGCGCACGTACGTTCCCGTCGAGCAGACCGCGCGAAAACTAAGGATCGAGCCGTCGGTGCTCAATAGTTCAAACTCTTCAACAGTCACGCTCTTTGGCTCGCGCTCGACGTCGATCCCCTGACGCGCGTACTTGTAGAGCGGCTGTCCTTCCTTCTTAACCGCACTGTACAGCGGCGGGACCTGGGCGATTTCGCCCGTGAATTTCGGTAGCACCGACGTCACTTTGTCGGCGAGGTCGGATGGAACGTCCTTCTTTGCCACCACGTCGCCATCTGCGTCATAGGTGTCGGTCTCCTCCCCGAACCTCGCGGTGAACTCGTACTCCTTCGGTTCCAAATGGAGGTATTTGAGAAAGCGAGTCGCCGCGCCGACTGCGACGACGAGCAGCCCGGTCGCGAGCGGGTCGAGGGTGCCGGCGTGGCCGACCTTCTTGGTGCCGAGTTGCCTTCGCACGCGGTACACGACGTCGTGCGAGGTGATGCCTGGCGGCTTGTCGATCAGCAGGATTCCAAACATTGTTTGAGCGCCGCGACGAGTTGATCCACCGCCTCCTCCATCGACCCGTCGAAGGTCACGCCCGCGGCGTTGACGTGCCCGCCTCCTCCAAACGCGTGCGCCACGGCGGCGACGTCGAGGTCTCCGACCGACCTCAGCGATCCCTTGATCTTGAGAGGGCGGCTTTCGCGAAGGAGCATAGCGATGCGCACTCCCTGGATGCTCAGCAGTTCGTTGACGATGCCCTCGGTGTGCTGGTCCTGTGCGCCGACCTCCTCGATCACCTCAAGCGGCAGTGTCGACCACGCGATCTGGCCGTGGCAGTCGGTCTTCATTCGCACGATCGCGCGGGCCGTCAGTTCGATGGCGGGGCGCTCCTTGCTCATGTAGACCTCCTGTGTGATGCGCGGAAGTTGGGCGCCGTGTTCGAGAAGCATGCCCGCAGAGTGGAGCGAGTGAGCGTCGGTGTTGGGATAGCGGAAACTGCCAGTGTCGGTCAGGATGCCGGTGAGCAGGCAGTCCGCCATCTCCGGCGTGATCTTCACGGGGCCTTCGGAAAAGAGGTCGACAAGGATCTGGCACGTCGCGGGCGAGCCGGGCACGACGATCCGTAGGTCGCCGAGCGCCTCCATCGGCACGTGGTGGTCGATCACGACGGTGCGGTCGCACTCCTCAAAGTACTTGCGCACCGATCCGAGCCGTTTGGGTGCCTCGAGGTCAAGGATCACTCCCAGGCTGTGGCCTTCGCCCTCAGGGATCTGTCTGATGCGTTCGGCGCCCGGCAGGAACTTGAGGTAGTACGGGGGCGGGTCGGCGCAGAGCACTTCGTGTTCGACTTCCAACTGATCGAGCGCGTGAGAGACGGCCAGCGCAGCACCGATGGCGTCGCCGTCAGGGTTGACGTGGGTGCCGATGAGCACACCCTTCGCCGATTGGACTTCAGTTAGGAAGGCGGGCAGGAGATCTTTGATGTTCAATGCGGTCCGCAGGGCCGAGGTTACTCCATCGCCGAGCCGACCCTCGCGTAGACGAAGCCCGCCTCCTTGGCGAGTTCGGGACTGAACACGCGACGACCGTCGAAAAGCACCCTGTTGCGCATCTTCTCACCTAGTTTGGCGAGGTCGAGCGACTTGAACTGCCCCCACTCGGTCACGACGACCACCGCGTCCGCACCATCGGCTGCCTCGTACTCGTCCGACGCGTAGCAAAGGTCGGGGTGGACCGCCTTCATCGCCGGCATCGCGACAGGATCGAACGCACGCACCTTTGCTCCTCCCTTCTTGAGGATTGAAATCACGTTGAGCGACTTCGCGTCGCGGATATCGTCGGTGTTTGGCTTGAACGAAAGTCCCAGCAGGCAGACGGTCTTGCCCGAAAAGCCGCCGATCGCGTCGGAGAGCCTCGACATGAAGTTGGCGACCTGAGTGTCGTTCACCTCTTTGCTGGCGAGCAACATTCCGAACTCGTAGCCCAAGTCCTTCGACGTCGCGATGAGTCCGTCGACGTCCTTGGGGAAGCAACTTCCACCCCAGCCGAGCCCAGCCTTGAGGAAGTCCGGACCGATGCGCTTGTCCATACCCATTCCGTGCGCGACGTCGGCGACGTCCGCCCCGCAGAGTTCGCACAGGCGACTGATCGCGTTGATGAAACTGATCTTGGTGGCGAGGTAACTGTTGCTCGCGTACTTGATGAGTTCGGCGCTCTTGACGTCGGTGACGAACACCTGCGACTCGAGCGGGCGATAGAGTTCGATGAGGCGTTCCGCCGACTCGGCCCTCTGCGCGCCGATCACGATGCGGTCCGGGTTGTAGGAGTCCTTGATCGCAGAGCCTTCGCGCAGGAACTCAGGGTTGCTCACGACGTCGAAGAGGGCAGGATCTGCACCCTGTTCGGCGATGATGCGCCGCACGAGGTCGCCGCTCCCGACGGGCACCGTGGACTTGTTGACGATGACGACGGGCGTCTTGATGTTTTGGCCGATCTCGCGCGCGGCGCCTTCCACCTGCGACATGTCCGGACGGCCGTCCTTGCCCGACGGCGTGCCGACCGCGATGAACACGACCTCCGCGTCTTGCATCCCCTCGGTAATGGAGGGGCTGACCGTCAGGCGGCCCAATGCAACCACTCTTTCTAGGACTTCGTTCAGCCCCGGTTCGAAGATGGGCGCCTCTGCGCGCTTGATCCTCTCCAACTTTTGAACGTCGCGGTCGATGCACACGACCGTGTGCCCAAGGTCAGCAAGGACGGCCCCAGTGGGAAGGCCCACATATCCGGTTCCGACGACCGCGACTCTCATCGAGTTGAATGTACCAGCACGATTCGGGCCGTTTACGGGATACTGGGCGGCGATGCTTGCAACGTTCCTTCTGGTCGCTTCCGCCCCCGGCTACGTGCCGTACGACGTCCCCGGTCTCCGTACTGGGCGGGCGCACTCGCGGGTCTCATCCACCTCCGTCTCGCTCTGGAACGACGGTGAGCGGTTCGTGTGGCGGCTCTCCAACGGGGCTCCTTCCGAAGTGAACCCAGAGAACTTGCTGGGAGCGACCGCGGCGCGTTGGACTCTCGACGGATTCGTGCTTGTCCTGGGCGATGAGCAGATCCCGTCGTCCTCCCTGCTAAAGGACGGCGCGGTCAGAAACGAGGCCATTGACGCGGTCTCGAGCGCGACGGGACTGGCCGGCCGGTACGCCGGGCGGCGAATCGTAGTCCCGCTCACGGACTCCAAGAGGCGTCTTCACGTGACTTGGTCGGTCGAACTGCGCGACGACTCGAACGCGGCGGTGGAGACTATAGAGGTCGAGTCCCTCAACGGTTCTGTGGACGTCAAGCGCCTTTCCGCCTTTTCTTGCCCGGCAAGCGCGTGCAGGCCTGTCGGGACGGTGCCGGGGTCGGTCGTGGTCGGTGGGAGCGAAGACGGCCCGGAACTCTTCTGGGGCTGTGAACACCCGATGGCGCGGACGGCCGCCAACGAAACAACGGTCGACGTGGGCCTCGATCGCAAGATTCCACTCAGGCAGGGAGTGCCTTGGAGGGTCTCGTTCGTCGTTGGGGACGCATCGCCGGGCCAACTTCGGCGCAGTTTCGGCTACTTCGTCGAGCGCGAACGGGCGCACCCGTACCGGCCGTTCCTGCACTTCAACTCCTGGTACGTGCTTGGTCCCAGTTTCGGCAATCCGTTCGACCAGGAGCACTGCCTCGACGTCATCCACAAGTTCGGAGAGGAACTTGTCGAAAAGCGCGGCGTGAAGATGGACAGTTTCCTCTTCGACGACGGCTGGGACGACACATCCACAGTCTGGGAGTTCCACAAGGGCTTCCCGGACGGATTCGCTCCTCTTAAGAAAGAGGCCGAGCAGTATGGCGCGGACCCCGGCATGTGGCTCTCGCCGTGGGGCGGCTACGGCCAGTCGCGCTCGGAGCGGCTAGCGACGGGCACGAGGGAAGGCATGGAAGAGGACGGCCAGGGCTATGCGCTGAGCGGGCCGAAGTACTTCCAGCGGTTCCGCGAGGTCTGCCTGCGAATGGTCAACGAGTTCGGCATCAACCAGTTCAAGTTCGACGGGACGGGCAACCCTAACACGTACTATCCCGGCAGCAGTTTTGACTCCAACTTCGCCGCAGCGATCCAACTGATCGGCGACCTGCGCATGGCGAAGCCGGACCTCTTCGTCAACTTGACGACCGGTACATGGCCGTCGCCTTTCTGGCTGAAGTACGCCGACTCGACGTGGCGTGGAGGATACGACCACAACTTTGCGGGCGTCGGCTCGCAGCGCGAAAAGTGGATCACCTACCGCGACGGCGACACGTACAAGGGCGTCGTTCAGCGCGGCCCGCTGTATCCGATCAACTCGTTGATGCTGCACGGGCTGCTTTACGCCCACGGCGCAAAGCCGCTCGACACTGACCCAGACGGAGAGTTTCGGGACGAGGTGCGCACCTATTTCAGCACCGGCACACAACTCCAGGAGATGTACATCGACCCGAACCTGCTCACCGACCAGCAGTGGGACTGGATCGCTGAGGCGGCGAAGTGGTCCCGGGCGAACGCGGACGTCTTGCGCGACGTCCACTGGGTCGGCGGCGACCCGAACAACTTGGAAGTCTACGGTTGGGGATCGTGGAACGGCGGCAAGGGCATCCTGACTTTGCGCAACCCGAGCGACAAGCCGCAGCAGTTTTCGATCGACGTCGCCACGGTTCTTCAGTTGCCTGATTCGCTGAACGGCAGCACGTGGACCGGCAAGAGCCCTTGGTCGGACGAAGCGTCGAAGCCAGCGGTCTCTCTGACCGCGGGGAAGGGCACGGTGGTCAACCTCGCTCCATTCCAAGTGATGACGCTCGAGATGACGAAGTCGCCCTAGCCGTATTTGAAGAAGCGCAAATTGACGTCGCTGAGTGCGAGGAACGCGGCGACGAGGAAGAGGATCACGGCCGCGAGCGTCTGCCAGTCTTTGAGCAGGACGCTCTCCGGTTCCCCCCCGTCGTCCTTGGCAAACGTGAGGAACAGGTACCGAAGGATGCCGAAGAACACGAACGGCACCGTCAGGACGAGGTTCGGATACTTCTCTGCGGTAGTGCTCTCGATCGCGTAGATGCCGTAGGAGATCGCAGACACTGACGCTGAGAAAACGACCATCGCGTCGAGCGCGGGGCCCGTGTAGCCGAGCAGCGCGGCGCGGCTGTCGCCCCGGCCGTCACCGAGCAGGTGGAACTCGTGCCGGCGCTTGGCGCACGCCAGCAGCAGCGCGAGGGCACCGGTGCAGAACAGTAGCCAGCCGGAGATCTCTGCAGAGATCGCAAGTCCGCCGAGCACCGCACGCAGAACGAACCCCGTGCTGATCACCATCACGTCGACGACGGCCTCGCGCTTCACGAGGAAGTTGTAGAGAAGTTGCAAAGCAAGGTACGCCGCGAGGCCACGGAGAAACGGTGCGCCGACCCATGCCCCAAGGGCCACGCCCAGCGCCAAGCAGACCGTCATCACTACTACGCCGTGGGCCGTACCGAGTTCGCCGGAGGCGATCGGCCGCTTCTGTTTGGTCGGGTGTGCGCGGTCGCGCTCTTGATCCAGGACGTCGTTGAGCGCGTAGACGCTCGAACTCACGAGGCACAGCGCGACGAACGCGACGACCGTCGTCCAGACCTTGGCCGGATCGTCGAACTGGTGCGCGAAGATCAGCGCAGCGAACACGAGCAGGTTCTTGGTCCACTGCTTGGGTCGTAGGAGGCGGATCAGGGCGACGAGTTTCACGCGGTCTGGCAGATTGTATCCCTATGGGTCGTACCATGTTCCTGTGTCAAAATTGGGGCGTGTGCGGCATCGCAGGCTACGTAGGGACGAAAAGCGCCGTCGAGGTCGTGCTAGACCAACTCAAACGCCTCGAATACCGCGGCTATGACAGCGCTGGCGTCGCCTATCTGAACGGGAGCGGGATCACGACGCTCAAGAGGGCCGGCAAACTCTCCGAACTGGAGGGCATCCTTCCTTCCTCGATCCCCGCTACGACGACAGCGATCGCCCACTCCCGGTGGGCCACCCACGGCGCGCCGACGGACATCAACGCGCACCCGCACAGCGACCAGTTCGGCAAGATCGCCCTCATCCATAACGGCATCGTCGAGAACTATTTGGACCTCAAGGAGGGGCTCGTGCGCGAAGGCCACGCGTTCCAGTCCGAGACGGACACGGAGGTCGCCGCTCACTTGATCGGCAAGGAGTATGAAGCGGGCGTTTCGTTGGAGGAGGCGTTGCGCAGGGGCGTCCGCAAGATGCGCGGCGCCTACGCTTTCGTCGCCGTCTCGCAGGACGAGCCCGACAAGATCGTGGCCGTGCGCGCGGCGAGCCCGCTCGTCGTCGGCCTTGGCGAGGGAGAGACGCTGCTCGCCAGCGACATTCCTGCGCTGCTGCCCTACACGCGCCGCGTCGTGGTGCTGGAGAGCGGCCAGGTCGCGATCTTGACCAAGGGCGGCCTGGAGGTCACGGACCTCAACGGCGCGCACGTGGATTATGAGCCTTTCACCGCCGATTGGGACGTGTCGTCTGCAGAAAAGGGAGGCCATGAGCACTTCATGCTCAAGGAGATCTATGAGCAGCCAGAGGTCGTGCACCAGTGCCTCGCAGGTCGTCTGAGCGACGACAACCGCGTGGTCTTGGACTCGATGTTCAGCGACCACGTGCTGCAGGACATCGACCGCATCAACGTGATCGCGTGCGGCACGGCGTATCACGCGGGCCTGATGGCGAAGTTCGTTTTTGAGCGGATGCTGCGCCTGCCGACCGACGTCTTCTACTCCAGTGAGTTCCGGTACGGCGACCCGGTGCTCTCGCAGCGGTCTCTGGCGATCTTCGTCAGCCAGTCCGGCGAGACGGCCGACTCGCTCGCCGCTCTGCGGCTGTGCAAGGCGCGGCGCATCCGCACTCTGGGTGTGGTCAACGTCGTCGGCTCCAGCATCGCGCGCGAGTGCGACCGGGTCTTGTTCACACAGGCCGGGCCGGAAATCTCCGTCGCGAGCACCAAGGCGTACACGGCGCAGGTGATCGTGCTTATGTTGCTCGCGCACTACATCGCTCAGGTCCGTGAGATGCCCGGTGTCAGGACAGCGGAGAACGTCGCGCGCCTGCGCAGGTTTGGTGAGTACCTCCAGGACGCCACGCGGTGCGAGGATCAAATCAAGGGCCTCGCCGAACAGTTTAAAGATGCGCCGCTGGTCTTCTTCCTGGGACGCGGCGCCGACGCCAGCCTCGCGCTGGAGGGCGCGCTCAAACTTAAGGAGATCGCTTATATGCCGACGCAAGAGTGTCCTGCGGGGGAAATGAAACACGGGCCGCTCGCGCTGGTCGAAGATGGAGTCCCAGCAATTTTCGGGGCGACAGACGCCGACGTGCGCGAAAAACTCGCGAGCAACATCCGCGAAGTGCAGGCCAGGAAGGGCTTCGCGCTCGCGATTACGACGGCCGACGACACCTCGCTCGAGGAGGTCGCGGACGCGGTCGTCAAGGTGCCGCAGACCGGCAACCCGTACCTGAACGCCCTGCTGACCATAGTTCCTATGCAACTTTTCGCCTACCACATGGCTAGGGCTAGAGGCTGTGAGATCGACCAGCCCAGGAACCTGGCCAAGTCCGTGACCGTCGAATAAGTGCCGGTGCAAATGCCAGCGGCCTGTTTTGTACAATAAACAGGCACGAAACTTGTATTGAAGGGTTCATACTGAACTGTTGATTGGATTTGTATTGGGATGTCAAGTACGAACGCACTGACCGAGCGACAAAGCGTCGAAGAGACCGTGAAGAGGCAGATCAAGCCGAAGGTCATCACTTACCGCAAGCGAAAGCGGCTGCTTGATATTTTTGGCTCGCTGTTCCTGATCGTCGTTCTCTCCCCAGTGATGCTCGTCGTAGCCGCCCTCGTGAAGTTCACGAGCAAGGGCCCGGTGCTCTATAAGTCCAAGCGCGTTGGCCTGTGCGGCAAGGTCTTCGACTTCTACAAGTTCCGATCGATGCACACGGACGCCGACAGCCGGCTCGGCGAGGTCCTCGATAGCAACGAGAAGGACGGGCCGATCTTCAAGATGCAGAACGATCCACGCATCACCCCTGTGGGCCGCGCCATCCGTAGGACGAGCCTCGACGAACTGCCGCAGTTGTTCAACGTCTTTCGCGGCGACATGAGCCTCGTCGGCCCGCGCCCCCCTCTTCCGCACGAAGTGGAAAAGTACGACCACTATGCGATGGAGCGGCTGAGCGTGCGTCCAGGCATGACCTGCTACTGGCAGATCATGGGTCGCAGCAACCTCTCGTTCGAGGAGTGGATGGAACTCGACCACAGGTACCTCGAGGAGATGGGCGTGATCACGGACCTGAAGATCCTCATCAAGACGCCGTTCGCCGTCCTTAAGGGTGATGGCGCCTACTGAGCCGCAAGGGCCGCGCGCAGACGTCTGCGTGTTCTCCGTCCCGTTCTGGAACCCGACCTACGATGAGTTCAAACAGTGGTGGGACTGGACGCTCGACAACGCTCCCTCGGCAAGGCTCTTGGAACTCGCCAACCCCAACACGCTCAACATCGCGTACAAGAACCCGCGGTTCATGGAGATCCTGCGGAAGGCGGACGCTAACGTCAACGATGGAGTGGGCATCCGGATCGCGTCGAAGATGCGCGGTGTCGAGACGAAGTACAACTTCGCGGGCACCGACCTCATGCCGCGTCTCTTTGAAGAGGCGCACCGCGAGATCCGCGTCTTCTTCTTCGGCGCGACGGAGGAAAGCAACAGGATCGCCGTCGAAAAGATTACGGAGCGCTACAAGAGGGTGGTCTGTGCAGGCAGAATTAACGGGTTCTGCGACCCGGTGAAGGACGCGCTGCCGATGATCGCTAAGTCGAGCGCAGATGTCCTCATGTGCGCGCTGGGTCAGCCCAAACAGGAGTTCTTTATGGCCGAGAACCTGGCCGCGCTCAACGTCAAGGTCGCGGTCACGTGCGGCGGGATGTTCGACTTCTTTTCGGAGACGAAGCCGCGCGCCCCGCTTTGGATGCGCAAGATCGCGTGCGAGTGGGTCTACCGGCTCTCGATCGAGCCAAAGAGGATGTTCAAGCGCTACGTGGTCGGCAACCCAGTCTTCCTTTGGCGGGCGCTGGTGACTCGTTCGAGCGACCTCAAGTGCGCCGCAGAATCTTCCTCAGCCCGACGGTCCATCGAAGCCCAAAACTGACGACTGCCGAGAAGAGCCCAAGCACGGGGCCGAGGTGCTTGCGCCGCAGCCGCCACATGATTTGCCAACTTTCGGGGGTCAGCTCTGAGGTCATGCGCCACCAAAGCCGGGCGACCTTCTGCCAGCCGTGAGCCTGTTTCGCGCTCAGCAGCCGCAGGTTCACGACGCCTGTCTTCGGCAGCACGGCTAGGCGCCAGCCCGCCTTGCGCATGGTCAGCCACAGGTCGTGGTCGCTCGCGTAGTGCGGAAACCGCTTGGCGTCCATCGCAAACTCCCTTGCGACCTCCGCCGGGAACATGACGCCCTGTCCGCCGGTCAGCACGATCTCGAACGGGTCCGTCGGCGCGTCGGAAGGTAGTTGCCATGGGCGGATCAGGCGGCCGTAGAGGAGGAACCCCATCGGGTCTTGATGGGAGTAGAGCAGGCGGACGTCCTCACCCTCTTGGATATATGCGGGTGCACAAGCAACGGTCTTGGAGTGTTCTCTTGCGTGTTTCAGCAGTGCTTCGAGGGTGCCAGGCATCGCATAGGTGTCGGCGTTGGTCAGGTAGATGTACCGGCAGTCGCTTTCACGCACGGTGTCAAACCCCTTTTGTACGCAGTGGGTCCAGTAGTGGTCCGCGCCGACAGTGACCTCCTCGACCTGCGAGGCGATGTCTGTCGGTAGCGCGTCGCCTGCGTTGACGACGAGGACGTGGAGACCTTGGACGCCCTGGGAAAGGAGGGAGGAGACGGTGCGGCGCAGTTCGTCGGGCTCGTTGTAGGTGGGCACAATCGCCACGACCTCGCACTGCATTGGCACAGTTTACTAGAGCCCATACCAATGCTGGATTTGAGTCTGGCTGGCTTCCCGTGCGAATGCGGGCAAACAGGTTCAACCCAATCACAAATTTACTTGCCGGTCAGTTTGCGCGCCGAGACTCCTACCAGTTCAATTGGCACGCCTGCGTGGAACGTTTCAATCGTGGTGTCCTTTGTACGCTTTATTTGCCCGAAGCGAGCGCGGCTGATTTCATTGCCGCTCGCGCTCGTGGTTGCAGTTTCGGCCGCTGCGCAATCGGTCCAGACTGTGTACGTGTCGCCGGAGGGGAACGACCTGAACAGCGGTTCTGCCACCTCGCCCAAGCAGACGCCGTTTGGCGCGCTCGGCGCGGCCCGGTCCATCCGCTCAGCGTCGCCTGGCACCCAGGTGATCCTACAGTTCCAACCAGGCACGTACTACATGACCAGTTCGCTCCAATTGGTCGGTTCGGACAGCGGCACGTCCGGCGCGCCCCTCATTTTCCGCGGAACCTCCAAGGACGTTTTCTTTGACGGTTCGAGGCCCGTATCGGGCTGGCAGAAGGTCTCCGGATCGGACTACAACCGGCTGAGCCCAGGCGCGCGCGACAACGTGTTCGTCGCACCGCTCACGCAGATGTTCGGAACTGGAAACTTTGCCGTGTCGACACCGATCGAGACGGGCGTGATGAGCAGGCGCGGCTTCCAGTACACCACCGTCGATGCCTGGTCGACGCTCATTTTCAACGGCAAGGCCATGAACCTCGCGCGCTACCCGAACACTGGGTGGATGACCGTGCCCTCCTATCACGATGGCTCCGCCAGCAGCATCGAAGTCACAGATCCGACGCCCTACGGCTGGCAGAACAACGGCGACATCTGGGCTCACGGCTACTATGCGTGGGACTGGGCGGACTCCTACGAGCACGTAACGAATTTCGATCCGTCGACAGGCAAAATGAACTTCGAGCAGCCTTCGAAGTACGGTATTTCGGCCAACCACCGCTTCGTGATCGTCAACGCGCTCGAGGCTGTCGATGCGCCAGGCGAATTCTACGTCGACAGGTCGCGGGGCTTGGTGTTCTTCTTCCCGCCGATGCTTGGTGCGACGGACGCGCAGAAGATCGATAGCCTCAACGCTGGCACGAGCCTCACGACGACCGGCACGGCGCTGGTCGACCTCTTGAACGTGTCAGACGTTACGTTCGAGAACATCACTTTCCAGGGCGGACGGGACAGCGCCGCGGACGTCCGTTACGCCGCGCGCGTCTCGTTCAATGGCTGTACGTTCCGCAACTTCGGCCAGGACGCCCTACGAATCTATGGTGGAACCGACCACTCCGTGATCTCGAGCGACTTCTACGACCTCGACGAAGGCGGAATCCTCCTCTATGGTGGCGATCGGACGGGACTCGCCCCCTCGGGCCACCTCATCGACAACTGCTATTTCCACAACTACAGCCGAGTCGTCGGCGCGTTCAGGCCCGCCGTCGACATCTGGGGCGTCGGCAACACGGTCAAGAACTGCCGGATCGAGGACGCGCCGCAGTCGGCGATCGTTCTGCACGGCAACAACAACTTGATCGAGTACAACGACATCCAGCGAGTCTGCCTGGAGACCAACGACTCCGGCGCGATCTATGTCGGCAGGAACCCGACCTTCCAGGGCAACCAGGTCATCAACAATAAGTTCACGGACATCAACTCGAGCCTGTCGGGCAACTATTCGAACTTTACGGTGGGCGTCTACGTGGACGATATGGCAAACGGCATGACCATCGCGATGAACGTCTTCAAGAACGTCCAAGTCGCGGTGGTCATCGGCGGCGGGCGCGACAACACGATCGACAACAACTACTTCTTCGACTGTCCGGTCTCCGTGCACTTTGACGCGCGAGGCAAGTCGTGGATGAGCGGATTCCTGACCGCCTGGAACGTGTCCGGCATGCTGGCCGAGGTCCCTTACCAAGGTTCGGTCTGGGCGAACGCGTATCCGAACTTCCCGAAGTACCTCAATGACGATCCAGCGAGCCCGAAGCGCGACACGCTGACCCACAGCGTCTGCGTCGGCAACACGAATTGGCTTCTCCTCCTCGACGGACTGAAGACCTCGTCGAACCTCAAGACCAATCCGCCGATCTACGCCGACTACAACAGCGTCACGCTGACAGACCCCGGATTTACCGACATGGCGAACGAAGACTACACGTTCAACAAGCGCTCTTCTCTCCGACGCCTCAAGATCAAGACGATCTACACGGACAACGTCGGGCTCTACACCGACGGGTATCGCTACACGCTTCCTTAGGGGACGGACCAGCCAGACACCCAGCAGCGATGGGCCGGCGCCACCGTGCGTCGGCCCTATGACTTTGGCTGGCGGGGGCGTCTCGTCCAGATGCGGAGGGCTGAAGCAAGCCCCGTCCTGGTGAGGAGCAGGAACGGCTTGGACCGGAACACGGCCCGCGCCCTCTCCTTCGCTTCGTCCCACCTCGCGGCGCCGAGCAACAGCACCGCCGCTCCGAGTTCGAGAAGCGCCTCGCGGTCCCGGAGCATCTTCTCAAGACTTGACCGCTCGCGTCCGTCGAGTTTGCCGACGTAGAGGTCGCGCATGCGGACCTCTTCAATCCTGAACTTCTCGGCTTGTGAGACGGTCTTGCTCACGTCGTGCAGCCTGTAGGCGGAGAGCGGCCTGGAGATCCAGCGGGGGCGCTCCCCCGCGAAAACGAGCCGGAGCCAGTATTCAAAGTCCATGACGTAGTGGAACGACTCATCGAGGCCACCTAGCTGGTCATAGAGCGAGCGCCGCCAAAACGTCGACGGCTGCGAGATCGGGCAGTTCACCAGCCACTCGGCCCTGCTCCCTGGAAGCTTGTAGATGCCCTCGTGGACGTCGAACCCCTCGCCGAACTTAAGCGTCGGCGCAGTCACCCAGTTCCAATCCGGATGTGCGATGAAAGCCTGCGCCACGGTGTTGAGTGCGCCTGGCAAGAAGACGTCGTCACTGTTCAGCCAGCACAGGACGTCGCCGGTCGCCTCGGCAAAGCCCTTGTTGATCGCATGCGACTGGCCTTTGTCGGGCTCGCTGACCCAGTAGGCGATGTGCTCGGAGAAGGATTCGATCACCTCCTTGCTATCGTCAGTGCTGCCACCGTCGATCACGATGATCTCGACGTTCGGGTAGTTCTGCGCGACGATCGATCCGAGCGTCTCCTTGAGATAGGCACCCTGGTTATATGACGGGGTTACCACTGTGATCTTCGGAGTCTCTTCGATTGAGCGCTGCATTGAACCTGGCGGCATTGTGGCCGATACCTGTGTGCAGGCACAATCCGTGCCTGCCGCCCATGCCCCCGCCGCGTCGGGTTCCGTACCGAAAACCTAGTCTCAGCCCTAGGTTCAGGCGAACCACTGGCCGAGTATAATCTAAGGGGCGTTCCCACGCGTCCGGGCGCGTTTGAGTCATGTATAAAGTCCACGTTCGAAGAACCGTCGTGTTGGCAGTGCTCGGCCTTGCAACCGGGCTCGTTATCGCGTTCGTGAGTCCGAACGTCTATGAGGGGACGGTCGAGATGCTGCTCGGTTCGAACATGGGCAACGACCGTTCGATCTCCCAGGACTACGATCCCGAGGTTCAAAGCATCCTCAACAGGAACAACCCGCAGGGAGTTCAAACTGAGCGCCAGCTCCTCAGCAGCGAGACTGTCTTCTACTCAGCGCTCAACAAAGTCGACCCCAAACTGCTCCCGGACTGGCAGCGTTTCTACAAGATGTACGACGTCGTGACGGCTCGGACCCCGAACCCGAACGAGCAGGGCGCCGGCGTGGCGCAGGTCAAGGTCCGGGCGTACTCGCCACGGCAGGCTCAGCTGATCGCCAACGCTGTGACCGAGGCCTACAACGAGATTCGACGCAAGGCGGCTTCGGAATCCGTCAACGATGCGATCAACTATCTCAAGACCCAGATCGATGCAACGCAGCAGCAGCTGACCGCCTCAGAAGACGCGTACCAGGCGTACAAGGAGAAGATCCGCATGGCCTCCATGGATCGCGCGCTTGTGGACGAAACGGACTTTCAGCACAACATCAGGTCTTCGCTAGAGTCGGCCAGGTCGGACTACGACGGCGTCGACTCGAGCATCCAGGAGATGATGGCCCTGATCGCACAGATGCCGGACGAGATCCCCGACTCCTCTTCCTCCGTGCGCAACCCGCTCATTGACCAGATCCAAGCGGACGTCGCGAAACTGGAGACGGAGCGGGCGAACCTCCTTGCGCAGTACACCGAGAAGAACCCGAAGGTCATCCAGAACACGGAGGCGCTGAACGACGCCCGCAAACGGCTCGAAGCGGCCAAGCAGGATCCGACCGCGCCGGGCTACGACACCACTCGGACCAACCCGAAGAAGACCGAACTGGAGAACAACCTCGCGAACGCAAAGGCGAAGCGCGCCGAACTCCAGGGCCGCATCGACGCTCTGCAGGCAGCGCTCGACCAGCAGGACCAAGTTCTTGCGGACACTCCGGCGAAAGAAGTCAAGATCAACCAACTCCAGCGCGACCGTTCGATCTTCGACCTGAAGTACAGGCGGCTCAAGGCGCAGTTGGAGGAGTTGCAGAACCGGAAGGAGACCGGTCCCCGCGCCGCCGTTGTGATGGGCGAGGGCGCGCGCGCCGAAGACGAGCCGGTCGCCCCTGACAAGATCAAGTTTGCGTTCATCGGCTTTCTGGCGGGAGCCAGCATAGGACTGGTGTTCAGTTTCGCGCTCGAGTCCCTTCGACCCAGGGTCTACACCTCCAGCCAGTTGGCGGACCTCACGGGCCTGCCAGTGGTCGCCAGCCTGCCAGGCGCCCTAGGAGTGAGCAGGAGCAAGGCGATCGAATCGCTCTCGAACGCCAACGCGGCTCCGATGGAGAGTTTCCGCAACATGGCGTACACCTACCTTGCGGCAGGTGCATCAGCCGGACAGTCGGTTCTGTTCACGGGCATCGGTTCGGCGGGCAGCAGTTCCATCTCGGCGGCACAGTTTGCGGTCGCCCTGGCACAGGCCGGTATCAAAGTGGTGTTGGTCGACGCCGAGCGGACCAGGCAGGTCGTGACCAACGGTTTCCGCGCAAACGACAAGCGGGGCATCAGCAACGCCTTCCACGAGGGCTCGGATCCGACCGAGTTGCTCATCGACACCAAGCACGAACACCTCAAACTGTTGCCGATCGGAACGGTGCCCGACGCTCTTGCTTCGCACGCGGACTTTTCGAAGGTCGAGGCGATCGTGGCGGCGCTTAGGGCGCACGCCCAGATGGTCGTGATCGCGGTCTCGCCCGCCGACGTCCTCGCGGATGCGGCGGCCTTCGCATCGAGGGTCGACGAGGTCTGCCTCAGCGTGTCGGCCAAGACCAACGAGTATTCCAGCGTGCCGATGGCGTACGAGATCCTGCACAAGGCGGGCGCAAAGTCCATCAAACTCGTCCTGACCGACTCCGGCAAGGACGGCGAGCCGTTCTCGACGCCCTCTTCGATCCAGAGGGCCGGTTAGAGGGGGCTCGCGATGGCGACCTCCGTCTCCGTGCTGATACCGGCCTACAATGCGGAGGCGACGATCGAGCGCGCCGTATCCTCGGCGCTCTCGCAGCACCCAGAGCCCAAAGAAGTGCTGGTCGCGTGCGACGGCTGTACCGACGCGACGGCGCACATCGCGAGGTCAGCCGGGGCGACGGCCCTCGAACTTCCGAAGGCCAACGGCGCCGTGGCCAGAAACGCGGCGGCGAAGGAGGCGAGCGGGAACTTCTTCTTCTTCCTCGACGCCGACGATTGGTGGGAGCCTGGCAAGATCGAAGCGCACCTCAAAGTCTGGAAGCGCAAGGCACCCAGTTTCGTCATCGACCGGGCGGTGCCGCGGCTGCCAGACGGCGGTCGCGCCTACTGGACGGCAGGGCTGAACTACGACGGCCCGTCCGAATGGCGCTACTTTCTGAGCCACAACGCCTGGGCGAGCGGATCGAGTTTTTCGGTGACGGCCGACAACTACAACAGGGTCGGCGGCTTTAGAGAGCAGCTCAACAAGTTCCAGGACGTCGACTTCATTCTTCGTTGCGCGCACGAGTGCGGCGATGCGTACAACATCTCGCGGTCCTACACCAACTACAGCATATCCGACGCGCCCTCGGTCTCCAAGACAACAGAGCAGATCGAGCAGAACCTGCAGGCGCTCTTCAAGGGCTGGCCGTTCGTCAACGACGGCGAGAAGGAGGCGTTCGCCTCGCACGCTTACCTGACGGCCGCCGAGGTGACACCCTGGCCGCAGAGCGTCGAGTTCTTCAAAAAGGCGCACTGGCCTGTGACGCACCGCTTCTTCTGGAAGTGCTTGTACCAGAGCCTGCGCAGGAGGGCCGCCTAGGTGTCGCTCCCGGCAATCAAGCGCGCGACCAAGATGCCTTCTCCAGAGGAGTTGGCGGCGCGCGTACGCGGCTCGCAGAGCACGCTCATGGAGCGCGCGCTGATCGGTTGGGGCGTCGTCAACATCGTCTTGATCCTGATGCAGATGTTCGTCTCGCCATTCGGGGCGGGCGTTGGCGTCAACATCGGCAACCTGAACAAGTACTTCATGTTCAGCCTCGCCGCGTGGGTGATGGTAGCACTACTGCGCAAGGCCGCGCCGTTGCGGGTGCCGGGCGCGATGGTGTTCGTCGTGCTCGTGCAAGTCTGGTTTACGGTCTCCACAATCGTCGCGCAGTTGCAACTCGGCAGGAGCCGAGAGTTCATGTCGGCGGACTACGTCCTCGTGACCTACCTGCTGTGCTTTGTCAACGCTGCGATGATGGTCTACATGGAGCCGAGACTGCGCATCTGGCTAAAGCGCGCCGTCGTCGGGCTCTGCCTGGTGTCGTCGTTCTTTGCGGTCCTGCAGTTCCTCAACTTTGGCCCTGCGATCGCCGTCGCCAACGTCATGGTCGGTGTGGGAGACATATCCAACTGGGGCGGACAGGGCGGCGTGCGTGCGATGGGGCTCTTCCCCGGCGTCGGGACACAGGTCACGTACAACCTCATCGCCATCGCGCTCATCGCGTCTGCGCTCTTCCAGCGCAAACTCAAGTTCGTCGAGATCGCCGTGATCGTCGTACTCACGGGCACGATCCTGATGACCCAGGTTCGCAACTCGCTCCCGATGGTCGCCCTCGTGCTCTTGCCGCTCATCGTGCTCTTCGTGCGTCGGCACAAGGTGCAGTCGATCCCCTACGTTGTTGCTGGCCTCGTGGCGCTGGCCGTCCTTCTTATGGTTGGCGGCGACAGGTTCAACTACATGTTCTCAGGGGACACGTCGACGTTCGACTACCGGCAGGACGTGCTCTGGCCGCAGGCGAGGAGCATCTACCAGCAGCGGCCCTGGTTCGGCATCGGCGTCGAGCCCGCGTTCACAGGCGCCGATACCCTTACGAGGGACCGGTGGTCTGACGGGATCATCATGGACAACGGCTATCTCGTGACTCTCGCTTTCGGTGGCCTGCCGGCCCTGTCGTTCATGGTGCTCGCCATCGTGGCCGGTGCGCTTGGAAGTCTTCGATTGATCGTAAACAGGTCGTTCGGTGCGATGGAGCGCGGCTTTGCGCTCGTCGCGGGCGTGATCGTGCTGCACTTCGGGTACGAAATGTACTTTGGAAACATGTTTACGAACGTCTCTTTGGCGATGTTCTACTTTATCCTGGCCGGGGCTGCGCTGCCGTCTAAGGGCGTCGCCTACAAGGCCAAGTCACTGCTCGGCGCACTGCGAGAGAGGGCCGCGGCGGCCTAACGTCGCATGAGCAAGACCCGCAGCACATTCTTTCTGGGCCTGGCGAGGACCCTCGGCATCCTGGTCCAACTCATCAGCGTCCCGATCGTCTGGGACGTGCTGGGCAAGGAGATGTTCGGCGTCTGCTTCTTCCTCATCGCTGTCGGACGCTGGGTCTCGCTCATCGACATCGGCTATGCGGACGGCGCCCAGAGACTGATCACGCGGGCGTTCGATTCCGGCGACCGTGAGCAGGGGTTTGCGGTCTTTTTCACGCACCTTTCGCTGATCCTGCTGCATGCGATCGTCGGGTTCTCCGTCTTCGTGGGTCTGGCATGGGTGGTCCACATTCCTGAGATCCATGCCACGGGCGCGCCCCTGTCGCTCTTCTTCGCTGGCGCGTGCGTTTTCGCCGCGCAGTACCTCTTCCAGGGGATCACGATGTATTTCAACGCGAGCCGCCAGTTCCGATATCTGTCGCTGGCAAACGGCTCGCAGTTCTTGATCTCGGGACTGCTCGCTCTCGGACTCACGCTCTACTACCGGACTCCCCAGGCTTATCTGGCGGGCTTTGCGATCGGAAACGGCGCGATCTTCGTCTTCAACGCGATACGTGCCGTGTCCCAGGCTCGCGCGGAAGGTGCGCATCCGACTTTCGACACGGGTGCGTTCAAGTACTGCTTCGGCTTTGGCGCAAAACTGTATCTGACCCGCGTCAGTAGCGTCACGATCGGCACGTTCGACCGCATCGCCATCACGAACGTCCTTGGCCCCGCCCAACTGACGCCCTACGCCAACGCGGCACGAATCCCCGAAGCAGCGAACGAGGCCCTCCCTCTGAACCAGACTCTTCTCCCGGACTACACAAGGGCCGCGATGGAGGGAGAGAGGCAGTTTGCGGAGATCGTCGACCGTGGCACCCGGATATCTCTGATGGCTGGCTGCGGGCTCATCTTCGTACCGGCAGCGTTTGGCGGGCCGGTCCTGCACCTATGGCTCGGGAGCAAGTACGTGCCCGAGATGGCGGTCATCATGGCGCTGATCGGATTGTTCCGCGCCTTCGAAACGTTCTTCGGCGGATTGGCGCAGGCGATCCTGGCTCACGGCACGCCCCAGAAAGTGACCTGGCTGACGATGGTGAACGCCGCGCTGATCCTTGCCTTCACATACCCCGTCGCAGCCGCTTGGGGCATCGTCGGCGTCGCAGCACTCAGGGTGGCCATCCATATCGTCCAATTCGTTCCGGTCTGCTGGTACTTGGGGCGCTTCGTCGTCAGCGGGATCGCCTTTTTGCCTTGGGTCGAGCGGTTGGGTGGGACGATCGGCGTCGCAGGGGTGTTTGCTGCGGGTGGTTACTGGGCCAGCCACACCGAAATCATGGCTTCGCACCCCTGGCTAGCGCTGTTGGCGGCGCCGCTTGCCGCGGCCATATTCTTCTATGTCACGGACCGCCTAGGGCTCGCTCCCATCCCTACAGGGATCAAGAAGAGGGTCAGGGCGCTCGTCGTTAGGCAGCGAGCCTGATCAATCGCGTTGGTTGCGAGGTGAGGGGATAAGTGATAGAATCCTTTGAGTATGGCGAGACTCAACCTTGGCACTGGGCTCCGCCGTTTCATACGTCCCGAGACCGTCTGGTCGCCGCGGCGCGTGTTCGCCAGTCAGGTACGGCCGAGGAGATACGCTCCAAAGGAGACCGTCGAGTGCGAACTTCCCTGGGGTAGCAAGATCCTGGTTCGGCACGACGAGTACATCGGGTCGGTCATCGTCTCATGGCTCCTCTACGACCTGAGCGTCTGCGAAATGATCGCTCGACTGTCGTCGCGAGGGGAACTGATGGTGGACGTCGGCGCAAACATCGGGCAGATGACCTCGCTCCTCGCAGCGTGTGCTGGCCCAAAGGGAAGAGTGTTCTCTTTTGAGCCTCACCCGGTCATCTTTGGGCAGTTGGAGCGCAGTGCAAAGTCCTGGAGTCCGGAGACTGGGCATGGCGAAGTGGCCTTGCAAATGTGCGCACTCGGCGCCGAGGCTGGGACGGCGTCGCTGAAGGAAGAGCCGAACTTCGACGTCAATCCCGGCCTCTCAAGTCTCGTGGGTTCGTCCGAGGCCAGTCATGCGTATACGGTCGATGTTCGGCGTCTGGACGAGGTTCTGGCAGGCGAAGGGAAGGTCGGCGTCATGAAACTCGATGTCGAGGACTACGAAATGGAGGTCTTGCGCGGTGCCACGGCACTCTTGGCGAGCGGCTCGATCAGGGACATCATCTACGAGGACCACAATGGATATCCTTCGGACCTCTCGTCCTTCCTTGAAGGCTACGGATACAAGGTCTTTACGATCAAGCGCGAGATGCTACGGCCCTTGCTCCTAGCACCAGAGGGATCGGCCGCGGCTTCACTGAACTTCCTGGCGACATTGGATCCCGAGCGGGCAAAGGCGAGGTTCAGGCGTGCGGGCTACTCTGCGCTGAGGCGGAAGATTCGGTGACCCGACTTGTTCTCAACGTTTGCCGCCGTGCTGTACCTTGCGCCCTCGAGAGTGCTGTTTTCGTCCTTGCAATGAGCCACGACGACCTCACAACCGGTGTAGCGCGTTGTGCCGCGCCGTGTGAGCGTGAGTCCGTCGTGCGTCGAAAGTGAGTATGCGGGTCTCTGTCGTCGTGTGCACTAGGAACCGCTCGGCGATGATGGCCCGGGCGGTCGAGAGCCTCGTCGGTCAGACGGCTCCTGCCGACGAGTTTGAAATAGTGATCGTCGACAACGGCTCGACCGACGACACGCGTGAACGGGCGCAACGGCTCGTTGGCCAGCACTCATCGCACACGATCAGGTACGTGTACGAAGAGCGGCCCGGCATTGCGTTTGCGAGAAACGCGGGCACGGCGGCTTCGACCGGCGAGTACGTGGCCTCGATCGACGACGACGCGGCGGCGGAGCCTGACTGGATTGAGCGCATCTCGTCGCTTGTCACGACCCGCGAGTATGTGGCCCTAGGTGGACGGATCCTGCCGCTCTACGAGGTGCCCAAGCCGCCGTGGTTCCAGGACGCGTACGAAGAGCGCACTTGGGGCACGGAGAGGCGCTTCCTCGGTAAGGACGAGTCTTTCTCGGCCTCGAACATGGTCGTCAAACGGTCTGCTCTGGAGAGAGTCGGCGGATTCCCGACTGACGTCGGGATGAGCGGCGATCGCCTGATGGTTGGCGAAGAGCCGATGCTGTTTAAGAGGCTGTGGGAGTCCGAAGACTGCGCGGGCAAGATCCTTTATGATCCCGACCTTCGCGTTCGTCACTCGGTTCCTGCGCACAAGATGCGCGTGTTCACGGGTGCGGCGCGAAACTTCGTCAACGGCCAGTACACGGCGCGTGTGATCAAGAGCACTGGCAAGTCGCGGACGGTGGCCGCGCTGCGTTCGCTCGCCTCGGTGTTCATCAAGTTCTTCGTCGGCATTGGGTTAGTGTTCAAAGCGAAGAGTGCAAGGCAGTGGGTCTATGAAGCGGCGGAAGGCGTCGCACAGCCGCTCGGGCGCTTGCTTGCGCTGATCGGGATCGAGCCGAAGGTGCGCCGTCGCTAGAGACCGATCATCTTACGGTACAGCATGACGGCGACGCGTTTGAACTTCTGAAACGGAATCTTCGGCGTGTCGCGGTCGACGCCGAGCCGCACGACGTCGTCGTGCATGCGCAGGATTCGGTTGAGTTCGCGCCAATAGTCGATGTCCCACTTTGCCTGCGCCGTGTGGTAGATCATCGGTGAAAAGGCGCGGGGCCTGTCGACGACCTTCACAAATGAGCACTCGCCAGCCACTACGTCAAGGCGCTTCTTGCCTCGCATCATCCAGGGCGTCACAGAGTACGCGCGCGACATCGGTACGACCTTTCCTATCCCTGTGGTCGCCATCGCCAGGCTGATGCAAACCTCTTCGGTCACGCGCCCGTTCAGTCGCTTGAGGCCGAGGTCGTCGAACCTCTCTGCCATCGCTAGCGACTCCATGATCAACTGACGGACTTCGTCGCACCGCTCGTAGTAGATGAGACCGCCGTTGAACTGGGGTATCGATTCCAGACCGAGTTTCTTCATTGCGCCATTGATGTCGCCATACCACTGTGTAAAGTCACTCCGCCACGCGCCCTGCACACAGAACTTCGTCCCTGCGAGTTCGTCGAAGACCCCGTCGATGTTGCGTAGGGCGAGCCCGTCGCTGTCGATGAAGAGGATCTGGTCGGCGTCGGTCTCCTGGAGCATGCAGAGTTTGATGAACCAGTGTGAGAAGTTCTTTGGGGGCTCGATCAGTTCGTCAAACGCGAGGGGCAAGAGACGGTCGGCCCGACCGTTCTCGGGCTTTCGATCCGTGATCAAGACGCGCTTTGTCTCGCTGTGGTGGAGCGAGAGCGAGAGCCCGAGCCCGAGCGCCATGTCCGTGTACTGCGGCGCGCCGGTTGCGAACGTGAATACGATCCGCTTGCTCATTGGGCGGCCTCGTGCGCGAGGAACCACTCATATGCGCTTCGGAGCCCCTCTTCCAACGGCATAGTGGCGCGCCAGCCCAAAGCGTTCAGGCGCGAGACGTCCATCGTCTTTTCAGGGAAGCCGTCGGGCATCGACGTGTCCCACTCGATCTTGCCGGTATGACCGACCACGCGCTGGATCGTTTCTGCGAGGTCTTTAATAGTCACCGACTCGCCGGTCCCCACGTTGAGGTGGCCGTGCACGCTCTCCTGTTTCAATAGGTGCAGGCAGGCGTCTGCGACCTCCGAGGAGTGCAGAAACTCGCGCCGCGGCGTTCCAGTTCCCCAGCAGGTCACGGTCTTGTCGGGCAGGTTCTCGTGAAAGCGCCGGATGAGCGCGCCGATGACGTGCGAGTGCTCGGGGTGGAAGTTGTCGCCGGGGCCATAGACGTTGGGCGGCATCACCGTGAAGTAGTAACGCCCGTACTGCTTGGATATCGCGTCACACAGGTAGAGCCCGGCGATCTTGGCCACGGCATAGGGAGCGTTCGTCGGCTCCGGTGGGCCGGAGAACAGAGCGGTCTCGGGAATGGGCTGAGGCGTTTCGCGAGGATAGATGCAACTGGAGCCGAGAAAGAGCAGGTTGGGCACCTCGGCGAGGTGCGAGCCCCAGATGACGTTCGACTCGATCACCATGTTCAGGCCGATGAAGTCAGCAGGCTGCGTCCTGTTCGCCTGGATTCCACCGACCTTCGCCGCCGCCACGATGACGACGTCTGGCCTCTCCGATTTGAGGAACGCGTACGTCGCCGCCTGGTCCGCAAGGTCGAGTTCCGACCGCGTGCGGACGAGGACGTTCTCGTACTCCTGGTCGAGAAGCGCGCGCCGGATCGCTGAGCCTACGAGCCCGCGATGCCCCGCCAAAAAGACCTTACTGTCCTTCTTCAGCGCTGGCATAGTGCTTGAAGCCTTTCTCCACGACGAGACTGTCGCGCCTGGCCTCCTCCATGTCGCTGTCGACCATCTCGTGGACGAGTTGCTCAAAGGAGCACTTGGGCTCCCACCCCAAGACTCTCTTCGCCTTCGAAGGGTCGCCGAGCAGGGTCTCGACCTCGGTCGGCCTGTAATACTGTGGATCGACTGCGACGCGGACGTTGCCCTCAGCGTCCTTGCCGATCTCTTCGACGCCGGAGCCCGACCACGTGAGCGGGACGCCAGCGCGCTCGAACGCCATCGTCGCGAACTCGCGCACGGAGTGCTGCTCGCCGGTGGCGAGCACGAAGTCGTCGGGCTCGTCCTGTTGCAGCATCAGCCACATGCCCTCGACGTAGTCGCGCGCGTGGCCCCAGTCGCGCAGGGCGTTCAGGTTGCCGAGGTAAAGCATCTGTTGCAGGCCGACGGCGATGCGGGACGCAGCGCGCGTGATCTTGCGCGTCACAAAGGTCTCGCCCCGAACAGGAGACTCGTGGTTAAAGAGGATGCCGTTGCACGCATAGATGCCGTACGCCTCGCGGTAGTTGACGGTGATCCAGTAGGCGTACATCTTTGCGACGCCGTAGGGGCTGCGCGGATAGAACGGCGTCGTCTCCTTTTGCGGAACCTCCTGGACCTTGCCGAAGAGTTCGCTGGTGGAGGCCTGGTAGAAGCGCACGCGGTCCGTCATGCCCAGGGTCTTGATCGCCTCCAGCATGCCGAGCGTCCCGACGCCGTCCACCTGCGCCGTGTAGTTGGGCTGGTCGAAACTCACTTTCACGTGGCTCTGTGCCGCGAGGTTGTAGATCTCGTCGGGCTGCACCTCCTGGATGACGCGGATGAGCGAGACCGGGTCTGTGAGGTCGCCGTAGTGCAGATAGAGGGGCAGACCTGACTCGTGGACGTCGTGAAAGAGGTGGTCGATGCGGTCGGTGTTGAACAGCGAAGCCCGGCGCTTGACCCCGTGGACCTCGTACCCCTTTGAGAGAAGGAGTTCCGCGAGGTACGCGCCGTCCTGGCCAGTGACCCCGGTGATGAGCGCTCGTTTCATAGGATCGGTTTGAGGGCTACGGCCCTGGCCAGTTTACCGAAGCAAGGTTCGAGCCAAACGGAAGCCTCATGGCACGATTACTGCCGCCGATGGCGTCTAGTACAATCATGGGACGGGCCAAGCGATGAGTGAAGAGGCGACCGCTGCGGTCGATCAGCCGAACCGATCCATATTCGAGGTGGTCGTGGGCTTCTTCAAGACCTGCGACCGGACTTGGCTTGCAATCTCCGCTGTGGCGCTGGTCGCCCTGTTCTTGGCCTTCTGGCCGCTCCTGAGGGACCTTCCGGCCATGTGGCTGGGCGTGGGCACGTACCAGTACAGGACCGGCGACGGGTACTACTCACACGGCCTCCTGGTTCCGATCATCTCCGGCTACATCATCGCCAAGAAGTGGCCCAGGATCAAGGACATCGCGATCAGGCCGGGTTGGTTCGCGCTCGTGCCGATCCTGCTGACCCTTTGGGTGTTGTGGGCCGCCAACGCGGTCGACATCCAGCAGATCAGGTCGATCGCGTTCATCGTCGTGCTGCTCTCGGTCGTGTGGCTGGTCGCAGGGATCCGGTGGATGGTCGCCCTGAGTCCGAGCATCCTGTACCTCCTCTTCGCGCTCCCGGTCTGGACCGGCGTCATCGACAACTACACGAACCCGCTCCAGCGGCTCTCGACCACGGTGGCTTTCTTCATCCTCAAGGGCGTCGGGTACACGGTCTATGCAGTGGGGCAGACGTCGCTCTACCTGGACCACTTCGACCTCAACGTCGCGGTGCCGTGCAGCGGTCTCAAACTGCTCGTTGCGGTGACGGCGTTCACCGTCTTCTTCATGCTCATTGCGCGTCTCAGATGGTGGGCAAACGGTCTGATGGTCGTACTTGTACTGCCGCTCTGTCTCTTTATTAACGGACTGCGCATCGCGCTCATCGGGATCGCCGGTGAGGAGTACGGCCGGAGCGCCGGACTCTCGTTCCACGACTACAGCGGATACATCACGCTGATCGTCTGTTTTTTCCTGCTCTTTAAGTTTGCGAGGTTGTTAGGATGGAAGGACTGAAGAAGCGCGCCATCATCGCAACTGCCGTGCTCATGTTAGGCGGGCTCGCAATCGCGTTCACGACGAAGCACCCCAACGCCGGCAAAACCGAGCAGTGGATGCTCGATCACAGCCCGCGGCAGGTCGACGGCTTCAGAATGCTCGGTGGCGCGGAGAGCCCGCTCTACTCGTACAAGATGGATCAGGTCACTTACGACACGCTCCAGCCCTACGGGATCGTCGCACGCGTCTATGAGAACCAGCAGACGGAGGAGACTTACGACGTCGTGCTCATCGCGAGCCAGAGCAAGGACAGTTTCCACGACCCGCGCGTCTGCTTCTCCGCGCAGCAGTGGTCGATAGAGAACCAGTGGGTCGACAACGTTCAGACAAAGACCCGCGGCAAGGTCTCGATCTCGATCGTGCAGATGGACGGACCGGACGGCAACAACCGGCTGGCCGCATTCCTCTACAAGGGCCCCGGCGGGTTCTTTGGGGACACGAAGGCGCTGAAGTTGTCGATGTTCCTGGAGCAACTTAAGGGCGGCACGAATCTGGACGGTGCCTTCTACCGATTCATTCCCCAGAATACGGGGCGAGACCAGACCAAGACCATCATCGATATGAAGAAGTTTATCGGTGAATACTTAGACGCAGCGAACCAGGTGAGCGACGGGTACTTCTAGTTTGCGAATCCTCTACGGCCCGCCCTTCGTCGCTAGTCTTGTGCGTCTGAGCGCACGTCAACTATGTCCAACGCCTCGGACAAGATAAGGCGCGGCTGCCCCGACGCGCCCCCGATCCCGAAAGCCTCGGGCGCGGTCGCGCGTCCCATCGCCTTCCTCGACCGGGACGGCGTGGTCAACGCTGACAAGGGGTACGTGCACAACGTCGAGGAGTTCGAGTGGATGCCGGGCGTGATCGCCGCGATGCGGCTACTGAACGAGAAAGGCTATATCGTAGCGATCGTCACAAACCAGTCCGGGATCGGGCGCGGCCTCTATGGAGAGGAGGAGTTCATGCTGCTGACGTTCTGGATGCTCGACGAAGTGGAGAGAAACGGTGCGCACATCGACGTCGTCTACTATTGCCCGCACCACCCGGAGTCGAAGAACCCCGAGTATCTCGCGGTGTGTCCGGCGCGCAAGCCGGGACCGGGGATGTTGGAGCGTGCAGAGAAGGAGTTCTTCATCGATAAGGAGAGGTCGTTCCTGATCGGCAACAGAGACTCGGACCTTGGTGCGGCGCGCGCGTTCGGCATTCCTGGATATCTCTATGAAGAGGGCGACCTGGAAGAGTTCGTGCGTCGGCTAGTCGGCTAGATCGCGCACGTCCTGAGCGTGCGACTTGTCGCACACGAGCACCTCGTCACCGGAGACCACGACGACGACGTTCTTCATTCCAAGCACGTTGACCCGGACGCCACTCTTGTCGTTGTAGACGACGTTGTCCGAGCAGTCGACGATCCGCGCCTCACCCATCGAGACGTTGCCGTCGTTGTCCCTGGGCAGCGCGCGCGAGAGCGCGTCCCAGGATCCCAGGTCGTCCCAGTCGAACTCTGCCTCGACCACGGCGACCTTGTCAGAGCGCTCCATCAGCGCATAGTCGATGCTGATGTTGGGGAGACGCTCGAACGCGAGCGCGGCGGCGTCATGCTTCTTGGATTGCAGGTGCGCGACGACTTCTTCAAGGACGGCAGAGGCATCTGGACAATGCCGCGCTAGTTGCGACTTGAAGGAGGCCATCGTCCAGAAGAACATGCCAGAGTTCCACAGGTGCCGGCCGCTCTTGAGAAACTCCTGTGCGGTCTTCGCATCGGGCTTTTCGACGAACTTCGCAGGGCTGCCCGTCTCGATGTACCCGTATTCTGTCGCGGCGCGGGTCGGCTTGACCCCGATTGTCACGAGCGCGCTTTCTCGCTCGGCAATCTCCAGCGCGTGTTCGACGGTGCTCAAGAACCGGTCGTCGGGGGAGATCATGTGGTCGGCGGTAAGCACCGCCATCGAGGCGTCGCCACCGATCTGCACGGACAGGTTTGCGGCGGTCCAGACGAGAGCGCCGAAGGTGTTGCGCCGGCACGGCTCGCACAGGACGTGCGATGGCTCCCAGCCGGGCAGTGCCTCCAAGGTCGGATCGCGCAGCGCTTCCGAAGTCGAGACGAAGACGTCATCGCCGACGAGCGGCGCTATGCGACCGACCGACTGTGCGAGCAGGCTCTGCGCCGGTGAGGCGAGACGGAGGAACTGCTTGGGCCTCTGCGCCGTGCTGACGGGCCAGAAGCGCGTGCCCGATCCGCCCGCCATCACCACCGCGACGCGCCTGTTGCCCATCGCCAGAGACTACCATTTGAACCTTGCGCTGGGCCGCCGGTATCCTGTCACCAATGGGCCGGAAGCCGAACACGAAGGCCAAAGTCCGCAAGGTCTTGGACACCCTTGAGGAGAGGTATGGAAGGGCCCGGTTCGTCAGTCGGTTCGACCCCGTGGACGAACTCGTCAGTTGCATCCTGAGCCAGCACACGGCCGACGCCAACAGTTTCCCTGCCTTCACTCGCCTGCGGGCGACGTTTCCTGAGTGGCAGCAGGTCGTCGATGCGGGCCCGGAAAGGGTCGCGGACGTCGTGCGCAAGGCGGGACTCGCCAACCAGAAGGCCAGGAGCATCATCAACGCGTTGAAGGAGGTCCACCGTCGCGTCGGCGGTTATTCCCTCGAGCCTCTCAGGGCCATGGAGATGCGCGACGCGCGCGACTGGCTGATGTCGCTGCCCGGCGTCGGGCCGAAGACCGCAAGCATCGTTCTTTGTTTCAGTTTCGGCATGGCCGCGATTCCCGTCGACACGCACGTGTTCCGTGTGAGCAAGAGGCTGGGGTTTGTTCCGGAGGGCGCGGACGAAAAAAAGGCACACGACCTTTTGCTGGAAGTCGTGGAACCCGAAGACGCTTTTCGTTATCACACGACGCTGATCCAGCACGGGCGCAAGACTTGCAGGGCGCAAAGACCTTTGTGCGACGAGTGCCCGGTACGACGAATGTGCGTGTGGCTGAGGGAGCAGAGGAGAGGTGAAGAGTGAGCGGGTTTAAAGACGACGACTCTGTGCAGAAGTCGCTCGCGCGCATAGGTAGCGTCGTCAACGCTGACGCAACGGAGTTCGTGCTCGGTGCGGCGGAGGCATCGAGCCATCCAGACCGCGCGCTCGTCAACTTTGAAAGGTGGATCGCCGCGACGGGGAGCCCGCCAACGATGTTCGCAAGCGTCACCGCAGCGCCAGAACTCGGACGCCTGCTCGTCGCTCTGCTCGAAGACGTTCCCCGGCGCGAGGAATCCCGCCTCCCGGCCCGAGACGAGGTTGCCCGTAAGCTCCATGAGCTTCTTCGTGCCCTTCGGACCCGTGAAGTAGTAACCCT
>OBLQ010000046.1_pt1 | contig 36714 bp, 27 predicted proteins | sample 1519881 | NCBI WGS metagenome assembly OBLQ01 (sample SAMN01911456, study PRJEB22533) | soil metagenome | biome: Soil | place: Malaysia | collected 2012-04-30 | depth DG_metagenome m | reverse complement strand
CCTCAGCCATCTGCCGATCGACCCCGAGAAGGCCGCGGCAGTCGATCGCTGGCTGGCCTCCCTGGGCGACCTGCCGCTCCTCGCCGTGGGCAGCACGGAAGATTTGGAGGAAGAAACGTTCGTTATCGACGCTTTCCTTTCTGTGCGCAAGACCACACCTGTGCGGCTCCTTGTTGCGCCGCGCAGGCTCGTGCGTCTGGAAGAACTGCTCAACCTCATCAAGAGCAAGGGCCTGACCTACAGTCTTAGGTCAAAGATGGACGGCGACGCGGACGTCTACGTTCTCGACAGTTTCGGCGAACTCTCCTATGCCTATCAGTTCGCGACCGCGGCCTACGTGGCGGGTGCTCTTTCCGGCATGGGGCACAACGTCATCGAACCGCTCGAGTGGGGCATCCCGGTCAGTTATGGCACGGTCCGAGGCCACTTCGGGCTGATCCAAGAGGCTTGCGAGAGAGCCGGCGTCGGTACCCGCATCGGCTCGGTGTCGCAACTCGCCATCCACTGGTCGGGAATCCTCAGTTCCGAGCAGAGCAAAGCGGAGATCCACGACCAGTGCAAGCGTATGATCGAACAGCACCGTGGCGCTATCAGCGCGACGATGGACGAGGTGCTTGCACTCATCGACGAACACGAGAAGGGCTCCGAACGGTAGCACCCGGCGGACGGTAAACTTCGATTCTCCTGCCCTCGTAGCTCAGTGGACAGAGCAGCAGCCTTCTAAGCTGTTGGTCGCCCGTTCGAATCGGGCCGAGGGCGCCAGTTTCCCACTGTGCAACAGAATAAAGAGGCTCCTGCCGGACCCGGCAGGAGCCTCTTCTAGCCCGTCGGCTAGTGCAGCCATCTCACGCGGAACGCGTCGATCGCCGCCTCCGTCACAGAGTTGTTCGGGTTGTCCGAGGTCGATATCCTCACCCGCATGTTGTTAGTCGGCGTGAGGTAGTTGCCGACGTAGATCGTCTCCGGCAGCCATGTGTTCTGCGAACCGTCGAAGAACACCGTGTCTATCAGCGTCCAGGTCGCGCCGCCATCGTTCGAGAGTTCGATCGTCATCGTATCGTCGCCGTCGTCGTTGTAGAACCATCGCTGGAAGTCGATGACCCCGTTTCCGCCGGAGAGGTCGAACACGGGCGACGTCAGCCGGGTCGGCCCGCCGTCGACGTCCGCATCGCCCGGCCCTCCGCCGACCGCTGCCTGACCGGTGAACATGCACAGCGTCCCGGCATCTGCCGAGTCGTTCTCGGGATTGGCCGGAATGCTGTTCAGGAACGTCCCGTTCGGGTCGGCCCGCACCCATGCGCCGGTCGCCAGGCTCGGGTCGTTCGTGACCGTCCAGCCTGTGTCGGTCTCGAAAGTGTCGTTTAAGGTCGTCGTCAGTGCGGTTCCGAACATGGTTACGGCTGGCTTGCCCTGCGGATATCTAACCTCGTGTCCGTCGGTGTCCTGTGCTCGGACATACCACTCGACTATGTCGCCCACATTGAGGACATTCATCGATCTGTAATAGGGACCGTGGGCGAACAACTCGAGCATCCCCATCTCTTCCCACGGCCCGCCGTTGGTTCGGTGCACAAATCGCACGCTTGTAGGGTCGAGTACACCGATGTCGTCCTGGATGCCGAACTTCATGAGAATCGTGCTTGATAACGATGGCAGAGAGTAGAACTCGGGTGCGACGACAAACGGAGTGATCGTCAGCCAGTTGACGACGGGAGCCGTCAAGTTCTTCGCGTTGAAGCCTTGCGCGATCTCGTCATAGTGCGGAGTGCCGTTCGTTAGGTCTCCGTCGTTGTCGTCCAAGGTGAGCACGTCGACTGTGATGCCTGGGTTAATGTCGGTCGGGTGCAAGAGGATGCTGTTCAAATAGAGGAAGCGCGAATACGTGAGAGAGGGGCCGGCACCCATCGTTACGTCGAGCGCGTCCTTCATCAGCCAGAACGCACCGCTGATGACGTTGCCGCAGAAGTGCACTTCGCCGGTGCACGGATAACTCACGGTGTTGTAAGCGCTACGCAGACACCCCGTGCCCGGTCCAAAAAAGTCCCTGCTGAGGCAAGCGTCATCGGCCATGAAGGCGGCGTTCACGTCCGCCATCCCCTCGTGATAGTCGCCCGTCGGTGACGGGTGGCCATGGTCGATGATGAAATGGCCGTACTCGTGGTACACGACCGTCGAAAAGGCCGTGTTGGGGCACCCGCCGCCGGATGCATAGAAGTTGATCGATGCACCGTCGTAATAGGCGTTGCACGTCGATGCGATGTTCACGTGGCAAGGCAGTTGGATGTCGATGCCCGGGTACGAAGCGTTGATCGCCTTCGCAAAGTTGTGGATCGCCTGGGTCTGGATAAACCCGTCGACCTGCGCCTGGACGGCTTCGCTCGGCGTCGAGTTGAACGTGAAGTTGGCCGGGCCAGGAGGAGTCACGTTCTGGGTGAGCACCTCGTTGAGGCCTGCGTCGTTGATGACGGAGACCCACGAGCCGTTCAGTTCGGAGATCACATCGACGGCCGTTGTTCCTGCGTTAGGGATCGTGAAGTTGCCGATTGAGTCCGTGCGGGTCGCGCTCCCACCGCTGATCCTCGCCGACACATCGATGAGGTTGACGAGCGTTGGAGGATTGCCAGTCTCGTTGGGAAGCAGCCCGGGCGTCGCCATTGCGCCGACGTGGCCAGAGACGTCGGTGTTGTAGATCATGTTGCGCCACTCGAGGATGCTGCCCTTCGTCGAATCCACGAAGACCATGAACTTCTTGGGGTTCGTGCGGCTGCCGTTTCCAACAACGAACGACCACGCGAGTACGGAGTCCGTCTCGCGCTGATAGACGACGATGATCGGTGTCGACTCGACGTTCAGGGACTTGTCCGCCCTGCGCACGGCTGCAATGGCCGCCTTGGACGAGATCTGCTTGAAGGAAGGCGCCAGGTCGACCTTCTGGACGTTGCTGCTAGCAAGCACGATCGGTGAGCCCATGTCGTTCTTGACGAGCACCGTCAGGTAGCCCTTGTCGACGGGCTGACCCATCAGGGTCTCTTTGAAATAGACCGCCACGAACTTGCCGTCCATGATCGACTGCGTGCGATCCATCTCCAGGCTGGCCATTCCGGGCTCGAAGATGCTGCCGTACTTGCTGACAAAGCTGCTCGCAGCCTGCTCGGGCGTAAACCCGTATCCGAACGGCACTCCGTAGATGCGGGAAACATGGCCGCCTGTCTTCATCGTGCGTACGCCGGGAGCGACGCCTTTGAGCGTTTCGAGCGCCAATTGTCCTGTAGTGGAAGGGGTGCTGCCTCCCGTCGATAGAGTCTGTGAAAACGCGACCGTGGCAAGAAAGGCAGTCGCCAAAACGGGCGCAATAGTCCGAAAACGCATCATCGTCCTCTCCGAATCTCCCAGTATCCGCGAACCGACCGTAGAATGTCGAGTATTCAACGGACTACACGCAAAAATACTGGCACAAGCCAGGTTTCCGATACAATCTGAGGTCTGAATGAGTCTTGCCTGCCAGGAGCTGCGTAAGTGAGGTGGGGAGTCGTCGTGCTCGCCGGTGGGCTCGTCAAGGATCCGCTCGCCTCTGCTCTCGGCACGCCCCGAAAGGCGCTCGCCCAGTTTAGGGGCAGATCGAGCCTGTGGTGGACGCTCGACGCCGTCAAGGGGGCCGGGTTCACGGACTGCGTCACCATAAGCGGCGACGACGTCGCGACCGAGGTGCACCACGGCAGGCTCGTCATGGAGAAGGACACCCAGATCGAAAACGCGCGGACCGGCGTCGAAGCGCTCGTCGACGCCGATGCGGTTCTGTTCCTTCCCTGCGACTGCCCCCTCCTCGCCCCCGAACACCTCCACAGGTTCACGCAAGAGGTCGAGGCCAGAGTCAAAGAAGGGGCGGAAAAATGGCTCTCAATCGGACTATGCAGTCTGGAGAAGTTCAAAGAAAAGTTCCCTCGCCTTGCGACCACCCCGATCCTGCTGCGCGACGGTTCGTACCTCAGCGGGTCGCTCTATGCCGGTTCCGTGCCTGCTTTCATGGACGCGACCGGCCTCCTCGAACGGCTCTCGCAATCGCGCAAAAGCCAGTTGGACCTTCTGTGGAAGCTCGGACCTTGGGTGCTGGTTCGTTACTTGATGCACCGGGTGACCCTTCAAGAGGCGCGCGAGAGGCTCGAGCGCGTCTTCGACTGTGACGGGGTCATCGTGACCGGCTGTGAGCCGGAGATGGCGGCCGACATCGACGACGTCTCTGACTACGATGAACTCCGGATCTACGCGAACCTCCCTGGGGGCACGGATTGAGCCTGGCGCCCGGCTATTGGGCGGCCAAGTGGGTGAGTTACAGCCAGAACCCTTCCGACGACCTCGGTGTCTTCGTCTTCCGCCGGCTCCTTACCGTCCAGGGGCAGATAGGAGAGCGTTCGATAAGGATCAGTGCCGACCAGCGCTACAGGCTCTTCGTCAACGGCCACCAAGTCGGCTTCGGGCCCCAGCGGGGCGACGCTGCCCACTGGTTCTACGAGAACTACGACATCGGCCCGCACTTGAAGGAAGGCGCCAACTGGATCGTCGTGCAGGTGTGGCACTTTGGACGCTACGCACCAATGGCGCAGCACACGGCGCGCCAGGGCCTTGTCGTCCAGGGCGAAGGTCTGTCTACACCAGATAGTTGGGAGGTCGCCAAGTTGGATGGGTGGACCTTCGAAATGATGAACAGCCAGGTCGGGCCGTTCTACATCGACGTCGGTCCGGGCGAGAAGATCGACGCGCGCGCCGTCGGCGCAGGGTGGGCAGATGGAGGAGATGCGGGCCTGAATTGGCGCGAGCCGAACGTGGTCTGCGACGCCGTGATGCGGGGTGGAGGTGGCGGCGGTACGCCCTGGATGCTCGTTCCCCGCACGCTGCCCCAGATGCTGTACGAGCCGAGGGCGAAGGCACCTTTCGTCTGCGACCTCGACGATGGTGGGCGCAAGCGCTTCGAATCTGGACTGATAAGGCCCACTGAGCCGCTCCTCTTGGACTATCGCGAACTGCTCACCGCGTTCCCCCGGTTCACGCTCGACGGTCCGGCGGGCACCAAGGTCACCGCCACCTACTCCGAGGCGTTCTTTCAACCGGACGGTCAGAAAGGGCACCGCGACGAGTTCTCGGGCAAGGAGATGTGGGGCTATCAGGACGAGATCGTGCTCGACGGGAGCAAGCGGACGTTTGAACCCTGCTGGTGGCGGACCTACCGCTACTTGCGCTTGGAATCGGACGCAGAGGTCCAAGTGGAGCGCGTCGAGGCCTTGGAGACCGGCTATCCCGTGCGGCCCGAAGCCTCGTTCGAGGCGGACGGCACAGGTGACGTTTGGGACACCTGCGTTCGCACGGTCAAGAGGTGCGCAGGCGAGACGTACTTCGACTGCCCCTACTACGAACAACTGCAGTACGTCGGCGACACTCGCATCCAGGCCCTGATCGGTTATTACCTCTCACGCGATCGGGCGCTCCAGAGGAACGCGGTCGAGCAGTTCTCCTGGAGCATCACACCAGAGGGCCTGACTCAGAGCCGCTACCCTAGCAGGCAGATCCAGATGATCCCGCCGTTCAGCCTATGGTGGGTGATCATGCTCTACGACCAATGGCTCTATGACCGGATGCCAGTCTCGGGAGTCCACCTAGACCAGGCTCGGAGGGTTCTCGACGCGTGGGACAGGCTGATCGAGGGCAGCCAGGAGCGCGCCTATTGGACGTTCGCCGACTGGGTACCGGGCTGGAGGTGGGGCGAGCCTCCCGGCAAGGCCAGGTCCTCCATCCACATATTCACCAAATGGTTGGCAGAATTGGCCGTGGCGCGGATTCAAGGCGCCGAGTCGAGGATAGACCTGATCCGCAAGCAGTTGGCGGGCACAGAGCGGGCCGAGAACGGTCTGATCTTCCACCCCCAGGATCCCGTCAAGTTTGCCAGCGAGCACGGCGCCGCGCTGTTTCGGCTTTGCCAGCGGTTGGCGGGCGTCCACCCGGATCCGTGGCCGCACCGGGCGCTGACAGGGGGCGCGAAATGCACCTACTACTTCAGTTACTACAAGCACATCGCCCAGTGCCCCGCGGACTACATGTCCGAACTCGGCCCGTGGCGTGAGATGCTGGACGCCGGGCTGACAACCTTCGCCGAGAACCCCGAGCCGACCCGTTCGGACTGTCACGCGTGGTCGGCGCACCCACTGCTAGGTCTGCTACAGATCGTCGCCGGGGTCACTAGCGTGGAGCCCGGATGGCGGAGGGCCCGCATTGCTCCCAGGCCCGGGCGTCTGCGTCGGTTTCGCGCCGTCGTTCCTCATCCCGACGGTGACCTGACCGTCCACCTAGACAACGGCAGACTGCGGGTCGACTGCCCGGTTCCCTTCAGCCTGGTTTGGGCTGACGAGACACGGGAACTGCAGCCCGGTAGCCACGAGTTTTGACTAGGCTGGCCGATGTGACAGGATCGCCTCAATCCCGGTAGATCGCACAAGTCTCGCGGCCGGATCAAGGGGGAATGAAAGCCATAAGGCACACTGCGCGGGTACGCGGGGCGGCGGGTGTCCACTTTACAGGCAGGTTTCAAATCATGAGAAAATTCGCCGCAGTCCTCATTGCAGTTTCGGCCATCGCGGCTGCGTTTGCGACGTTCCCGAAAGAGCACGTGATCGGCACGTGGCTCCTCAACGGAACGGACGTCAACACGAAGTGGGTCTTCTACAAGGATCAGAAGTTCCTGTTCAAGGGAACGATGTCGACCTCGCGCGGCACTTGGTCCACAGATGGCAACAAGATCAGCCTGACATGGACCGAGATCGACGGTAAGCCGGTCAAGGCCAACACCGTCAAGGGCAGTTATCCGTTGCTGGAGGACGGTTCCTGGCAGGTCGACCAGTACAACTACAAGAAGAAGAAATAGCGTCTTTGGGGAGTTGTGGGCCGCGCCTTCGGGTGCGGCCCTTTTTTTGTGCCTGGCCGGTATGGGCTCTCGGACGTTCGGTAAGAGGGGCCCCTGGGCCAGAGGTACGATTTGAACCCATGCTGGATCGAACGCTCATCAGGCAGGAGCCGGAACTCGTCCGCGCTGGCGCGAAGCGGAAAGGGATCGATGCGCCCGTGGACGCGTTCCTCGAGACAGACGGGCAGTGGCGGGCGGTCAAGCACGAACTCGACGTAAAGAACGGAGAGATGAACAAGGCGAGCAAGTCGATCGGGCAACTGATGTCCGAGGGCAAGAAGGACGAGGCTGACGCCGCCAAGGCACAGACCGGCGCGCTGAAGAAGGAGATTCAGGACCTCGAAAAGCGAGAGCGAGAACTAGAGGCCGAACTCCTAGCGATCGAACTCCAGTTTCCAAACCTTCCACACGAGTCGGTGCCCGACGGCGACACGCCCGAGCAGAACGTCGTTGTGAGCGAGTGGGGCGAGAAGCCGTTCTTCGCTGAATCGCCCAAAGATCACATGGAGATCGCGGCGGAACTCGGCCTCGTGGACTTCGAGCGCGGCGCGAAGGTCAGCGGCTCCGGCTTCGTCACCTACACGGGCGCAGGCGCGAAACTCGTGCGCGCGCTCTACAGTTGGATGCTCGACTTTCACACTACAGACGACCGCTACGTGGAGGTCTTCCCGCCGTACCTCGTGAACTCCGCGTCCCTGACCGGGACCGGAAACCTTCCCAAGTTTGCAGACGACCTCTACAAGGCCACCGACGACCTTTGGCTGATTCCGACGGCCGAGGTTCCGGTGACGAACCTCTACCGCGACGAGATCTTCGACGGGGAAGAGCTGCCGATCAAACTCGCCGCCTACTCCTCGTGCTTCAGGCGCGAGGCGGGCGCAGCCGGGCGCGAGACTCGCGGCCTGCTTCGCATGCACCAGTTCGACAAGGTTGAACTGGTCAAGTACGTGTTGCCCGAGACGAGTTACGACGAACTGGGCCGTCTCGTCGAAGACGCCGAAGCGATCCTACAGGCACTGGGCTTGCACTACCGCGTCGTCCTCCTGTGCGCCGGTGACATGGGCGACAAGGGCTGCAAGTGCTTCGATCTAGAAGTGTGGTCGCCCGGCGAGGGTCGCTACTTAGAGGTCTCTAGTTGTACGAACTTCGAGGCTTACCAGGCGCGGCGGGCGAACATCCGTTTTAGGCGCGGGAAGGGCGAAAAGCCGGAGTTCGTGCACATTCTCAACGGATCAGGTCTCGCAGTGCCCCGATTGATGGTAGCGTTACTGGAGTCGAAGCGTCTCGCGAACGGCGACGTGGTGTTGCCAGAGCCCCTTTGGCCGTATATGGGTACGGAGATCATACGAGCCGGTTAACCGCGAGCTATGCTGCCAACGAAGCCACCTAAGAAAAAAGTGACGGCCCTCTCCGGGTGGGGTCGGTATCCGCGCGCCGACCAGACTCTTTCACGACCGGAAAAGGCCGCGCAACTTGTTACCGCGGAAGAGAGCGTCCTTGCAAGAGGACAAGGGCGGAGTTATGGTGACGCGGCGCTCAACTCGGGCGGCGAACTCATCCTGACCGAGAGGTTGAACCGGTTCCTCGAGTTCGACTCCAAGCGCGGAGTGCTCAAGGTCGAAGCGGGAGCCACGCTCAAGGAGATCCTCGACGCAATGGTTCCCAAGGGATGGTTCCTGCCCGTCACGCCCGGCACGAAGTTCTCGTCGGTCGGAGGCTGCGTTGCGGCGGACGTACACGGAAAGAACCACCACCGCGACGGTTCGTTCGGACAGCACGTGCTCTCACTGGACATGGTCTTGGCCGACGGCTCGCGCTACCGCTGTTCGCCGACGGAGAGGGAGGACCTGTTCTGGGCCACGGTCGGCGGCATGGGGCTGACCGGCATCATCGAATCAGTGACGTTCCAGATGATCCCGATCGAAACGGCATACGTGAAGGTCCGCCACCGCAAGGCAGCCAACCTGGACGTCGTGTTCAACGTCCTCGAAGACGACCGCTTCGACGACCGCTACAGCGTGTGCTGGATCGACTGCCTCAGCCGGGGCAAGAAGATGGGCCGAGGCATCGTCATGACCGGCCACCACGCCTCCAAGAGCGAAGTGCCCCTGATGTCGCACGACCCGCTGCGGCTCAAACCGCGCAAGGTCAAGACCTTCAAGCGCGAGTGGCCGCGGTTCGCTCTTAACCCGATGTCGATCCGGATGTTTAACGCGTACTACTTTTGGCGCGAGGGCCGCAAGCGCGAGTTCCGATGCGACTACAACGAGTTCTTCTACCCGCTGGACAGGATCAACGACTGGAACAAGATGTACGGCAAGCGCGGCTTCGTGCAATACCAGTTCGTCGTGCCGATGGAGGGAGCGCGCGAGTGCATGCGAAAGGTCGTGGGTATGTTCTCGAGGTCGCGCCGCGCCTCGTTCCTTGCGGTGCTCAAGCGCATGGGGCCGGAGGACAAAGGTCTGCTCTCGTTCCCGCGCGAAGGCTACACGCTGGCGCTCGACGTGCCACTGAGCAACGACCTCCTCGCGTTCCTGGAGCGGGTCGACGAGGTTGTGCTGGATCATGGCGGCAGGGTCTATCTGGCCAAGGACTCGCGCCTGCCCGCGGACACCTTCCGCAAAATGTATCCCAAGATCGAGGAGTTCCTACGAGTGAAGCGGGCGGTCGATCCCGATTGGAAGTTCCGTTCTGATTTGGCCAAAAGGTTGGAGATCGGACCGTGAGCGAGGCCCCGGTCCTGATCCTGGGCGCGACTTCGTCGATCGCTCGCGCGACAGCGAACGAACTGGCCGTTCAGGGCCACAACCTCTACCTGGCCGGGCGCGATCTTCCCGAACTTTGGCGCATCGCCAGCGACATCAACATCCGCTTCGGCGTCGAGACCAACGTCGGCGTCTTCGATATCGAGGACACTGGCGCACATGGCGTTTTCGTCGAGAACGCCCTGCGCCGTGTCGGATCGTTCAGCGGTGTCGTGCTCGCCATCGGCGACCTGGGCAGCCAGAAGGAGATCGAGAAAGACCCCGGCCTCTCGGCGGCTTGCGTGGCGCGCAACTATGGGGGCGCGGTCTCGATCCTCCTTCGCATGGCCAACCACTTCGAGGAGACGCGCATGGGTTTCGTGATTGGCATTTCGAGCGTCGCGGGCGACCGAGGCAGGTTGACTAATTACGTCTACGGCTCGGCCAAGGCGGGGCTCACTGCTTTCCTGCAAGGCCTGAGGGCGAGATTGAACAAGATCGGAGTGCCTGTGCTGACCGTCAAGCCCGGGTTCGTAGATACCTCGATGACGTTCGGCAGGAAGGGCATGTATATGCTCGAGTCGCCCGAGAACGTCGGAAGGCGAATCGTCCGCGCATTGATGCGGCGTCGCGATGTGGTCTACGTACCGAAGGTGTGGCGGCTGATCATGTTCGTCGTCCGCTCCATCCCCGAGCGAATGTTCAAGAAAATGAAGTTCTGAGCGCGACCGTGCCAATATACGGTCGTCGATATGAAGAGATGCGCCCTTTTGGCCGCGCTGCTCTGCCCGGCCGCCTTCGCCCAAGTCTCATCCAACTCGCTGCTGCACGAGATGGTGGACTTCGATGCCCTGACTCGCGTCCGCCCGTTTACAATGGCGCAGGCGAGCAGTTACGACCGCCGCAGCGTTGCACCTGACCAGGAAGGCTGGTTCGCCAATGCCGACTGGGGCAAGTACCTTCGCACAGAGGAGCACAACGGCCACAAGGAGTACGTCATGGCCGACCTTACGGGGCCCGGCGCCGTCGTGCGCATGTGGTCGGCGAACCCCGTCGGCACAATCCGCCTCTATTTCGACGGTGAGGACACGCCAAGGATCGAGTGCAACACGCGCGACCTGCTCACAGGCAAATATGGAGTCCTCAACCCTCCGTTCGGCTACGCTGCGCTCAGGGCTGCCGACCTCTACTTCCCAATCCCCTACGCCAAGTCGCTCAAGGTGACGGTGGACGATAGCGAAAACGACGGCGCAGTGCACATGTACTACCACGTCGGCTACCGCACATATCCGCAGGGAACGAAGGTCGAGTCCTTCCAAGAAGGTTCGCTCGACAAGACCCTGATGGCCAAGACGGCCGCAGTCCTAGAAGACCCGGACGCCCGGGCACTGCCACGTGGCACGCGCAGTGTTGACTTCGACTACGACGTACCGCCCGGCGGGTCTCAGTCGTTCGACCTGCCAGGAGGAGCGTCTGCCGTAACCGAGTTCGTGCTCGATCCGGCGAAACTGACGATGCCCGACGACGCGCGTTGGACCGACCCGCGCCAGCCGCACAACGTTCTTCGCGGACTGATCCTGGAGATGGAGTTCGACGGAAAGAAGACCGTGGAGGCGCCGGTCGCCGACTTCTTCGGCTCACCGCCCTCCGGCGCAGCGTACGACTCGTTCCCAATGTCGGTGCGCAAGGACGGCGAGATGGTGTGCCGGTTCTGGATGCCTTTCGGCAAGACGGCAAGCGTGACACTGCGCAACGTCAACTCTGTCCGCAGTCTTGGCGCGCTGCACCTTAAGGTCAGCCCATACAGGTGGGGAAGGGACAGCCTTTATTTCCACTCGCAATGGCGCGTCGATCGCGGCAGCACCCGGCCGATGCGCGACTTCACGTTCCTCAAGACCACTGGCCACGGTCACTACGTCGGCGCAACCTACTACGTCGCCAACCCCGTCCCCGGCTGGTGGGGCGAGGGCGACGAAAAGGTGTGGGTCGATGACGACGCGTTCCCGAGCACCTTCGGCACTGGCACGGAGGACTACTTCGGCTACGCCTGGTCGGATCCGCGGCCTTACCACGAGCCCTACCACACGCAGCCCAACGCCGGCACGCCAGGAAACTTCGGTCTCACGAGCAACAACCGCTTCCAGTTCTTCGACACGATCCCGTTCACCCACAAGTTCGAGTTCGACATGGAGATCTGGCACTGGCAGGAGGTCGACATGACGTACGCCGCGACGACCTACTGGTACGCGTCGGGCGACTCGGGAGGGCCAGTAGCCGTGGACGAGTCAAAACTCGACGTACCGGAACTCGTTCCGCCACAGCCGGTCAAAGGCGCCCTCGAGGGCGAGAAGATGAAGGTGCTCGAGTGCACGGGAGGGACGACGGAGAACCAGAACGGCTTCTTCGAACTTTCTGGTGGGGAACAACTGTGGTGGGTCGATGGAAAGCCAGGCGACCGCCTCGTCCTGGAGTTCGACGTTCCCACCGACGGCACCTACACCGTCACCGGCAACTTCTGCCACGCGCAGGACTACGGAATCCACGACATCAGGGTCAACGGCGTCCGCGCCGGGCAGTACGACTTCTATGGCACGGGCGTGACGTGGAAGAAGCAGGTCCTCGGCGTCTTCGACCTCAAGCAAGGCAAGGCGCGCCTCGAGGTGACGGTGGTCGGGAGCAACCCATTGGCGGAACCAAAGCGACAGATGTTCGGGTTGGACTATCTGCTATTGGAAAAATCTTGACCATGAAGCGGTTCCTCGTCTTCTGCGCTTGTGCCGTGCTCGTCGGGTGCGGCAAGGGCGGCGGCAAGTCCGCTCTCGGCCCGTTCGACGGTCTTGAATTGAAGGCGGCCGATGGGACGACGGTCTTCGCGCGCCTGGTCAAGGCCAAGGGCGAACCCAAGGGCGCCGTGCTGATGTTCCACCAGGCCGGTTCTAACATGCACGAATACGACCCAATCGCAGAGCGTGTCGCGGGCCTCGGGTGGGACTGCCTCAAAGTCGACCAGCGCTCTGGCGGCGACATGTGGGACGAGGTCAACCGGACCGCCGCACAGTTCAAGAAGAATCCAGACTACATGGATGCCTACCAAGATCTCGAGGCGGCGCTCAAGTGGGCCGAAGACGCCAAGTACAAGAAGATCGTGGCCTGGGGAAGCAGTTACTCTGCATCGCTGGTGCTGAAACTGGCCGCCGACCACAAGGACGTAGGCGCGGTGCTGTCGTTCTCGCCGGGCGAGTATTTTGGCCAGGACAGCCTGGTAGCGGGCTGGAACTCCAAGGTCAAGGTTCCAGAGTTCCTCGCGGCGACGCCCAAGGAGTTCTCTGGCGCGGTCTACGACATCTACGACGCCGACAAGGACAACCCCGATAGGGCCGCGTGCATGACCTTCGGCACGGCGGACGGCATCCACGGGAGTTCGACCCTGCGGGCCGACAAGGCGCCCAAGGCCGCCGAGGCTTACTGGAGCAAGGTCGAGCAGTTCCTGAACGTGTACGACACGGGCGGGCGCGACTTCGGCGGGTAGGGCCATCGTTGCCACCGGGAACCTGCGAGGCCGAGCCGGGATTGAACCTTTTGTGTCTTCAGCCGCCTACGACCACAGGCTCCGAGTCTATGACTCCATCCTCGGGCTGCTCTCCAGCGAGGACAACCCGACCCCCCTCGTTCGCCTGAACCGGGTGGTTCCGTTCAAGCACACCAAGGTCTACGCGAAACTCGAGTGGTACAACCCGTTCGGCGCCGTCAAGGACCGCATCGCGGCGAACCTGTTGCGCGACGCCGTCCAGGCGGGACGGGTCACCTCGAGCAGCCGCCTCATCGAGCCGACCTCCGGCAACACCGGGCTTGGGCTCTCGATGATGACGAACGCACTCGGCTACCCGTTCAGCGCGGTGCTGTCCAAGCGCATTCCGCTGGAGAAGCGCGCCGTCCTCAAGTTCTTCGGCACGGATGTGCGCGAACTCGACGACGACCTCTGCCCGGCGCCAGGCGCTCCCGAGGGCGCGATCGCGCAGGCGACCAAGGCCGCCGAAGATGATCCGGACACGGTCATGCTCGACCAGTACAAGAACGAGGCCAACCCCGACGCGCACTACCGCACGACCGGCCCCGAGATCTGGAAACAGACGCAGGGCGGAGTAACGCACTTCGTCGCTGGACTGGGCACCTGCGGCACGATCACCGGCACGGGACGCTTCCTTAAAGAGCAGAACGAGGGCGTCGCCGTGATGGGCGTCTACCCCGAGGAAGGGCACGACATCCCAGGCGTGCGCAGCCTGCGCCAACTGCAGCAGACCAAGATTTTCAGCCCCAACGAGTACGACCGCATGGTCGAGGTCACGAACGACGAGGCTTATGAGATGTGCCGGCGATTGGTGCAGGAAGAAAGCATCGTTGCTGGGCCGAGTTCGGGACTTGCGCTCGTCGGTGCGCTCAAGATGGTGCCAGACGAGCCGGGCAACGTCGTCGTCGTGGTCTTTCCAGACAACGTCTTCAAGTACGCGTCATCGCTGATCCGCCACTTTCCCGACATGTTCGCCAACACCGCGGGCGCGATGGGCACGCCCTCGCCGACCGCCGGCATGGAGCAGATCATGGTCGAGATGGTGGAGAACACGAAGACCTCAGGCAACACCATCGACGTCAACCAGGCGGTCGACGCAATGGAGTCCGGCGAGGCGCTCTTCGTCGACGTCCGTTCGGAGAAGGTGTACGAAGCGGCGCACGTCAAAGGCGCGGTCAGCGTCCCGCTGGAAGAGATGAGCCGCTCTCAGATTCTGCCGACCGACAAGTCCGCGCCGATCGTCACAGTCTGCAACGTCGGCAAATCGTCGCTGATCGGGATGCTCTATCTCAACTCGATGGGCTACACGAACGTGAAGAGCATGGACGGCGGCACAGAGGCCTGGATCGAGGCCGGACTGCCCGTAGAAAGCGGCGAGACCCGTTAGCCCTTGACGGCGCCGGCGAGCATGGCCTCGTGAATCTTGTCCTTGAGCAGCCAATAGACAGCGAGCACGGGCAGGATCACGATGATCATTGCCGCCATCAGGGCCCCGGTGTCGCCTAGGTACTGCGCGGTGAGTTGGAGACTGTCCAGCGCGCGCGGCAGCGTGAACCGGTCGGTCGTCCGCATCAGAACAAGCGCCAGGTTGTACTCGTTCCACAGCCCGATCACGTCGAAGATCGTCACAACTACGAGCCCGGGCTTGGCAAGTGGCCACATCACCTTCCAGAAGACGCCGTGGTGCGAACAGCCGTCCAACATCGCAGCCTCGCCGAGTTCGTCCGGCAGTTGGTGGAAGAACCCGGTCAGCACGAACACGGTGAACGGCAGCGAAAACGCGATGTACACGAGCGTCAGACCGAACAGGTTGTCGTCGATCCCGAGTTTGGACATCTGCAGGAAGAGCGGCACGATGACGAGGAACTGCGGGAACATCATCCCGCCGAGGAAGAGCAGGAAGAGCGCCCTTGAGCCGCGAAACGGAATCTTGGCCAGCACATACGAGGCCATCGCCGAGATCGGGATGAGCACGACGATCGTCGCCAGACTGACCAACAGGCTGTTCATGAAGGCGCGTCCGATGCCGGTCGTCGTCCACGCCTCGACATAGTTGCCGAAGACCCCTTGCCGAGCCTTCGCCTGTGCCTGACCTCCCAGGGCGACAAGGTCACCCTTGATCTGCCCGTAGTCTGTACCGAGCCGCTCCTTGAGCGCGTCCACGCGTGAAGATCCCTGTTCTGCTTCGTCGGCGTAGGCCGCGAGGTTGCGCGCCATCCGCTTCGCGCGACCGCCGAGAGAACCCACGTCGCGAAGTTCCGGCGCGTAGAGCCTGATCCTCCCGATCGGTCCTCCCGGCTTGTCGACGACCGTGCGTCCGTCGGCGGACGTGTGGACCGTGGGGTCCGTGGCGAGCGATTGGAAGACCTCCGAAACCTCTCTCGCCTCCGCCGGTTCGGAGGGAAAGTCGCCGGGCAGTCCGTGGACTGTCTTGGCCAATTCGACCCCGGCTGCATGGAGAGGGTTCTCGCGCGAGACGAACGCATGCGGCATCGTCCATGGGCTGTTGTAGATCTCGCGCGTCGTCTTGAAAGAACTCACGGCCATCCACGCGATCGGCAGCACAACGACGATGATGTAGACGCACAGGAACGTGTACTTTCCGCCGATGCCCGTGAGCCGTAAGACCTTCCGAAGCCAGCCCTTCAACGCCGTGCCTCCGTCGGGTCGCGGCGGAACAGCATGATTACCGCCAAAGTGATGAGCATCGCGACCGCAAAGTTGAGCACGCCGATCGCGGCAGCCTCACCGTAAAAGGAGTCGGGCGAGAAGCCGCGCTTATACAGGTAACTGAGCGTGACCTCGGTCGCTCCGTCGGGGCCGCCGTCCGTCATCAGGCGCACGATCGCGAAGGTGTTCATGATCGCGATCGCCACGTGGATCACAACGATCCGCCTCACGGACCAGATCAGCGGCCAAGTGACCTTCCTGAACCGACTGAGCCCGCTCGCTCCATCGAGCACCGCCGCCTCCTTCACGTCCTCTGGAATGCCGCGGATGCCTGCGGCAAGCACCATGACGTAGAACCCGAGCGCGTACCAGATAAAGGTCAACCCCACAGCGGGCCGCGCCGACGAAGCCGAGCCGAGGATTCCGTGCGCGTAGTCGACGCCCGGAAGCGAGATGCCGTGCGGCTGCAGCAGCGGCTGGATCAGGCCGAGGTTCGGGTGCAGGATAAAAGTCCACAGCATCGCGACGATAACGAGCGAGAGCACCTGCGGGAAAAGGTAGACGGCGCGCAGAAACTTGCCGAACGGGGTGTCGTCCTGCACAGCGTGCGCGATCAGCATCGCGAACACGATCACGATCCCAAGGCAGAAGACGAGCAGCCAGATGTTGTTGCCGAGCGCCTGGAAGAAGTCCTTGCTGTGGAACAACTTGTCGTAGTTGGAGAACCCCGTAAACGAGCGCCTGCTCGAAAGGCCCGTGAAGTCGTAGAGCGACAGCCGGAACGCGCTCACCAGCGGCCAAAGCACGAAGAATCCGTAAAAGGCGACCGCCGGCAAGAGGTAAAGAAGCGCGAAGCGCCGCTTGCTCGCGATGACGGTGCGCAGAGTCGCGCCCTTTCTCAAGCGCGCCCCACCATCCTCAGTCGACCTTGTGCTTCTTGATCTTCGGGTCGTTGCGTGTCTCTTCAGCCTTCGCTTCGAGCCTGTCGCAGAACTGCTCCGGAGTTATGTCGTCCGCCAAGAGCGCGGCCATCGCCTTCTCGGCCTCCTTGCCGAGGTCGGGGTACCAGAAGCGGTACTCAGAGTGCCACTTCGTCTTCGCGTTCTGGAAGAGTTCGGCGGGCTTCTGCAGGTACGGCGGATAGATCGCGCCCTCTAGACCCTTGATCGCCATCAGGGTTCCTTTCTCCTCAACGAACTGCAGCGCCTTGTCCTTCGAGGTGATGTAGCGGAAGTAGTCGACGCCGTAGTCCTTGTTCTTTGCCTTGCTCGGGATGATGAACGGTTCGATCGCCACCATCAGCGCGGTCGGGTCGCCCTTGCCGTTCGCATAGACCGGCGGAAGCATGAACTCGGCCTCCACGCCCGGGGGCCAAGCGTTCTCCATCTCCGAGTACAGCCACGTCCCGCACGGGATCATGCCGGCCTTGCCCTTGAGGAACTCGGTCTCCGACTGGATGTGGTCGAGCGAAAGCGAACCGCCCATGAAGCAGCCGGCGTCGCGCAGTTGAGCGATCGTTTGCGCCGCACGGAGCATCGAGCGAGACTTCCACGCGCCGGGCTTGAGGTTCTGGCAATCGTTCCACGCCTGCAGGCCGCCGTCGCTGATCACCCACGGGTAGAGGAATCCGTAGAGCATGTAATACGGGTACTTGCCCTGGTAGGTGAGTGGCGCGACCCCCGCCGCCTTCATCTTTGGCGCAAGCGCAAGCAGTTCCTCAACGGTCTTCGGCGGTTTCCAGCCGTGCTTGGTGAAGACGGTCTTGTTGTACCACCAGCCGTTCAAGTTGACGTGGTAGGGCATCAGGTACTGCTTGCCGTCGTATTGGCCCAGTTTCAGCAGTTGAGGGTCGAACGTGTCTCGCCAGGTGCCCGTCGTCTGACCGTAGGCTGGCATTGCGAGGTACTTGTCCATCGGTTCGACCTGCCCGTCGTAGACCAGCGCCCAGTAGTCCATCCCCCAGCCGGGCCACGCACAGTCGGGCGGGTTGCCCGCAAGGAAGTCCGGCTTCAGCCGGTCCCACATGTGCGGGTCTCCTTCGACGTCGACCTTGACGTTGTGCTGTTCGCCGTACTCCTTGCCCGCCTGGATGAAGAAGTCGTCTCCATAGCCGCCCTTGAAGACCTTGACCGTCACTGCATCGCTTGGGGGCGTCGTGAGGTCGAGCCTTGCAGCCTCGACAGGTGCGGAGTCGGATGAACCGCTTTTCGTTGACGCCTTCGAACCGCACCCGGCGAGGGCGATCAAGGATATCGACGCAAGGGCGAGGGTCTGCTGGATTTTCATGCGCTGTCCTCGCCCGATTGTACATCGTCGGACGGCGGGGGCCTTGCGGGGGAGCGCAGCGCGATGGAGGGTAACGGCGGGGTGCACGAGGCGGTAGGTAAGATCGGCGCACGCTTGGAGCGGTACGAGCAATGAAGAGAACCCCCATCAACCTGACCTCCGTCCTGATCGCGTCCGTTATGGCGCTCTCGGTCGCGCTGGCACAGAAGAAGCCGCTGACGCACGACGTCTACGACGGCTGGAAGTCGATCGGCGGAATCACCCTCTCCAACAACGGCAAGTGGTTGCTCTACACCGTCTCGCCGCAGGAGGGCGACAACGTCGTCAGCGTGAAGTCGACCGACGGGGCCACGACCTACACGTTCGACCGCGGTCAGCACGTCCAGTTCAGCGAGGATTCGAACTTCGTCGTTTCGACGATCGTGCCCAAGTTCGAGGAGGCGCGCGAGGCGACACGAAAGAAAGCCAAGCCAGAGGACAGGCCGAAGAACGGTCTGCTCATACTCAACCTGGCCACCGGCGAAAAGACGGAGATGGACCGCGTCACCTCCTACAACATCGCCGAAAAGGACTCAGGCTGGATCATCTTCAAGCCGGAGCCTCCGAAGGCCGACGCAACCAAGAAAGACGAAAAGAAACCAGAGGAAGAAAAGAAGCCCGAAGAAGAGAAGAAGGACGAGCCGCAGAAGAAGAAGGGCCACGGCGACGGCAGCACTTTCGTACTCCGCAACCTCGCAAGCGGCGAAGAGGTCACGCTCGAGAACGTCGGCGTGTACCAGTTCGACAAGGAGGGCAAACACCTGTTCTTCGTCCGCACGCCGAAGGGAGTCGAGGGGCACGGCGTCTTCATCTACGATTTCGCGAACAAGAAAGTGACTCCGATCATGGAGGGGCTTGCGCAGTACACGCGCATGGCCTTCGACGACGGCTACAAGCACATGGCCATCCTCACCGACAAGGACGACTACCAGGCAGAGAAGCCTTCCTGGTCGGTCTACGTGCACGGGGTCGGTAGGTCAGGCGTGAAGCGCGCCGCGCACGAAGGCGACAGAGGGATCCCCGACGGCTGGTACGTCCCAGACAACTGCAACCTCCGATGGAGCAAGACAGGCGACAGGCTCTTTTTCTCGACGGTCGAAAAGCCGCCGAAGGAAGACAAGAAGGACGACACGCCAGAGGACGAGAAGGTCAGCCTCGATGTCTGGACATGGCACGACGAACAGCTCCAGCCCGAGCAAAAACTCCGCGCAAGCGCCGAGAAGAACCGCACTTACGACGCGATCTACACCTACGCCACCGGCAAGATCGTCCAGATAGAGACCCCGGACCACAAGACCGTGCAAACTCCGCGCGACGGCAACGGCAATTGGGGTGTTGCTTCGGAGGAACAGTTCAGCGGCGCAGGCGAGACTCCGTCAGACATCTACACGGTCGACCTCCGAACAGGCAAGGCGACATCGCTCCTCACGGACTTCTACGGTAGCGTCCGGTTCAGCCCGACCGGCCGCTGGCTCTATGGCTACGACATGACGAGCCACGCCACGTTCGTGGTCGATCCGAACACGATGAAGCGCACCGACCTCGACGGCCGCTTCCCCTATCCGATCTACGACACCGAGGACGATCACCCGTTCGGCGCGGGCCCGTACGGTACCGCTGGCTGGAACAAGGACGACTCCGTCGTCTACGTGTACGACAAGTACGACATCTGGGCGCTCGCCCTGACCAGGTCGGACCCAGCCATATGCGTCACCGGGGGCTACGGGCGCAACTGGGACACGACGCTGCGCTACCAGCAGTTGGATCCCGATCAGAAATTCATCGATCCGAAGAAGCCCGCGTACGTCGACGCGTTCGAGAACAAGACAAAGCGCGACGGCTACATGCTCGTCGACCTCACCAAGAGCCAGTCACCGACTTCGCTGGTGATGACCGACAACGCGTACAGCGGTCTTGACAAGGCACGAGACGCCGACGTCTACACGTTCCAGCGCGAGGACGTCGACCAGTACCGCGACGTCTACCTCGCTGGCGCAGACCTACAGGGCGCCAAGCAAGTGAGTGACGCCAACCCCCAGACCCACGACTACGTTTGGCCGACCGTTCAACTGGTGAGTTGGAGGTCCAACGACGGCGTAGAACTCCAGGGCCTCCTCTACAAACCGGACGACTTCGACGCCACCAAGAAGTACCCGATGATCACGTACTTCTATGAGAAGTACTCCGACTTCATGCACCGGTACTGGACCCCTGCTCCGAGCGCGAGCACGATCAACATCTCGTACTTCGTCAGCAACGGTTACTGCGTGTTCATCCCGGACATCACCTACAAGGTCGGATACCCCGGCGAGAGCGCGGTGAGCGCGATCACGAGCGGCGTCAACCATGTGCTCGAGATGGGCTTCGTCGATCCCAAGCGCGTCGGCATCCAGGGCCAGTCGTGGGGCGGCTACCAGGTCGCCTATCTTGTCACCGAGACCGACATGTTCGCCTGCGCCGAGTCGGGCGCACCCGTCTCCGACATGTTCAGCGCCTATGGCGGCATCCGCTGGGGCTCGGGCCTCGTGCGCCAGTTGCAGTACGAGCAGGGCCAGAGCCGAATCGGCGGCACGCCGTGGAACGCCACGCTGCGCTACATCGAAAACTCGCCCGTCTTCTTCGCAGACAAGGTGAAAACGCCGCTCATGATCATGCACAACGACGCAGACGGCGCCGTGCCTTGGTGGCAGGGGATCGAGTACTTCACCGCGCTCTGGCACCTGCATAAGCCGGTCTGGATGGTCAGTTATAACGGCGAGGACCACAACTTGATGCAGCGCAAGAACCGCAAGGACCTCTCAGTAAGGCTCCAGCAGTTCTTCGACCACTTCCTGAAGGATGCGCCGATGCCGGTATGGATGGCCGAGGGCATCCCCGCCTCGAAGAAAGGCACGACCATGGGCTTCGAGTACGAAAAAGCGAAGGGTGGCGGATAGGGCAGAGGGGGCCCCGGTAATATCGAACTCCGGCGACCGGGCCGGATAGCGGCAGCACCATGGCAGAAGAAGAAAAGAAAGAAGACGCGAAGCAGGACAAGAAGGACGAACCGATCAAGTTCACAGAAGAGCAGCCCGTCGTCACCAAGCACACGCAGGGCACACTGAAGTACACGGCCACCACCGGCCGTATGCCGATCTTCAACGACAAGCAGGAGATCGACGCGCAGATCTTCTACGTCGCGTATGTGAGGGACGGGGTTCGCGCGAAGGACAAGCGCCCTGTCACCTTCGTCTTCAACGGCGGCCCTGGCTCCCCGGCCGTGTGGCTGCACCTTGGTGCGATCGGCCCCAAGCGCGTCAAGTTGGAGAAAGAAGGCTTCATGCCTCCCGGCCCCTACAGGCTGGTACCTAACTCGGCGACCTGGCTCGACGAGACCGACCTCGTGTTCATCGACCCTGTCGGCACAGGCTTCAGCCGTGGCAAGGACACCAAGACGAACGAGAAGGCGTGGAGCCTCACGGGCGACATCGAGTCGGTCGGCGAGTTCATCCGACTATGGCTCGTCCGCAACGAACGCTGGGCATCGCCGTTGTTCCTCGCAGGCGAAAGTTACGGCACCACTCGCGCTGCCGGTCTTGCCGGATACCTCGTGGACTTCGGCATCGGTTTCAACGGCATCGTCCTCATATCCAGCATCCTCAACTTCCAGACTGCGCGCTTCGTGCAGGGCAACGACCTGCCGTTCATCCTTTTCTTGCCGACCTATGCGGCGACCGCGTGGTACCACAAGCGCCTCGACAAGACCTTCACGTCCCTCGCCAAGACCGTGGACATCGCGCGCAAGTTCGCCGAGGGCCCGTACGCAACGGCGCTGATGAAGGGCGATGCCCTGAGCGGCAAGGACTATGCGACGATGGTCAAGGAGGTCGCGCGCATCACGGGGCTCTCACAGACCTACGTCGACCAGCGCGGCCTGCGCATCCCGATCCAGGGGTTCTGCAAGGAACTGCTGCGCGACAAAAGGCGCAGCGTCGGTCGGCTGGACACGCGCTTCACAGGCATTCAGAAACAGGTGGTCGGCGAGGACTTCGACCACGACCCCAGCATGAGCGCGATCATGCCGCCCTACAACGCGTGCTTCAACGACTACGTGCGAACGGCGCTCGGATACAAGACAGACCTGCGCTTTGAGATCTTCAAAGGTATCAAGAAGCCTTGGGACTGGGGCTCGGCTGGCGACGGCTATCCCGACACGTCCGACGCGCTGCGCAAGGCGATCACGAAGAACCCGCACATGAAAGTGCTGGTCTGCTCGGGCTTCTACGACCTCGCGACGCCGTTCTTCGCGACCGAGTATACGCTCGCTCACATGGGCGTCGATCCGTCGCTGGCCAAGAACGTCTCGGTCAAGGAGTTCGAGGCCGGCCACATGATGTACATCCACGAGCCGTCGCTCAAGAAGTTCAAGACTGAGTGCGCGGCGTTCATCAAGAAGACCAAGAACGTCTAGCCGACAATCTCGACGCTTCCGCCTTCGATGCGCAGGCGGTGGCCCGTCTGAAGTCTGCCGAACGACACACGGTCGAGCGCGACGACGGGGATCGGTGCGCCCCACATCTCGTCGGCGACGATCGACGCCAGAGCAAGGAAAGCGTCGGGCTCCTGCGTCACGATCGCGACAGGAGCGGTGCCGCTCTTGATCGCCTGCAACAAGACGTTGGCGGTGGTCGACGACCCCTTTGTGAACGGCACGCACAGCACCTTGCCCGCTGCGCTCTCGCCGCAAAGCGGATGGTGCACATCGGTGATCCGCCCCGTAGCGTGGTCATATCCGCCCCAGAACGAGAACGGCACGTCTGTCACGAGCGCTTCGCCCACAGCAGACCCTGGCACCAGCGCGCGGCACGTGATCACTCCCATAACGAACCATCCCGCGTGACGCGCCCGCTTACCGCGCTTTCGACACAGTCGCGCGTACTGCCGAACACCGTCCGCACACCGAGCAAACTTGGCGAGTAGTACGCGTACTTGCCCGAGTTCGTCATGAGCGTGCGTACGTCCGGAGGCAGCATCGGTGTCGCGAGCGGGCACGTGTCGACTGTCAGTTGCGTGCCGAACCGCTCCAACTCATCGAGCAAACCCTTGTGCTCGAGCGCCATACGGACGAACCGGCTTGTCGTGACGAGAAAACGCACGTCGTCCGCCTTTTTCCGGCCCTTGAGCAACGGCACCAGCGCCTCAAATTCGGCCAGAGAAAAGTGCGGCGAACCGAGCAGCACCATATCCACCGCTCCGCCCTCGTCGGTCGATAACTGACGCCGTGCTGCGCGCAGATCTTCCATTCCAACTTCGTGGCTCTCGACAGGCTCCCTCCCGCGCAGAGCCGCTTCGAGCGTCGGCGCCTCCGGGGTGTGACCGACGACGTGGAACATCGCGACCATCCCAGACGTGGATACCGCCGCCGAGAACGCCTTGAACTGGTCTTCGCTTGGCGTGTGCTGCAGTCCAATGACGACAGGAATCCTGTCCCGAGCCAAATCCCCAACGAGATAGCCGAGCACCGGATAGAACTCGTCCGACTCCTGCAGCGCGAGCGGGACTCTATCAAGCCGCACCAGGACTTCACCGCCTCTGTTCTCCTCCAAGTGCAGCCCTTGCTTCGGCACGCGCCCTGTGATCGCGCAACAGATGTCGAGCATGTCCGGATACCTCTCGGTGCGCGCGCCGATCACCGAGTTTGCAAACGAGATCGCGTTCGACTCGCCCCATGCGATCTGTTGCCCGAACTTTGGTCGGTGTTCGGTCTGATAGGGCGCGCAGGTCCACGTCTGAACAGTGCCCATACTACGGTACGCCACCATCTGCCGGTGCGCCTTTTCCGCCCAGCCCTCGGGGACCGGCCAGTCCATCCAGTGCTCCTCGTCCAGACCGCTGACGTTGAGCGTGCTCGGTACGCTGACCTTCGCACCTAGAGAAGCGAGCCTCTCCGCGAACTCCAGGCCGGCCTCGCCGATATAGATCGTGCTGTCGATGTGCGCGGCCTCGATGTCCATGAGTTCCGGCGCGCCATACACCTCGGCCATCCGAACGACAATCCGCATCGCCATTTGTGGAGCAGGGCCGTGCGCTCCCTGGAGCATCTGTTCGTCGCGATAGGAGAGCCGCAAAGACACGGCGCAGTCTACCGTCGGTCACAAACGCTACTTAAGCGTGATCTCGCGGATGACGAGCCGCTGCGGCGCGTCGGTAGTGATGTGCAGCCGCAACTGCCTGAACCGTCGCAGCCCCGTGGCGACGGTGAAGTGCGAGCCCTTGAACTCGCCGAGCGAGCCCCATTTCAAGCCGTCCATGCTGACCTCGACCGCGCCGCCGCGCAGCATCTCGCCGAGCGGCCCGAACCGGAACTCGATCTGCTTCACCGACTTCGTCTCCGGGAAGACGAGTGTGAACGTGTCGCCTGCCTTCACCCCCGAGTCCGTGACGAACTGCGAGTTGATGTCTCCGTCGAACGCACAGACCGGCGGATGGTCCTTAAGCGGAGTCATCGTCGTCGTGATGTTCACGGGCATCACCGCCTTTTCGTCGCGCGGTGCGAAGAAGTTGACACCCATTTCCGTCAGACAATGCGAAACGGCGTCCCAGCGCGCAGAAAAATCGTTGAAGTCCTTCAAGTCTGGCGGCGTCCAGCCGATCTCGGCGATCGCCGCGCCGCGCGGCCAAGCCATGTACTCCATCTGCTGCACGTCTGCGATGTACTCCGTCCATACGTTGCCTTGGACCCCGAGGATGTGCTTCGCCTCGTCCGGCGAAAGCGCCGCTGGGACTGGTTCATAGGAATACGCCTTCGCGAGGTCGATAAGCCCGCCGATCGCCTCTGGCTCTCCTTGTTGCTTTGACTGGTAATAGTCGAGGTAGCAGTACCCGTTCGGCGTCATTACGGCGTCATGGCCAGAACGCGCGGCTGCGATCCCGCCGTTCACCCCGCGCCAAGACATCACGGTCGCGTTGTCCGCGATCCCGCCCTGCAGGATCTCGTCCCACCCGACCAGCCTGCGCCCCTTGCTGGTCAGGTAGTTGTCGATCTGCTGGGTGAACCACGACTGCAGTTCGTCCTCGTCCTTCAGCCCGAGATCAGCAATGCGCTTCTGACAGGTCGGGCACTGTTTCCATCGGTTCTTGGGCGCCTCGTCGCCGCCGATGTGAATGAACGGACTTGGGAACAAGTCCAAGACTTCGTCAAGCACGTCCTCCATGAACTTCAGCGAGGCGTCCTTGCCGCCGCAAAGGATGTCCGGCTTGACGCCCCACGTGGTCGAGACCGCAAACGGGTTCTCGCCCTTCTCGCGCGCCAGCAGGTTGTCCGGCGTGTCGCAAGCGAGGTCCGGGTAGGCCGCCAGCACCTCGACGCTGTGGCCGGGCATCTCAATCTCAGGCACGACCGTGACGTGTCGCTTCGCGGCGTAGTCGACGATCTCCCGAATCTCATCCTGAGTGTAGAAGCCGCCGTACTTGATCCCGTCCCCGGGTCGGTTCGTCCCCGGGCGGCCGAGCGTCTCGTCGCGCCAGGAGGAGACTTCCGTCAACTTCGGATACTTCTTGATCTCGATGCGCCAGCCCTGGTCGTCGGTGAGGTGCCAATGGAACACGTTCATCTTGAAGAACGCGAGCGTGTCGATATACTGCTTGATCGCGTCGACGGGGAAGAAGTGTCGCGCGACGTCCAGGTGCATCCCGCGCCATTGAAATCTTGGATAGTCGCGCACGTGCACGGCCGGGACGACCGTCGCCCCACCGTCCCCAGGCTGCAGCAGTTGGAGGATCGTCTGGATGCCGCGGAATACCCCCGCCTTCTTTGGTGAGGAGAGTTTGACCGAGCGTCCGGTCACGTCCAGCACGTATCCCTCACGGTTGAGGGTCTGATCGGAGCCCTGCGTAGTCAGCAGAATGCTGCCCGCAATTGGGTCGGCGGACTTTGCGACGACGACCTTCATTCCGCCGAGATGGTCGGAGAGGTACGACGCTTCGTTCTCAAGCCCCGGCTCTGCAAAGATCTTTGTGATGTCCCGGACGGGGAACTGGCCGTCGCGCGGCTCTATCTGGACAGGACGCGGAATGACTGCATAACTGAGTCCGAACGCGCTGGCTGCGATGACGGCCGTCAGCATCAGTTCCGTCCCATGATCATGTCGAGTGCACGGGACGTGTTTGCGCAGCGCATTTCAGGGTTCGTCGGATAGTGCGGGATCATTTCGGCGGTGAGCGGCCCCTCGTACGCGACCTCCCTGATCGCGTCCATAACGTCGCCCCACGGCACGTCGCCCTCGCACAGGTCGACGAACCCCTCGGCGGTTCCGACCGCCCGCCGATAGTCCTTGACGTGGATCGCCTTGATGCGGTGGCCGAGGATGCGGATCCACTGTTGCGGATAGCCGTACGCCATCACGTTGCCGACGTCGAAGTACGATCCGACCCACTCCGACTCGAACTGGTCGATGAAGATGCGCATTTCAAGCGGCGACAGCAGGAACTTGTTCCACACGTTCTCGATGCCGATGCTCACCTCGCACTCCTCAGCGACGGGCAGCACCTTCTCAAGCCCTTCGATCGCACGCTCCCAGACGAGCCCATAGTTCTGCACCGGCGCGTCCGGCATGAAGAACACGTCCACAGCGCCGGGGATCGTCAGAAGCGTGTTTGCACCGAACCACGACGTGATCTGAAGCATCCGCTGGAGCGCGTTGACCGCCTTCGTGCAGTCGGCCTCGTCCGGGCTCGCCAGGTTGTAGTTCCAGTAGGTGCCGCTGGCCATCGTGTGGATGCTGAGCCCCAGCGACTCGGCGCGCGAGACCGCGTCCTCACAGAACGTCTGCGTGACGTCGAGGTTCAGTTCTCCGCTGTCCGCGATCGCCGGTTCGACGCACTCGAAGCCGTCTCTCTTCGCCTTGGCGAAGAACTCGTCGAGCGACGGCTCCCCAGGGTACGACCAGTAGTTGATTCCTTTCAGGTTCATTTCAAATGGGATTCGATCTTCGCGATCTCTTGAAGTACCAGACGGAGCGATTCGCGCGACGATTCAGGCGTCACGGTCTCAGGTCTCTTTCCGCTCGCGACGCAGTCCACAAAGTACGCCAGTTCGTTGTAGTAGCCGCCGAGGCTGCTGAGGTTCCCGCCCGCGCCGGAGGCTTGCATCTGCTCCGCCTCGACCTTGCGCGGCTCCTTGCCCTCCTCATAGACCACGAGTTCGCCGTCGCGGTAGATCGCCGCCCCGCGCTCGAACACGGCGCGGAACTCCATCCTGAACGGCGCGCCCTGCGGCAGGTTCCACCCGCCTTCGAGTTGCACGACAGTCTCGCCGTACGTCATCGTCGTGAAGAAGTGCCCGACGCCGCGTGCGTCGCGGTTGCCGCGGCTCGTCACGGAGTCTGGATCGCCGAGCAGATAGAGCGCGTAGTCCGTGTCGTGGATGTGCATGTCCATCGCGCCGCCCGCCTGCTCCGGGTCGGCTGCCCACAGGTCGACCGTGTAAGCGGGAAACGCGCCGTAGCGGGTCAAGTTGAGGCTTAGAAGTCTGCCGAAGGAACCGCCGTCCACGATCTGCTTAAGCGAGACGTACTCCGGCCAGAACCGGATGCAGTGCCCGACCATCATCGAGACGCCGGCTTCGTTCGCTGCCGAGACCATCTCGTCGGCGTCCTCGAGCGTCAGCGCCATCGGCTTTTCGCACATCACGTGCTTGCCCGCACGGCACGCCGCGACCGAATATTCCGCGTGGACGTTCGTTGGCAGGCAGACGTCGACGACATCGACCTCGCCTAGCATCTCTTGGAAAGAACCGTAGGTTTTGCACCCCCACTTCTCGGCGAACGCCTTGGCCCGCTCCGGCTTGTGGTCATAAGCGCCGACCAGGTTCGCGTTGTCGAGGAGGCTGTAGACGTTGGCGTGCATCGCCCCCATGAACCCGCACCCGACTAAACCGATCCTCACCATCTCCGCGCTATACGATACTCAATGCCCGCCTACGGGCAGCCGGAACCGGCAGGTACCCTGATCGCAGGTTACACACCATGAGAATGCTCGTTTACGTAGAACCCACCATCGAGAAGTTCAACAAGTACATTGCGGACGGCTCCATCGGCAAGAAGATCGACGCCATGCTCTCTGCAGCCAAGCCAGAGGCGATCTACTTTACGAATAACAACGGTCGACGGTCCTGGATTATGATCGTCGATGTGCCGAAGTCGAGCGCCGTGCCTTCGATCGCTGAGCCGTTCTTTCTGCAACTCGACGCGAAAGTGGAGTTCCACATTTGCATGACTCCGGAAGACCTGGGCAACGCTGGGCTTGACGAAATCGGCAAGAAGTGGGGCTAGTCTCAGCCATCACGGGCGGGCTCCCGTAGGGCTGTCCGCCCGAACGAACCTGATACACTGAGGGTTCGAGAATGACCCTCGTCCTCCTCGCCGCCCTTACGCTCAAGATAATTTACGTCGCGCCGAGCGGCTCGGACGCTGCCCCAGGCACCTCCGGCCGTCCCGTGGCGACGCTCGCTCGCGCTGTGAACATCGCAGGGCCAGGAGACACGATCCAAGTTGCGGCGGGCGACTACATCGTCACGGAACCGGTCGTCGTGGGGGAGGACAAGCCGCACTTGCGCATCATTGGCCAAGACCGCGCCGTTCTGCGCGGTGCGATCAAAGTCCCACGCGACCTCTGGCGCCGCACTGACGACCAGCGCATTCCCGCGACGGTTCGAAGCCACGTCTATAGTGTCGATCTGCACCGCCTGGGCGTTCAAGAAGTGCCAGCCCTGGAGCAGCGCGGCATGAGCCACCCGACGACCGTGCCGCAGGTCGAGCTCTTTGTCGACGAGAAGCCGCAGACGCTCGCACGCTGGCCCAATGAGGGCTATATCAAGACCGGCCGGATCATCGACGCGGGCAGCGTGCGGCGCGACGGCGACACCGGAGACCGGAAGCCGGTGTTCGAAATTTCGAGCGACAGGCCGTCACGCTGGAGCGACACGGATGACGTGTGGGCGTACGGATTCTGGCGCTGGGACTGGTCGGACGAGAGCATCCCGGTCACGTCTGTCGACGGTCGCCGCGTGACGCTGGCCGCTCCGCACCACTACGGCGTCGCCACCGGCAAGCCGTTCTACTTCGAGAACGTCGTTGAAGAACTCGACAGTCCTGGCGAGTACTACATCGACCGCAAGAAGGACGAACTCCTGTTCTGGCCCTCGTCGAATGAGGGAGATGCGTACCTCTCGTGGTCCGACAAGTACCTTCTGCGGATCGTGGGCGGAACAGATGTGACGGTCGAAGGTTTGCACTTCGAGACGAGTCGCACGACGCCGGTCGAGGTCGCAGGCGGCACCGGGAATACGCTACGCAGTTGCGTGTTCCGCAATCTGGGGCAGTACGGCGTCAAGGTCTCTGGCGGCACATACGACCGGATCGTGCAGTGCAGGTTCCTGGACATGGGCGCGGGCGGAGTCGAACTCTACGGCGGCGACAGAAAGACGCTGACTCCCGCAAATGACGTCGTCGAGGACTGTCTGTTCGAGCGCTTCTCGCGCCTTTCGCGCACGTATCGTCCTGGAGTGAGCGTGAACGGCGTCGGCATGACGGTCTCGCACTGCGAGTTCCGCGACGCGCCGCACTCTGCGATCTTCTTCAACGGCAACGACCACCTCTTTGTGGGCAACGTGTTCCGAAACGTCGTGAACAGCACGGGCGACGCCGGCGCGATCTATGCCGGGCGTGACTGGACCAAGCGCGGCACCGTCATTCGGGACAACCTCTTCGACAATATCAACGGTCTGCACCTCTATGAGAACGGCGTCTACCTCGACGACCAACTGAGCGGGATCACGATCGAGCACAACGCGTTCGTCAACTGCTGGCTCGGCATGATGGTCGGCGGCGGACGCGACAACTTCGTGCACGAGAACCTCTTCGTGCGCTGTCACATCGCGATGCACCTCGACGCGCGCGGCCTCGGCTGGGCCAAGGGCGGCTTTGATGGCCTAAAGGCGTCGCTGGAGAGCGTGCCCTACAAGAGCGACGTCTGGAAAAACCGATACCCGGGCATCGAAAGGATCCTCGACGACGATCCGATGGCGCCCAAGGGGAACATCGTCGCGGGCAACGCGCTGCTGGGCGCTGGCAAGGACACCGACAGCATGGAGGCGGCGTTCCATAGAGACAGCCAGGTCGAAGGCAACTTCAGCGAAAGCGGCGACTGGGACGTCTCGGTGCACGGCAACACGCTCGTCCTCGGTCCGCGGGCGAAGGCTCAGTTGCCCCCCGCGCTCCAGCGCCTCGACGGCACCAAGTACGGCCCGCGCCTGCCGATCCCCGACCCCTAGCCCGAGGCGATCAGATACACTGGCCGAACCATGTTGGGCCTTGCCATCGCCGTCCTCATGGGCGGCGCAATCCAGGACGCCCACGCCTATCGCGAGATGTCTGTGGACCTGAAAACACTCACCCAAACCGACGATCCGATGGCGCCGATCATCGAGCGCTTCTCGGCCGACCGCCGCGACCTCGACCGCATCTACGACGTCGAGACCTCGCAGAAGACCTTCGCCGGTCGGCGCGCCTTCTACCACGACTGGCTCGACGCGCTCGGAAAGTTGCCGTTCGACTCCTACAACACGGTTGCAAAGGTCGACTACGTGCTGCTCAAGAACCGCATCGAGGGCGACCTCGCCGACCTCGACGTGCAAGAGAGGCGCATCGCCAAGGCCGCAAAGTACCTGCCCGACCTCTCGATTCCCACGTCGCTCATCGAGGCGAACCGCAACATGGAGCCGGTCGACCCGGAGGCGTCCGCCAAGAAACTGACGGAACTCGCAGACCTTCTCGCCGCGAAACAGAGCGAGATCAAAGCCCCCGCTCCGGTGAAAGAAGAACCCGACGCGCGCTTCGCGGCGCAGATGGTCGACAATTACCGCCAGGGCCTGAAACATTGGTTCGATTTCTACAACGGCTACGACCCCGAGTTCTCATGGTGGTGCAAAAAGCCGTACGAGCAGGCAGACCACGCGCTCGACAGTTACATCAAATACCTGAACGAACAAGTCGCAAAGACGGAGACAGGCGAGATCACCGGCGACCCGGTCGGTCGTGAGGCGCTGATGCTCGACCTGCAGCGCGCGATGATCGCCTACACGCCGGAAGAACTCATCGACATAGCCAACAAGGAGTACGCGTGGTGCGAAAAGGAGATGATCAAGGCGAGCCGCGAGATGGGCTTTGGCGACGACTGGAAAAAGGCGCTCGAAGCCGTCAAAGAGGACCACGTCGCACCGGGCGAGCAGCCTGAGATGATCCGCAAACTCGCGTGGCAAGCGATCGACTACGTCACGAAGAACGACCTCGTCACTGTGCCTGACCTCGCCAAGCGCTCATGGCGCATGGAGATGATGAGCGCCGAAAGGCAGAAGGTCAGCCCGTTCTTCCTCGGCGGCCAGACGATCCTCGTCTCCTTTCCGACCGACGAGATGACCGAGGAGGACAAGGAGATGTCGATGCGCGGCAACAACAAGCACTTCGCGATGGCGACCGTGCACCACGAACTCATCCCCGGCCACCACCTGCAGGGCTTCATGAACGCGCGCTACAACACGTACCGCCGCGCGTTTTCGACTCCGTTCTGGACCGAGGGCTGGGCGCTTTGGTGGGAGATGCTGCTCTACGAGCGCAACTTCCCGCAGACACCCGAGGACCGCATCGGGTTCATGTTCTGGCGGATGCATCGCTGCGCGCGCATCATCTTCTCGCTCAAGTTCCACCTGGGCGAGATGACGCCGCAGCAGTGCGTGGACTTCCTCGTCGACAAGGTCGGGCACGAGCGCGCGAACGCCGAGGGCGAGGTGCGCCGCTCGTTCAACGGCTCCTACCCGCCGCTCTACCAACTCGCGTACATGACGGGCGCGCTGGAGTTCCGTTCGCTGTACAAGGATTTAGTGCGCTCAGGCAAGATGACCGCAAAGCAGTTCCACGACACGATCCTGCACCTGAACAACATGCCGATCGATGCGATCCGCATGATCATGAAGGACAAACCACCCACGCGCGACTACAAGACGTCGTGGAAGTTCTACACTGATCCGTAGACTAGTTCACAAGTCGGGCAATGAAAGATCAGTATTTCGGTGACGTCAACGATTACCGCAAATATGGTTTGTTGCGCATCCTGTGCAAGTCAACTGGGCTTCCTATTGGCGTCTGCTGGATGCTAACTGAATCGGACACATCCAACGACGGCGAAAAGCGTGGATATCTTGAGTCGTCCGGCAAGTGGCGCCACTTTGATCCTGAACTCTTCGACAAGTTGAGGGCGATTGAGATTGCTGATGGTCGCCGATCGGTAAAAGCGTTTGAAGGCAGCGACCTCTTGAATGAAGCGAAGTACCAGTCTTCTTTGCTCGTTGATTCTGCATTGGAACGGCGCCAATACTTCGAAGTGTGCGATGCCCAGTTTGAGCAGTGCGACCTCGTCTTTTTCGATCCGGACAATGGTGTCGAGGTCAAAAGCGTCCCGTACGGAGCAAAGAGCTCCTGCAAGTACGTTTATTGGAGCGAGTTGGAGTCAGTGTTTGCAAAGGGCAAGTCAATAGTCGTCTACCAGCACTTCCCTCGCATCAAGCGTGACGACTTCATCGCATCTCTTGTAAGTGAAACGACAAGGCGGCTTCCAGGATGCCGCATCGACACCTATTCGACGGCTCACGTATTGTTTCTGGTGGCAGCCCAACAAGAGCATGTCTCGCTTCACTGCGATGCTCCCTCTTGCGTGCGGGAACGGTGGCAAGAACAGATCTCACACCGAAATCATGCCACAGAGTCCTGATTGTGCCTCCTCGTCCCCAAAGGGGGGGACTGGTGGCAGCGCGGCTGGCTCACGGCTTTGCGCATCGTTTGCCACCTGGGCAGAGCTCACCGATTCCTAGGAATATCAAAGCCAAGTCTCGGAATCACTCCGCACGGCAAAGGACTGGCACGGCGCCGCTTGGGAGCAGGGCTCCAATTCCACGGAATGGAGGCTCTATGCCACGGAATCGTGGTTCCATTCCTGGGAATAGCCGGACTATTCCCCTCCCGCGCTGGCCCATTTCCGGGCTGATTTGAACCTACGATAGCCTAGATGACTCGATTCGTTGATCTATCTGCGTGTGGCAAGGTGTTGCTTAGATTCCAGCACAAAACTTCAATCTACGGGGAAAAGTCGAGATACACGACAGGCACTCCATCTGCGTCAGTGCCGATTCTCTTGTCACCGTCGTTCGCCCGTACTTGTCAAGATCCTTTCTTGTGATCCTCACTTTGTTCGGCTTTTTGAGGCACTCGCGCAACATCCACTCGCCGAGTTGGCTGTTGTCGCCGAAAGTGCTGATCTGCTTTGGCTCTTCGCTACCGCCCTTGCTACTACCCTGTAGTTTCAGAGGAAAGGTCTTACCGTCATGCGTCCTGGCTCTGACAATGACCCCTTTGCGGGCATCGCCGAACACTTCATCGGCAACCGATAGAGCGCTCTTGGGGAGTCGAATGTAGCACTCGAAGCGGTCTCGTTTTCGCCCCTCACCAAAGCACCAGTTTAGGCCAGACTTTTCTGGCACCTCTCCATTTGCATCGAGCAAGCTAATTGTAAGCGTCGTATCCATCTCCCCTGGCTCCACTGGTATCTTCTCCACTTCATCCCCCTTGTGATCCAACTTCTGCGTCTTTGTTACGGGCACAGGTATCGAGTCAATGATGTCCGACAAAGGGACACCACCGTTATAGAGTCGGCGGGTTTCGGCCACACACACCTCTGCAAGTTCGCCTGAGACAAGTAGGTTTGCCTCGGTCCAGTCCTGCATGCCGTGTTCAGTCAGATTTGAGGAGCCGAGTCCTGCTACTGCGCCCAGCTTCGTGTGGGCGCACATAACCTTGCTGTGGAAGGTGTTCGGGTCAACTCGCACTCCGCCCCCCGTCTGCTCTGCCTTCTTTTCCAGCGACAAGAGATACTTTCGTGTGATGTGCGGCAGACCGTCGCGCACTGCGCGGCCGACGACGAGCCGCATAGGCATCGTGTCCGCCCGCGCTTGCAACTGCAGAAGTTCGCAACCTCCTGGCGAGATGTAAGCAGTGGCGATAAGTATCTCGTCGCATTCGCCAAAGGCATCGTTGAGCCTGGAGTAGTAGAAGTCAGGTGCCTTATTGCAAACCAGTGGCTTCATACGGTGATTGCTTCGAGGACGAGCTGCCTTGCCTTTCGTTTTCCGGGCTTGAAAACGCCGACGGATTCTTCCGCCGACTCGTACTCTTCTCCATTAAGTGTTTTGAGAACCGCCTCACCAATGACCTGCGCCCCGCGCGGCGGCACAGCCATTCCGATCTGGCGTCGAACGGCCCGTCCTGATCCCTCAAACACGAAGTCGTCAGGAAAGGTTTGCAAGCGTGCCCGTTCACGATTGGTAAGCGCGCGAAGGTGCTTGTAGTGGTATGAATGCGTTCCGCCACCGCCTGAGCCAACTATCGTGTATGCGGGCTCGTCAGGATGTAGCCTTCGGTAGATCAACGACATCTTGACGTTGGGCACGTTGAGGCGCAGGTGCAAGGGTACACTTTCATGCCAGCAGTTCTCGCCCGGCGGAATGTGGCTCAGCAGATCTTGCACGCGCTTCGAATGCTTTGGCAACTCGTTGTTGGTCGCGACCTTCTCAACGTCCTTTAGTGCTTGCTTCGAGGTGATTGGTTGCTCATGGGTCGGTGCGGGCGGCCTGAACTCTAAGTCGAGGTCACGGCGAACGCCAACTCCAATGACCCGCCACCTTCTTTGCGGCACGCCGTATTCCTCAAACCGATAGAGGTGGACGGTCACGTTGTAACCGGGCCCAGCATTCGCGAACTCTTGCATGATGCCATGCCCGCCACTTGCCAGAAGTCCAGGGACGTTCTCGGCAATAAACCAGTCGGGCTGTACTGTCTGTAGGGCGTGTTCTGCAAACTTGTAAAGGCCCCCGAAGTAGCCGTCCTTTCCTTTGCGCTCTCCAACCATGCTGAAATCGTTACAGGGGAAGCCAAACGCTAGCCCCGACACGCGTTCAAGCTTGGAAAAATCTACGTCCTCTACCCGCTTTTCGATGACATGTGCGCCGATCATCTTCCGATATGTCGCACAAGCGTGTTCGTCGACGTCAACTGCCCATTTGGGAATCATGCCCGCATTTTTCAGTCCGAGCGCCATCCCCCCGGCCCCACAGAAAAGCTCGCCAAACGTTTGCATGTCCCTCAACCAGCCGTCATATGTATACCAGAATGTACGAATTGAGGTTGGATTTGGCCGCAATTCACACGCAATAAGAGCGGCTGTGTGGTGTCCAGGTACGGCCAACGTAGAGAAGGATTGCGATGCGCGAGGCGCATAAGGGGCGAGGCGCTCGGGCCAACCGGACTACAGACGGCAACCTCCGGTCAAAGGCGTGGCTCCTTACTAGAGCCACCCAATAACGGAGTCCAGTCATCGAAGTCCTCGGCTATCTCGCGTCCCTACTCATCGGCCTCAGCCTCGGCCTGATCGGCGGCGGCGGCTCGATCCTCACCGTCCCGGTACTGACCTTCCTCTTCGGCGTTGGCGCGACCATGGCGACCGGCTACTCGCTCCTCATCGTCGGCTCGACGGCGTCGGTCGGCGCGGTGCTCGCCGCCCAGCGAAAGGAGGTCGTGGTCAAGACCGCGCTCTGGTTTGCGCTGCCCGCGCTTGTGTTCGTGTACGTCGTGCGCAAGATCGTGATGCCGATGGTGCCTCAACAACTCGGCCCGATCACCAAAGACACCGCCGTGCTTCTGCTCTTCGGCGCGCTGATGCTCGTCGCGTCGATCGCGATGATCCGCTCTCGGTCGGGGGACGAACCGGAAGGCCACGTCGACCCGGTCATGCTCGCCGTGCGCGGCGCGCTGGTCGGCGTCGTGACCGGTCTGACCGGCGCGGGCGGAGGGTTCCTCATCGTCCCCGCGCTGCACTTCTTCGCCAAACTCCCGATGAAGCAGGCGGTCGGCACGTCGCTCGCAGTCATCGCGGCAAACTCGCTCGTCGGCTTCCTCGGCGACACCGCGCTCTGGCCGAAGTACGACTGGCGGCTCGTCGGCTTGGTCATGGTGATCGCAGTCGGCGGAATGTTCGTCGGCACGTTTGCACGCAAGCGCGTTTCCGCCGGTGGCCTCAAGAAGGGGTTCGGCTACTTCGTGCTAGCGATGGGCGCGTGGGTGGTGCTCAGTTCCGCCCTCGGGTAGCGTGAGCGCGTGCGCATCCTGTATATCGACATCGACTCGCTCCGCCCCGACCACCTCGGCTGCTACGGCTACCACCGCAAGACATCGCCGAACATCGACGCGCTCGCCGCGCAGGGAGCGGTCGTGCAGCGCGTGTACGCCTCCGATACGCCGTGCCTTCCTAGTCGCACGGGGTTCTTCGGCGGGCAGTTTGGATCTCGCTCGGGCGTCGTGAACCACGGCGGACTGTGC
>OBLQ010000045.1_pt1 | contig 36788 bp, 28 predicted proteins | sample 1519881 | NCBI WGS metagenome assembly OBLQ01 (sample SAMN01911456, study PRJEB22533) | soil metagenome | biome: Soil | place: Malaysia | collected 2012-04-30 | depth DG_metagenome m | reverse complement strand
TCACGCGCCCATTTAGCCCGACGAAGACGCGCACCAACACAGTTCCGTCGATGCCGGCGTTACGCACCATCTCGGGATACGCGGGCGGGTTAATGGAGACCAGCTGCGGGGGCGTGTCAAACGGGACGTAGGGTTCGTTCGTTTCAGTTGCGGGCGGCTCGAGATCGACGCGTGGAATGCCGCCTGCGTAATCGCCGTCGATCGGTCCCATATCTCCTTCGGAGCCATCTCCGGATCCGCCGAGTGTGGTGCCGAGTTTGGGGTCATCGATTGCCACGACATCATCGACGGGCTCGATGATGCCGCGGTCCACATCGGGTACAACGGTGTAATCAGGCTGGGAAGTTCCTCTTGGAACGATCTCGGGTGGCGGATCAATCTGGTATATTTTCGGAATATCGCCGCCGCCAGGGACCGGTCCAAAAATCGGTGCCGGACGCGGCCAGAAATAGATGATCGCGCAGGCGGTTATTGCGGTCAGCAACGCAATCGCGTTGCCGGTCGCCAGCCAGCGCTCGAACTCCCGGCGCAACGGGTGAAGGTCGCCGGTCAGAGGCAGGTGTGCGGTCGTGGGGTAGGCGTCGTGGGGTCGGTGGTTGACGGCGGCACTCATGGTGCTCTCGCTTTCCGGGGCGGACATCAACGATCGACGGGGCAGAGGAAATATGGGAGGCGTCCGGGAGGCCGTCAAGCGGTCCGAGGCTTCGGGAGGCCATCTTGACCCGCCCGGGGCCCAGCGGCTATAATTACGGCTAAGCCGCGCCCTGTTCCCGAAGACGCGGCAGGAGGTTTCCTCGCTCTTTCCCACTGTTATCGATTACCGGTCATCCCCCTGACCACGCGTTTGACGCGTGAATCCACATAGAAGAGACCCGTTGAACCAGGGCCGTTTTCGCCCCAAGAAGCGCTTCGGCCAGAACTTTCTGCACGACCGCGGCACCGCCGTGAAGATCGTGGATGCCGCACGTGTGGCGCCCGACGAACTGGTCGTGGAGTTGGGGCCGGGGCATGGTGTCCTGACCCGGCTGATCGCCGGCAGCGGCGCGCAGCTGGTGGCCATTGAACTGGATCGCGAGCTGGTCAGGGAGCTCGAGGCGGAATTCGACATGAAAGACGGCGCCGGCGCGGATGCGCGGCGCCACGTTGACGTGATCAGCGCCGACTTCACCACGGTGAAGCTCGCAGAGCTGACACACACAAGAGGATATGACCGGTGCGTGTTGATCGGAAACATTCCGTATCACGTCACGCGCCACGTACTGTTCGACTTTCTGGTGGAGGAATACGAACACGTGTCGCGGGCGGTGATCATGATGCAACGGGAAGTCGGGGACCGCATTGCCTCGGGACCCGGCAGCCGCGTCTACGGCATCACCAGCGTGGTGCTGCAGAGCCTGTACGACATCTCGGTTGTCACGAAGGTTGCACCGGGGTCGTTCTTTCCGAGGCCGAACGTGGCTTCCATCGTCTTGAGTTTCACGCCCTTGGCGCAACCGGTACTGCCCCCTGCGGAGCGGAAGGATTTCGTGCGTCTGGTCAGGAATCTGTTTCAGCAGCGGCGAAAAACCATCCACAACACCCTGCGCTCCTTCTATCAACTGACGGACGATGCGCTGGCCGCCATCGGCGAACGAACCGGCATCGACCTGAAATCCCGGCCCGAAATGCTCCCGAAGGAGTCCTTCGTGGAGCTCGCGCGGGCCGTGGTGGCGGAGGGAAAGTAGTCGCACATGGGGTGGCGGTGTCACGCGCGGTGGGTGGCAGCGGCGGGCTTGGTGCTCGTCGCGACCATGGCGCGCGCGCAGGGACCGGCAACCAATCCCGCCATCGCCGCGCAGGACACGGCGTACGCGCCGCGTTACCGGTTTTCGCCCGTCTATACGAACAAGATTACGGGCGATGTGTCGGCGGTCGGAATGGGCAACGATTTTCGCACCGGTTTCACCACGCCATGGGGATCGATCTTCGACTTTTCGGTGTCGAGTGAGGACAAGAACTACCGGCTGCAGAACCGGCTTGAGCGGAACAAATCGATGAAGTTTGCGGACCAGCACGTATTCAACCTCTTCTGGAACGGGTCAGCCGCCTACAGCGACAGCCGTGTGTTCAACCGGTCGATTGCGTCCGGTGGCGGCGTGCAGGATTTCATTATCAACGACAAGCTGTTCACGCTGGGAAGCACGTACAGGCGAGCGTTTGGACACCTGCGCACGGATGCAACCGGGTCGACGGGAGCGATCTCGAGCGAACGCACGTTCAAGAACGACCAGGGGCTGCAGGCGGGCATGAACGGCGGCGTTGCCTACGATCTCACCGACTGGATGACCTGGAAGGGCCGGGGCGCCTTGCGCGGTTCGAATGACCGGTCGGAGACGACGGAAGCGCGCTTCAACAACCTGGGGTCGAACGAAGACTCGTTGGCGACGGCGATTCACCTCGAGGCGGCGGACAGCATCTCATTCGATGCGAGCACCATGAGCTATCACGGCAACCGTAACTACACCGACCAGGCGCGCGGTTCGCTGGGTACACAGAATCTGGGCGTGGAGAACGTGTTTCGGGAAGGCGAGCACCGCAGCACGCGCAATACATCGCTGGCGATGAGGTCTCTTATATTCACACGCCTGACAATCGGGCTGAATGTGTCGCATGACGAACAGAAGTTCGACTACGACGTGCAGACCACACGCTTCAGTCGCACGGTGGGCGACCTGTTGACGGGGAACGTCTCGTACAAGCTCCCGTGGAGGACCGTCACCACGGTTCGATTCGAAAACAGCTCCACGCTGCGTGACTACGGGACGCAGTCCATTGCCAGCCTCACGGACAAGCGCAAGCGCGTGGCGGTGACGGCGTCGCATCAATTCAGCAAGACGTTGTCCGTGGATTTCAACGGCTCGACGCAACTCCAGCAGTCGTTCTACCTGAAGTACAACGAGAACCCGCGCGACCGCGATCAGGTGGACAACAACCTCAACTTCCGACTCACCTCGACGCCGTTCAAGAAGGTGGGCGCCAGCGTCAACGTGTCGTACACCTCTACCGAGTACATCAATATCGACGCCACGCAGTCGTCGAACAATCGTACGCGCGAGTTGTGGGATCTCCGGCCGGGGTTTTCGTACGCCTTCAACCCCATGCTCACCATCGTGCAGACATACGGATTGTCGTTTGAATACACCGACTACACGTTCAACCCGGATCAGAACTTTCTGGACCGCAACATCACCTTTTCCAACGAGTTTCAGTTCCACCCCACGAAATCGATCGACGTCGATTTCGAATACGCGTTGCACCTTCACGATAACGGGTCGTACCTGCCGGATCCGGTGACGGGAGTGCGCTTGCTGGATGTAGCCTCGCAGGACCGGCGTGACCGCACACGTATCCGGGTGGACTACCGGGCAACCCGGCACATCGCATTCTTTGCCGAGAATCTGTACAGCCAGCGCCAGACGTGGTCGCCGGATACGCCCAACGATCGCAGCTATTCACCCGACGGCCAGATTACGGTGGGAACGCAGGGTAACTATGACTGGGGAAACGGGCGACACCTGCGCTTCCAGGTGTCCAAGGTAAAGCGCTTCAGCCAGTTTGGCGCCGACGCGGAGAAGGACTACTGGGACGCACAATCGGAGTTTTCGTACCCGTTCTGATATGAAACACAACTGGCAGAAGATGATCATCCTTGCGGGATTCATGGGCGCACTGGTGGGAATGTCGTGTCTTTTCGACACGCGTTCCGCCCAGCCGCCGGGCAACAATACCGGCGGCGGATGCACGCTGGGGTCGCCGGACAAACCGTTTCAGTGCATGAAGGACGCCATTACCAACCTGCAGGACGCCGACTACGAGCGCTCGCTGAGCGACAAGTTCATATTCTCGCCGCTGCCGGAGGACTCGCTGGACCAGGCTTTCATTGGCACCGACGTGTATGCCAACTGGGACAAACAGCGCGAGATGGATGTACTGCGGTTGTTGTTTTCGGATGCGCAGCAACTGGCCGTCGATTTCACGCCCACGGTGCTCGTCAACAAGAACACGTTCGTTCGTTACCGTGTTCCCTACACACTGGCGGTTGTCACGAAGGCCGCTCCGACCGACACCACGCGGTACAAGGGAGTGGCGGAGATGTACATGCAGCTGGAGAACGGGAACTGGCGTATGACGTACTGGCACGAGATTGAGTCCGTACCAGGCTACTCGACCTGGGGTTACCTGCGAGGAATCCTGGGGTTGCGTATCTGACAGCGGGGAAGCATGGGCAACCGGCAACCCTCATTGGAGGGGTAACTTATGCGGTATCTTGACGTTAGGAAGAAATCCGTGGTATCATCAACGTGCTCTCAGCGATCGCATCATGCGGAAAGGATCTCCATGCTGAAGAGAGTCTTGCTTATCGGCGTGCTCGTCGTGCTGGCCGGCGCGTCGGCTTCCTGTATCTTCGACCCCCCCAAAACTGATAAGGGTGGGCCGCCCCCGACGACGTATACGTTCTACGATCTATCCAAGGAGTGGCACGTGCTTGCCAACATCGAGTCGGCCTACAACGCCCGGAAGATCGAGAAGTACGATCAGCTGCTGGACGACAACTTCACGTTCTTCCTGTATCACGGCGACGTGGGCGGTGAGATACCGGCGTCCTGGGACCGGGCCACGGAAGTGCTCTATAACACGCGTCTGTTCGACAAGAGCTATCCCACGAACACATGCAAGAGCATCTCGATGGATCTTCAATTCGATCCCAACAATATCAGCTGGGTCGACGTGGTGCCGGACCAGAGCAAGTATCCGGGCGAGACGTGGAAGACGGCCGTCATCTACTACGCGTTCCGCTTCGACGTACTGCCGGACACGCAGTATGAATCGGTGGCGGGCGCCCGCGGGCAGTTTACCATTCGTAATATTGGAACCGCCGAGAAGCCACAGTGGCGACTGGTTGAATTCAGCGACCTTGGCGACGGGCTGTAGGTCGGAAGAGCGAGTGTAAGCACAGAGGCGCCGCGGAATGCGGCGCCTCTCACGTTTCCGGGAGAGACGGTTGGGGACAATCAGAGATCGGGTCATTGCCATCGCGGGAATCGCATGTGTTTCGGCGCTTCTTTCCTGCGGTGGCTCCGGCGATTCGACCACAGCTCCTTCCACCCCGACTTACACTCTGACAACCAAGTCCCAGCTCTTTTCCGATCTCACCAAGGCATTCAACCGGCATGATCCGGCTGCCTACGCCAAACTGCTCGATCACAATTTTGTATTCTACCTCTCCGCTTTCGACCAGACGACGGGTGCCGAGTGGGACCGTGCCACCGAAGTGGACTACACCTCCAAACTGCTCGATCTCGACTACGACGGTTCGTTGCAGTGCGACTCCGTGTACTTTGCGTTTCACTATGACCTTCCGTACATCGCATACCATGTGTTCACCCCGGCCAGCGCCCCGAACGAGAGCTGGTACCAGACGACCTTGTCGTGCAGCTTCCTGTTCCACTTCGGGCTCGGGGTTACCTTCGGATCCGCCTCCAACAACACCATGACGTTCGTGATTCGCAATGCCGGAACCGAGAGTGCCCCGGTGTGGAAGTTCGTCGAGATTCACGATAACGGCTCACCCGAACTGGGTTCTGGGGGGAAGGATGGCGATGTTTACCTCATGTCACTGGGACGAGTGAAGGCGCTCTACGCGCCCCAGGACTCGCCGTGAGAGCAATCAATACGCTCGTCGCTGCTGCAGCGTTGGCGCTCGTCGTGGCCGGCTGCGGCGGGAAAGATGTCGGAACGCAACCCGAGTCCCCTCCGGCCAAACCTGCCTTTCAGGACCTCACCAGGCCCGAACATGTACTCAGCAACTTCGAGGCGTCGTACAACAAGCGGTACATCGAAAAGTACGACGAGTTGCTCGACGACAACTTCACGTTTGTTCTGGATACCGGCGATGTTCTGAATGGCCTTCCGGCGTCCTGGGACCGGGCCACGGAAGTGTTGATGAGCACGCGGATGTTCGATCGCAACTATACCGGTGGCCACCTCGTGAAGAACATCTCCATGGATTTGACCATCGACCACGTGACGTGGGTGGACGTCCAACCGGACCAGAATCAGTACCCGGGCGAGACGTGGCTCAGCACCGTCGTCTACTACGCATTCCGCGCGGAGGCCCTGCCGGACGACACGTACGAGACCAGCGCAGGGACAAGAGCGCAATTCACGGTTCGCAATGCCGGGACCAATGACACGCCGGCGTGGAGGCTGGTCGAACTGAAGGATCTGGGAACGGGAAGCACGCCTTCGCTGTCCGCGTCGATCAGCTCACCCGACGAATTCACACTGGGACGTATCAAGTGGGAGCTTAGCCAGTAAGGCCGGCGAACCTGGAAACGGTGTGGTATACTCTTTCCGGTCCCAACTAATCCGCCGCAGGAGTCAATATGGGGAGAGGCTCGCTAGTACCCCTCGTATTTGCATCGATCTGCATGCTACTGCCCGCGTGTGGCGATGACAATCCCACCAAACCCACGCCGCCGCCGGCCCCAAAGGACCAGAAGGCAAATGTCCTTACGGACTTGGAGGCCGCCTACAACCAGCGCAACATTCAGAAATACGACGCGCGTCTCGACGACAATTTTACGTTCTACTTCTATTCCGGTGATGTGGGAGGGCCCATCCCGCCGTCATGGGATCGCGCGACCGAGTTGTTCGCCTGCAGTCACATGTTTGATTCCCACTACGGTGGCCATCCCATCACGCATATCCAACTGGACCTCACATTTGATCCGGCCACACTCACCTGGGTAGCCGTACAGCCCGACCCCAATCAGTACCCGGGGGAGACGTGGTACGCGACCGCCATCTATTACCAGTTCCATTTCGAAGCGGCGCCGGATCTTATCTTTGAGAACAAGCCGGGAACGAAAGCACGGTTCACGGTTCGCAACGCCGGAACCGACGACGCACCCCGGTGGCGGTTGGTGGAGATGAGCGATTTTGGCGCGACCGTGGTTCCTCCGTCGGTGTCGCTGGCACGATCGCCACAGTAGATCACCGGCGGCCGTACGAAGAAAGGACAGGCGCACCATGATGAAGACTCATGTCTTTTTCATATCTGCTGTATTGATGATGTGCGCGCTGCTCTCCTCGTGCGGCAACGATAACAATCCCGTCGCGCCGCCGACTCAGAACTCGCCGTATACATTTTACGATCTGTCGAAGGAATGGCACGTTCTGGCCAACATCGAGTCGGCCTACAACGCCCGGAAGATCGAGAAGTACGACCAACTGCTCGATGACAACTTCACGTTCTTCCTGTATCACGGTGATGTGGGTGGTTCAATTCCCGCCTCGTGGGACCGGGCCACGGAAGTGCTCTATAACTCGCGTCTGTTCGACAAGAGCTATCCCACGAACACCTGCAAGAGCATCTCCATGGATCTCCTGTTCAACCCCGAGACCATTCCCTGGTCGGACTTCACACCCGACCAGAACCAGTATCCCGGGGAGACGTGGAAACAGGCCGTCATCTACTATACGTTTCGTTTCGAGATCCTGCCTAACACGCAGTATGAGAGCGTCGCCGGGTCGCGCGCGCTGTTCACGGTGCGCAACGTGGGCACCGATCAGGCGCCGAAGTGGCGTCTGGTGGAAATGGATGACCTCGGCGACGGGAACCTGATGGCACTCGCAATCGCCGGAGGTGTGCACGATACCACCTGGGGACAGGTGAAGGCGCTGTACCGATGACAAAGACACGATTGATACTTCTCATGCTTGTGATGACGTGCGCACTGCTGCCCGCGTGCGGCGACAACAACCCTGCGGCACCGCCGTCTCAGCCGTCCCCCTACAAGGACCTGACAACGAAAGAGAATGTTCTCTCCAATATCGAGACCGCTTACAACCGGCGCAGCATTGCCAGGTACGACGAACTGCTGGACGACAATTTTACGTTCTATCTGTACCCTGGCGACGTGGGTGGAGAGATACCGGCATCCTGGGACCGGGCCACGGAAGTGCTCTATAACATGCGTCTGTTCGACAAGAGCTATCCCACGAACACATGCAAGAGCATCTCCATGGATCTTCAATTCGACCCCAACAATATCAGCTGGGTCGACCTTGTGCCGGACCAGAGCAAGTACCCGGGCGAGACGTGGAAGACAGCCGTCATCTACTACGCGTTCCGTTTCGACGTCCTGCCGGACACACAATACGAGAGTGCTGCAGGAGCGAGGGCGCAGTTCACAGTGCGCAACGTAGGCACCGACCAGGCCCCGCAGTGGCGTCTGGTGGAAATGGATGACCTCAGTAACGGGAGTTTGCTGAATTATGCAGGTGCCATGCGTACGACCACACAGGCTAGCACCTGGGGACAGGTGAAGGCGCTTTACCGACGATGAGAACAAGCCGTCTCATACTCCCTGCGCTTGTTCTGGCGTGCGCACTGTTGCCCGCGTGCGGCGACGACAACCCCGCAGCACCACCATCTCAGCCGTCCGCATACAAGAATCTGACGAGTGAATGGCACGTTCTCGCCAACATCGAGACGGCCTACAACGATCGAAACATCAGGAAGTACGACGAGCTGCTGGACGACAACTTCACGTTCTTTCTGTATCACGGCGACGTGTGGGGTGACATTCCTCCCTCATGGGACCGGGCAACGGAAGTGCTCTACACCAGCCGTCTGTTTGATCCGAACTACGCCGGGGACTTCCAGTGCAAGAGCATCACGATGGACCTGCTGTTCGATCCCAATAATGTTATCTGGACAGACGTGACTCCCGACCAGAACCAGTACCCGGGCGAGACGTGGAAGGCGGCGGTCATCTACTATTCGTTCCGTTGCGACATGGTACCGGATACGCAGCTTGAATCGGTGGCGGGTGCGCGAGGCCGGTTTACGATTCGCAACGCGGGCACTGCCCAGGCGCCGAAGTGGCGTCTGGTGGAAATGGATGATCTTGGCGACGGGACTCTGGTGAATTATGCAAGCGCCATGGGTGTGCCCCAGGAGAGCACCTGGGGAGAGGTGAAAGCTCTCTACCGCTGACCCGTTCTTGACACTTCGCGCCACCCACCCATAGGCTCCGCGCGGCCACTCAATAGAGACATCGATGCCGCGCGCCAAAAAATCCAAAGACGAAAAGTCCGAGTCGAAGAACTCCCGTGTTCCCATCGCGGTGAAGTTCTTCACCTTTCTCATGCTGGTGCTCGCCGTGGGCGGCAGCATCGGCGTCAACTATCTCTACAGCACGCGCGGTGCCGTGTTTCTGACCGACCACGGGGCGGTTATCGCGTATGGCCGGGCCCAGCGCGACGCCAGCCGTGTTCTCAAGCACGCGCTCGAAGGCCGGAACCTGCGCCGCAACATCCGCGTGGTTCAGGGCGAACACAAGCCCGAGGCGAAGGCCGCGGTGGTCTGGGACATTCCGTGCACCGACGACGTGGATCTGCTGAAGGTGAACGCGGCCATGACGGAAGCGGTGGAAGCGGCGGGCCTGGTGGTCCGTCGCAGCGAGGAGTTCGAGAACGGCCGCCGCCTCCAGTTCGATGTCGGAACACACACACTCGACACCCACCGTCTCCGGCTGTATCGAATCGCGCCCGCGGTCTTCGCCCGCATGGCGTCATCCGGCGAGAAGCGCCCGAAGCTGGCGCTGGTGATCGACGATTTCGGCTACGCGCGGGGCGGCGTCGCGCGCGAGTTCATCGATCTCAAGATTCCCCTCACCATCACCATTCTTCCCACGCTGCGCTACTCATCCGACATTCTGGCGATGGCGAAGCGCAAGGGGCGTTGCGTGCTGCTGCACCTGCCCATGGAGAGCGAGCAGAAGGAGAAGATCGACGTCGAACCCATCACCGTGGGAATGAACGATGACGAGATTCGCAGCACGGTGCGTGAGTATCTGCAGAGCCTGCCGGGTGTGGACGGCGTCAACAATCACCAGGGATCGCTGGCCACCGCCGACATGCGTGTGATGAGAGCGGTGATGTCCGAGCTCACGGGACGCCACCTGCTGTTCCTCGATTCTTTGACTTCGCCGAAATCCGTGGCCTATAATGCCGCGGTCGAAGCGGGCCTGCGGGCGGCGAAAAACGACCTTTTCATCGACGACGCCACCGAGCGCCGCGACGATGTGGCCGACCGGTTACACGAATTGGTTGACAGGGCGCGCACCCACGGGTACGCCATCGGAATCGGCCACCCGCACCCGTGGACGCTGGACGCCATCCGCGACAACCTCGGGTATCTGGAAGATGCGGGTGTCGATCTGGTGAGCGTGTGTGATCTGGTGAACTCAATGCACGCGGGGGCGGAGGCGGACACGGCACGATGAGTCGCGAGCGGGTGTCGCGGACAGGGGACCCCGGCGGCGAGCGTAGCGAGGCCGGTCCGGGGATGTCCGTCACAGGCCCCGCGTAACGAATCGGAGACGACGCATGGAAAAGATTCGACTCGGAGTGAACATCGACCACGTGGCCACGTTGCGCCAGGCGCGCAAGACCGTGGAGCCCGATCCGGTCGCGGCCGCGGTGGCGGTCGAGATGGCGGGCGCCGATCAGATCACCGTGCACCTGCGCGAGGACCGTCGTCACATTCAGAACCGCGACGTGCGCCTGATCCGCGAAGTCGCGAGAACTGCGCTCAATCTGGAAATGGCGGCCACCGCCGAGATGCAGGAAATCGCGCTGGCGCTGCGCCCCGATTCGGTGTGCATCGTTCCCGAGCGGCGCGAGGAAGTCACCACCGAGGGCGGGCTCAATCTCACCGACGCCCCGCCCAGCCTGGGCGACATGGTGGTGACGCTCAAGGACGCCGGCATCGTGGTGACGGCGTTTCTCTCCCCCGATCTCAACCACATCCAGGAAGCCGCGCGCTTCCGCTTCGACGCGGTCGAAATTCACACCGGCGCCTACGCCAATGCCAACCGCGCGCGTCACGAGGCCGAGCTCAAGCGGGTGAAGGACGCCGCCGGCGCCATCCGCCATCTGGGCATGCGCGTGCACGCCGGCCACGGCCTCAACTACCACAACCTTGCCGACATTCTGGACATCCCGGGTCTCGAAGAGGTCAACATCGGGCACGCCATCATCGCCCGGGCCGTCTTCGTGGGGCGGACCGCGCCGTCCGCGACATGCTCGCGGCGCTGGGCCGGGTCTAGAGGCTGGCTCGGCACCCCCCGGGATCGCCCCGAACCGGCGTAACCTGCTGGGAACTTCACGGTTGACCCGCCCCGGCCGTGGTGTATAATGGGCCCTTATTTCCCGGCCCGATCATCCTCTCCAGGAAATTCCGTGAAGGGAATCAGAGGTTTCTGAATGAAGACCCGTTGGAAACTGGTCGTCATTGCCGTGGTCCTCGGCTATTCGATCTGGGCGTTGCTCCCCAGCATTCGCTTCTATTCGATGTCCGATGAGCAGCGTGCCAAGCTGACGAACGCAGAACGCATCAAGTACATCGACTCTGCCATCAAGCTCGGTCTTGATCTGCAGGGTGGCGCCCACCTCGTCATGGAAGTCGACGACTCCAACATGAACGAGAACGCCAAGAAGGACGCGGTTGACCGCGCCATCAAGATCTTCCGCAACCGCATCGACCAGTTCGGCGTTGCGGAGCCCGTCATCCAGAAGCAGGGCACCAAGCGCATCATCATCGAATTGCCCGGCCTGGAAGACCTGGAACGCGCCGAGCGCATCCTGGGCCAGACCGCCAAGCTGGAATTCCGTCTGGTACGCCAGTCGGACGAACTCAGCCGCACGCTCAACCTGCTCGACAAGACGCTCAAGGGCGTCACGGTAAAGGGCACACAGGTGGACAGCACCGGCACCGGCGCCGCGGAGGCGGGTACCAAACCCGGCGAAACCCAGACCGCCAGCACCACGCCCAACAAGGGTACGGCCGCGGTGGATTCGCTGCTGCCCACGCTCCAGACCGATACCGAGACCAACGTCCCGATGCCGGAAGCGTCGCCGGACAAACCCTTCACCTCGCATCTGCTTTCCTATGTCGAAGGCGGCGTGGTCGTCGATGAGCGCGAAGTGCCGATCGTGAATGCACTGCTGAATACCGAGCAGGCGCAACGCGCCATCCCCTCCAACTCCACCTTCCTGTGGGCCGACCGGGCCAACCCCATGGAGGACAACACCATGGCCCGCGTGCTCTACATGGTGGAGAAGGTGCCGACCCTCGACGGCAGCTCGCTGGTCAACGCGCAGACGCGCAATGATCCCGAAGATCCCAGCCGCCTGAATGTGGCGTTCACGCTGAATCGCCAGGGTGCCATCAAGTTCGCCCGCTTCACGGGCGAGAACATCGGCCGCCGCATCGCCATCGTGCTGGACGACAAGGTTCGCTCGGCGCCGGCGGTCCAGAGCAAGATTCCCAACGGTGAGGGCCGGATCACCGGCATGAAGAGCGATGAAGAGGCCAACGATCTGTCCATCGTGCTGCGTGCGGGTGCACTGCCGGCCAAGATCACGACCGTGGAGCTGCGCTCCATCGGTCCCACACTGGGCAAAGACTCCATCGACGCCGGCCGGCGCGCCACCCTGGTGGGCTTCATTCTGGTGGTGGTCTTCATGATCATCTACTACCGGCTCTCCGGCATCCTGGCCTCCATCGCGCTGGTGTTCAACATGATCATCATCCTGGCGGTGATGGCGACGCTGCGCGCGACGCTCACCATGCCGGGTATCGCCGGTCTGGTGCTGACGATCGGCATGTCGGTGGACGCCAACGTGCTGATCTTCGAGCGCATTCGCGAAGAGCTGGCCAAGGGCAAGACGGTGCGCGCCGCCATTCAGGCCGGATTCGACAAGGCCTTCGCGACGATTCTTGACTCGCACGTGACCACGCTGATCACCGCGTTCGTGCTGTGGCAGTTCGGCACCGGCCCCATCAAGGGCTTTGCCACCACGCTGAGCGTCGGTCTCATTGCCAACATGTTCACCGCGCTCACGTGTACGCGCGTCGTCTATGACATCATCACATCTCGCCGTCACGTCGAACGGTTGAGCATCTGACGGCGGAGAAAACGACCATGCATTTCTTTCATAACGCCAATTTCAATTTCGTAAAGTTCCGCCGGCGCGCCATGCTGGGATCGGCCATCGTCATTCTCGCGGGGTTCGCATCGATGCTCCTTCAGGGCGGCCTGAAGATGTCGATCGACTTCGCGGGCGGTGCGCTGGTGGAAATCGGCCTGCAGCAGCCGGTGCCGGTGCAGGAAGTGCGCAGCATCATCGGCAAGGCCGGCTTCAATGACGCCGAGATCACGCGCTTCGGCCAGGAAGCCAACTATCTCATCAAGGTGAAGAACCTGGAGGGCCAGAGCGCCGAGGTTCCCACCGCGACGGCTGCGCGTGATTCGATGAACACCGCCGCGGTCCGCGACACCGTGGACACGCCCGAGCGGATTGTGGCCAAGCGGATCGAGACCGCACTGTCGGCGGGAATCGCCGGGCAGAAGGTGGAAGTGCGGCGTGTCGAGACGGTGGGTCCCAAAGTGGGTTCGGAGCTGCGCAAGTCCGCCTTCCTGGCGGTCATCTATTCGCTGCTCGGGATTCTCATCTACATCTCCTGGCGCTTCCAGTTCCGCTTCGCGGTGGCCGCCATTCTCGCCACCGCGCACGACGCCACCGTGATGCTGGCGTTCTTCTCGTTCGCGGGTCTGGAAATGTCGATTTCCGGCATCGCCGCCATCCTGACCATTGTGGGTTACTCGCTGGCGGACACGGTGGTGGTGTTCGACCGAATCCGTGAAAACCTCGGGCTTCGCCGCCGCGAGGACTTCGGCACGCTCATCAACACCTCCATCAACGAGACGCTCTCGCGCACGATCATCACCAGCGGCACGGTCATGCTGACGCTGGTGGCACTGCTCGTGTTCGGCGGCGCGGTGATTCGCGAATTCGCCATGGCCATGACGGTGGGCATCATCGCGGGTACTTACTCCTCGATCTTCATCGCTGCCCCCATTCTGCTCGAGTGGCAGATGTGGAAGCCGACGAAGCGGAAGTAGATCGCGAGGCAGATTTCGTAGGAAGGGCCCGGCCAACCGCCGGGCCCTTTTTCTTTCGCCTTTTGTCCCGATCTGCGGACAGCGGTGTCCTCACATGGCGACACTCGACGTGCAAAGTGTCCTCTAACTCGTTACGTTGCACGCCTCGCCCGGGGGCACGGGCCTTGCTCTTCCTCCTTTATTTCGGTGTACGTCATGATGGCCCGCCTTCGCATATGCATACCCCTCCTTCTCCTTCTGGCGGCCTCGACAGCGGTGGCGGGGCAGAAGGGCGACAAGGGTGAGGACCCTCCCGCAGCGGAGCAGAAGGAGCCGAAGAACACCGGACCGACCGCCGTGCTCGACGACATCCAGGAGGGGTGGACCTCGTCGAACGCCGACCTCATTCTCCGTCACTTTGGATCGGGCAAGGTCGCCATCTCCATCGACGGTAGCGGACCGGGCGGAGCGTATTCGCGGGACCAGGGCTATTACCTCTTCAAAGAACTCTTCAAGAGCACCGTCACCAGCAAGTTTGTGTTCGTGCAGATCCGCAAGAGCAACGACGACGGCACGGCGACATTCGCCATTGCGGAACGGCGTTACCAGCGCCGTGACGACGGGCGGCAGATCAAGGACAAGGTCTACATCGCGATGCACGCGGAGCCGGTGACCGGCGGAAACCGCTGGGTGCTCGACGAGATCAAGTCCATCCGCTAGCGTCCGTTGCTCGACTCTCTCCCGCCCCTCGTTTATGCTGGAGACGCCGGCAGCACTCAGTAGTACAGGATGCCAAACCGTCGCCTCATGATTCTTCTTTCCACCGTGGCGCTTGCGGTGGCGTGGACGTGGTTGCTCGTCCGCGACGTCAGCGCCGCGCGCTGGGCGGCTGCCTATCCGGTCTGGCCGGTGGCCGTCCTGCTGGCGGTGGCGCTGGCGCTGTCGCTGGGTGATCGGCGTAGCCTTTCCTCGCGTATCGGTCTGTGGTCCGCGGTCGTTCTGACCGGCGCCGCCTTTGCCTGTCTCCATCTGGCTCCCTCCAACTCGCTCGAAGCGCGTCGCGACTGGTGGCGTGATTCCACGCAACGCATCGCCAACACCATGCGCGCGGTCGGCAACGAAGTGGCCAATCTGGAAACTGTGGCCGGCGCCATCGGTGAGCGGACGCGCACCTATGTGTCCCACACCGGCGTCGATGCACTGCGCGCCGATCCCACCGGGGCGTTTGCGCTGCTCGATTCCATGGCGCAGTCGGTGTCGCACGGCGAATCCCTGGCCCCCGGCACGGTCATCGGGTTGCAGTTGTTCACGCCCGACATGCAGCGCGTGGCGTGGGCGGGCTGGCCGCAGACCATCGCCGACGTGGATCGCGTGTTCCTGAAGGGTGGGAAGGAATTCTCCTACACGCGCAGCGTGTCGCTGTACCAGATCCTCTCGCACATCGTGCCCTGCACGGATGCAAACGGCAACGTGCTTGCGGTTCTGCTGGTCGACATGCCCATGGAAGTCGACTACCGCGTCAACAACCGCTTTTTGAAGAGCGGGAGCCTGGCGGACAACATGCCCCGAATCGCGACGGCGCGTGTGACGTTCGACTACTTCGCGCCCACCGGCAATCTGCCGCAACGTCTCGGTCGGCTGCGCGAACAGGAAACCGCCGCGCGGGAGCAGCGTCAGAAACGGATCGCGGCGGCGAGTTCGCGGCCGCGTGCAGTGCACTCCGCACTGCCGGACACGGTGCTGACGGCAGCCTTCACGTGGGCGGACTCATTGCTCAGCTACGGAGCCTTTCCGTCCAACGTGTCCCCCGAGGGCGACGTGGCGGGCGACGAGGTGCTGGGACTCAGCGGCCAGGCCACCATCCGCAGCCGTTTTGGAAATCCGTTGCTGGTGGCCCACGTGGTGGGTGAGCCGCTGGCGCACTTCCTGGCGTCGCGCCAGGCGCACCGGGCGGCGTGGGGCATGCTGTTCCTGCTCACCGGACTGCTGGCGCTGTTTGCGCAGACGATGCACTGGATAACCGCGCGGGCGTCGGAGGCGGATGCCGGCTCGCGCGTCCGGGCGGCGTGGCGCTTCACGCGCGCGGTGGTGTTCAGCGCCTTCATGGTGGCGCTGCGCTATGCGCTCCTTTCCTTCGGAACCTCCTCCACGCGTTCCTCGCGCCGTCTCTTCGATCCGTCCGTGTTCGCCACGCCTGCTCTGGGTGGTTTGATGCGCAGCACGTTCGATCTGATGCTGACCGCGTTCTTCTTCATCGTGCTGATCTACGGACTGGTGCGCATCTTCCGCGGTGCACACGACGACACGCCCGCCGGAACCGCGGTGGAGCGGAAGTCAGACATCTGGCGCGTTCTGGTTTCGGGCCTGGTTGCCACTGGCGCCGGGCTGGGCGCCCTGACGCTGATTCGTCTCCTGTCGGAAACCGTGGTAACCAACGCCAACCCGCGTCTTCTGGGCGAGACCATGGCCCTGACCGATACCAGCGTGCTGGCGCTGCACGTGTCGCTGTTTCTGATGATCAGCGGGTTGCTGCTGGCGGCGGTATTCATCGTGTGGGGCACGCTGCGCGTGCTGGGACGGGTGCGGCCTCTGCTGCCGTGCGCACTCGCATTCGCCGTCACGCTGGTTTTCTGCATGGCGACGAAGTCGTGGATTCCCGCGCTGCTGATGGCGCCGTTCCTGTGGTTCGTCGCGTTTGCGCCGCGGATTGCACGGCGCGAGGATCTGGTGTCGGTGGGAATTGCGGCGTTTGCGCTGGTCGCCATGGTCTCGGGCGTGGGTTACGTATACCTGAGCCGCGACTACGACGAACTGCGCAAGGACTTCGTGCTCGAGAAGTCGAAGGAAGTCAGCGACCCCACTGACAACTGGAAGGTCGTCATTCTCGAAGACGTGCTGACGGACTTCGCGCAGCGCCATGAGATCCGGCAGGCCGTGCGCTCGCCGGAAAACGCGGGCCGCCTGGCCTTCGACCTGTGGGCCGGCAGCCCCCTGAGCCTCCTGGGGTACAGCTGCGCCATTCACGTGCTCAACGCCCAGGACGACGTGGTCAGCGAGTTCTCGGTGGACATGCCGTACCGTGCGCGCATCTCCGAGGGCGGCGAACGCACCGACACGCCTGCCGGCAACCGCTGGGCCGTGCTGGATCTGACGCGCAGCACTCCGCAGGGCGTGGTGCGCTTCTACCGCGGCGTCGTCAACATCGACGAGAGCGGCACTTACGAAGACACTACCCGCGCGATGCCGGTGATCGGCAAGGTCATCGTCGATCTCCCGTTCTTCTTCGAAAGCCTGGAGCTGGCGGCGCGCACGGGACCGCGCACGCCCGAGGTGCTGCGCAACGTGCAGCAGGGCGGCGTGGCACCGCGCGTCGAAGAACCCGAGGCGTTGCTGCTGGCGCGTGTGGACTCCGAACGGCGCATCACCGAGTCGTCGTCGGAACAGCTTCCCGTGGGAGAACACATCTCGCCCGCCACCATGTCGGAAGCGCTGGCGCACGAATGGCCGCTCCTGCGCTCGGCCACGCGCACCTACCGCGTGGTGGCGCTGGCGCCGTCCGATTCCAGCGCCACGCTGCTGGCCGGTTTCGTGGTGCCGTCGCCGGCCAACCATCTGTTGCGCTGGTCGACGTTGCTCTCGCTGTACATGGCCTACGCACTCGTCATCCTGGTGGCGCTGGTGTTGCTGGGCGCGGTGCCGCGCGTGAAGCGCGTGCTGCCGACGCTCACCTCGTCGCGGCGTGTGGGATTCCAGCAGAAGCTGCTGGCGTCATTCCTGGTGGTGGCGTTGTTGCCGGCGCTCCTGCTGGGCGCGTTCTCCATGGACTTCATCAAGCAACGCTTCGTGCAGGAAAACCGCGACGAAGCGTCATACAAGGCGCAGAGCGCACGCAAGGCGTTCATCAACCTGCTGCACGGTGAGTTGCAGTTCTTCCTGAATCGCACCGATTTGGCCCTCCTCCTGTCCGCGAAAAGTCCCGCGGTGCGGACGATGGGTGGCGGACGTGTGGTGATGTTGTTCGCGGATGTGGCCGGCGGAGCCGTGCCGCCCGGCGTGTCGATTGCGGGACGCATTGACGAAGCGTCCACCGAGGACCTGGTGGTCATGCGCGTCGATGGCGTGATGCACATCGGTGTGTTCAGCGCGCCGGCCACCGTGGTGACCCGCCAGGGGACCGGGACATACTACGTCTACTACGCGCGCGCCGTGGACGCAGACCTGCTCACGGAAATTGCGGAGCAGGTGGGCGCGGACGTCAACGTGTACGCCAACGGCGATCTGGTGGCGTCGAGCCGCGAAGGACTACTGGCGGGCGGATTCATCAGTTCGGCCATGAACGCCTCCGCGTACGTGGAGGTATCGCTGCTCGGGTCGGAGCGCTCGCTCGCCACCGAACGCGCCGGTGACTACGACTTCCAGGTGGCATATCTGCCCGTGGATCGCTGGGCGGCGCCCGATTCGACCGGCATGTGGAGCCCGGCGCCCACGCGCGCGGCCATGGCCGTGCCCCTGCTGTTCCGTCCCGAGTCGTACTCGATGGAAGTGCAGCGCGCCACCTCGGTGCTGCTGGGCGGCTTTGCGTTGCTGCTGGTAGCCACCATCGGGCTGGGGCTGCTGGTGGCGCGCGGCGTGTTTGAACCGCTGCGCGAACTGGTGGCGGGCACGCGGCGCATCAGCCGCGGCGATTTCGACGTGCGCCTGCGCGAAGATCGCTCCGACGAAGTGGGGCAGGTGGCCAGCGCCTTCAACGAAATGACGGAGCGCATCGCCGCGTCACAACGCACGCTGGAAGAACGCCGCCGCTATCTGGAGACGATTCTCGAGAACATCGGTGCCGGTGTGATGAGCGTGGACGCGGAGGGACGCGTGCGCACCGTGAACAGCGCCGCCGAGCGCATCACGGCGATGGAGGCGCGCGACATCATCGGCCGCGACGTGCGCGAACTGGCCGCGACGTCGCAGGCCACGCGCATATTTGAGCTGCTCGCCGGCGGCTCCGCGGCGGAACCGTTCGAAGCGGGCGAGCTGGAGTTCGGTGTGGGTGAGCGGCGCGCCACCGTGAAGTACATGCGCACGCACCTGGAGGCCGAGGGACGGTCGTTCGGCGCGGTGCTGGTGTTCGAGGACGTCACGGAACTGATCGAGTCCAAGAAGCTCTCGGCGTGGGTGGAAATGGCGCGCCAGATCGCGCACGAAATCAAGAATCCGCTGACCCCCATTCGCATTTCGACGCAGTTCATGCGGCGTGCCTACGAGCAGCGTCCCGAGGATTTCGAGCGCATCTTCCGGGAGGGAACCGACACCATCATCCAGCAGGTCGATGTGCTCAAGCGTATCGCGGGAGAGTTCTCCAGCTACGGGCGGCTGCAGCGCCTGGAACTGAGGCCGCTGCCCGTGGACGCGCTGGTGCGCGGCATCATTGCTCCCTACCTGAACAACACCAGTGGCGTGCGCGTGCAGTATGAAAACGGCGCCGGCAATTCGGCGGTGCTGGCGGATGCGGAAGCGGTGCGCAAGATCTGCGCGAATCTGATGGAGAACGCCATCGAAGCGATCGGTGCGGGGGGTGGGGATCTGTACGTGACCTGCTCGGTGATCACCGAGCGCGGGGAACGAATGGTGCGCATCAGCTTCCGCGACACCGGTCCGGGCCTCAGCCAGGCCGCGATGCAACGCCTGTTCGAACCCTATTTTTCCACGAAGACCACGGGGACCGGACTGGGCCTGGCCATCTGCCGGACGCTGTCGCGGGAAATGGGCGGCGACGTCGCGGTGAAGAATGCGGATACCGGGCGGGGAGTGGAGGCGACGCTCATCCTGCGCGGCGCCTGATCAACCCTTCTTCTTGCCGCCCTTCGACTCGTCCTTGGACTTGCTGTCCTTGTTGTTGTTCGAGTTCCGTTCCTTGAACTTGCTTTGCTTCTTGCCGGAATCGTTGCTGCCGCCGGAACTCGACCCCTTCGACTTCACGCCCGTGCTGTGAACCGGCGTGCTGACGCTGCCGCCCCCGCCGGAATCTCCACCGCCACTGGCCGGTGGCGGCGTCCACGAATTCGACGGCGAGTACTGAATGGGAGCCGATGATGACGTCGACCCAATCGTTCCGCGGTGTGCGTCGATGAGCGTCTGCTGACCGGGCGGGAAGATCACCTTTGCAAACTCGTGGTCACCCACCACGCGGCGGTTGAGGGTAACGTCGACGGTCGCGAATTTTCCGCCGGTACGCTCGATGTCGCGAACGTCGGGCGCGCCGCGATACATGGTTCGCTCCGACTCGCCGGCTTTGAACTTCGGCGTCACGCGATATTCGGCCACGTTGTTGTCCTTGAACTTGCGCACCGGTACCGACACCCACGCCTGCTCACCCTCCCACGGTTCGCGGAAGTGATGCCCCGGCGGGGGAACCGGCGCCCAGCAGATGTAGTCGTCGTAGACCATCCAGTCGCACTGGACCGGCGACCACTGGTAGTCCGGAATCCAGATCCACCCCAGGCGGAAATCGGTGACCCAGTATCCATAGTGTGATGTGGCCCAGCCCCACGGGTCATAGTCCACCCACATCCAGCCGTATTGCGTCCAGATCCAGTGCCCGTTGGTGAAGGGCTGCCAGTCCGTGATCACGGTCGGGCGCCACACCCAGCCGTACGGATCGACCTGGTACCATTGTCCGTAGTAGTCGAGGTCGTTGAACATTCCGACACCCATGGAATCGTCCGCGACGGCCGCCTCGGTGGCGTCGACGGGGGGCTCCTGGGAGGTGGTCACGGCGGATTGGGCCGCCGGGGCCGGCTGGGCTGGCTGGGGGTCGCCCAGGAGCTCGCGGTCGTAGCGCGAGCATCCGGCCGCCAGCAAAAACAGGGCGAGAAATGCGAGTTGCAACGTACTTTTCATGTGTGTCGGGTCCAGCGTCTGACCCTGCCCTCCCAGCTATCTTAGGAACGGAGCCCGGGGCACGCAACGTGCAAGTCGTGAGCCGGGTCGGCGCGGGCACGTGCGATATGCATCATGATGGCGACGTGAGGCCCATATGGGACTGCCGTTTCCGACGCTGCCTTTGTCTTTTGGACAGCAGTTAACTATAATTGTTGCACGCGAGTTACACATGCAGACGGTCCGCATCGCATATCTCCTCGCCGCACTGCTGGGTCTTTCCGGGCTCCTCGGGACGCCGGCCCACGCCCAGATGCTGAAAGGCGACCCGGCCGAGGAATTCGGCCTCCGTATCGGGCGCCTCAAGTACAGCGGCGGAGGCGACTGGTACAACGACCCCTCCTCGATCCCCAACTGGGCCACCGAGCTCGAACGCCGCGTGGGCATCCGCACCAACAAGGAAGAAAAGGTGGTGGCGCTGACCGACGAGAACCTGCGCGCGTTCCCGTTCATCTACATGACCGGCCACGGCAGCATCCGGCTCTCGCCCGACGAGCGCGACGCGCTGCGCGCCTACCTCGAAGACGGCGGCTTTCTGATGATCAACGACAGCTACGGGATGGACGCGGCAGTGCGCGCCATGGTGCGCGATGTGTTTCCCGATCATCCACTCGAAGAATTGTCCAACGACCACCCGGTGTTCCATTGCTTCTACGATCTGCCGGGTCTTCCCAAGATTCATGAACACGACGGCAAGACGCCGCAGGCATTCGGTGTGACCATCAACGGGCGCCTGGTGCTGTTCTATGACTATGAGTCCGATATCGGCGACGGTCTCGCCGATCCCGAAGTCCATCACGATCCGCCCGCGAAACGCGAGCAGGCCATGAAGATGGCCATCAACGTGATGGTGTATGCACTGACACGCTACGCGATTTCCTGAGGCGGGCAAGCATGACGACCACGCCGCACAACGAAAACGACGCCCTGCGACGGTATCTGCGCTCGATCCTCGTGCGCGCGGCCGCGCTGCATGCGGGCGCGGGACTGGTGTCGTTCCTGGCGGCGATGTCGTGGGTCATGCTGGCGGTGATCCTGTGGACGGCGCTGGTGGCGGCTCCGCCGCTGGGCCTGGCCACGTGGGTGGCGCGCATCACGATTGCGATGGCGGTGGCGCTGTTCGGGTACTTCATCGTGTGGCCGCTGGTACGGCTGCCGCGGCTCGATCAGCTGGCGGCTGAAATCGAACGGCGCCAGGACCTCAAGGAACTGGTGCGCGCCGGCTTCGAGTTCAGTCGCGACCAGACCGCGTCGACGCGTTACTCGCCCGACCTGGTGCGCGAGGTCATCCACCAGGCGGTGCAGCAGCTCTCGGGATTGCAGGTGCGATCGATCTTTCTCGATCGCCGCAATCTTCTGCTGGTTCCGGTGGCGGCCGGCGGCCTGGTGGTGCTGCTGGCGCTCACGCTCTTCGATCCGCAGATCGTGACCCAGGCCGGCCGGCGCGTGGTGGCGCCGTCGGAGGTGGCGGTGGCGCCGCACGTGCCCAATCTGCTGGCGCGCCCCGGCAACGTGACGGTGCTGGCCGGCTCCGACGTGACCGTGAGTGGCCTCGACCTGGGACAGAGCGGCATGCCCCTCAACGTGTCCTTCAATCTCTCCGGTGATTTCTGGAAGACGGAACCGACCACGCTGGTGCGCGGCGCCGCGTCCGGCGACGACGCGTTCGACCACCACGACTACACCTTCAAGGACATCCGCAACACCACGTCCTATTTCTTCGAGGCCAACGGTCACAAGAGTGCGCAGTACACGATCACGGTGGTGCACGAACCGATTCTCACCGACGTACGTGTGACGCTGACTCCGCCCGCGTACACCGGCGAAGCGCCATCCACGCTGACCGACAACGCGGGCAACGTGCAGGCGCTGGAAGGCACGAAAGTGCACGTGCAGGCGCGCAGCAACAATCCGTTGAAGAACGCATTCGTGCAGTTCGACGAGAAGCCCCGGACGCCGGTCGAGCACACCGGCCGCGACCTCGCCTTCGATTTCACGGCGTTGGCCGACGGCCACTACAAGGTGATGCTGGAAGACTCGCTGGGATTCGCCACGCGCGATCCCCTGGCGTACACCATCGAGGTGTTCCAGGACCACCCGCCCAACGTCGACGTGCTGGAGCCGGGCAAGGACACCGAGATGCCGCGCACGCAGGAGATCGACCTCGGCTTCGTGGCCGCGGACGATTACGGCGTGTCGCGCGCGTCGTTGCACTACCGCAAGAACGGCGAGGGGAACTTTGTCTCGCTGCCGGTTCCGATCGGGGCCCAGAAGAGCAAGAAGGAAGTGGCGGTGGCGTATCACTGGAACCTCTCCGCCGAACAACTCTTCCCCGGGAACACGGTGGAGTACTACGTCGAAGTGGCCGACAACAACGTTGTGACCGGCCCCGGCATCGCGCGCAGCAAGACCTATCGCATTACCATGCCCACCATCGGGCAGCTCTACGACACCGCGCGCCAGGACGAGCAGCATCGCGATGAGACGCTCAGGACCGCCATCGATGACGGCAAGGCGCTGAGTGAGCAGCTCGAGAAGCTTTCGCGCGAATACACCAAGACCGAGAAGATGGACTGGTCGCAGAAGAAGGAATTCGACAAGGCGCTGGAAACGCAGAAGGGCATCCAGCAGAAGATCGACGACGCCAAGAAGTCGCTGGACGAGACCCTGCAGAAACTCTCCGAGAACGAGATGACCAGTCAGCAGATCGGAGAGAAGCTGGAAGAGATCCGCAACCTGATGGAGCAGATCAATTCCGACGAACTCAAGAAGTACATGGAACAGCTGCGCCAGGCCATGGAGAAGCTGACGCCCGAAGAGATGAAGCAGGCGCTGGACAATCTGCAGGTCAACACCGACGAGATGCTCAAGCGACTGGAACGCACTGCCAATCTGCTCAAGGAGCTCCAGAAGGAGCAGCAGATGGAAGAACTGGTGCGCAAGAGCCAGGACCTGATGGAGAAGCAGAGCGATCTCAACGAGGAGACAGAAAAGGCGTCATCGCAGGACAGCCAGAAGATGGACGAACTGGCCAAGCGCCAGGAAGAGCTGGCCAAGCAGGCCCAGGACATGCAGGACGCCACCGACAAGCTGGCGAAAGACGTGGATGATCCCCAGGTCAAAGACGACCTCAACCAGATGTCGCAGCAGATGCAGTCCAACGACGGACCCAAGTCGAACATGGACAAGGCATCGCAGCATCTGTCGGCGCAGCAGAAGCAGCCGGCGCAGCAGGAACAGCAGGAAGCGCTGCGCAAAATGACGGGGCTGTTCAAGACCATGAGCAAGGCCCAGGCGAGCATGGGACAGAACGCCGGGCAGAAGGTGGCGCTGGATCTGCAGAAATACGCGAAACAGACACTCGAGCTCTCGTTCCGCCAGGAGCAACTGGCGTCGCAGATGAAGGACGCGGCCTCGTCGGGCGACGGCCCGGCGCCGGAAAAGACGAAATCGTTCGCCGATCAGCAGTCCAGCTATCTGGATGCCACGGAAAACGTGACCAATCAGCTGATGAATCTCTCCAGCATGACCATGGCCATTCCGCAGACGCTGATTCAGTCCATGGGCGAAGCCATCAACCGCATGCAGAGCTCCATGATGATGCTCGAGCAGGACAAGTCCTATCTCTCCACGACGCACGCCAACAATGCGGTCGAATCGCTGAACCAGGCGACCATCGAAATGCTGCGCACGGCGCAGCAGTGTTCCTCGAGCGGCGGCTCCGGCAGCCAGTCGCAGGCCATGCAGATGCTGCAGCAGATGATTCCGCAGCAGCAGGACATCCTGCGCGAGACGCAGGAAATGATGCAGCTCAAGCTGGCCGAGGAGGCGCTGCGGCAGCAGAAACAGGCGGAGCTCCAGCGGCTGGCCGGCCAGCAACGCTCGTTGCAGGACGTGGCCAAGCAGATTCAGGAGTCGCTGAAACAGCAACGCCAGGGCGTGGGCAAGCTCGACCGCGCCGTCGACGACATGGAAGCCGTCACCGAGGCGCTGAAGAACGGCGAGTTGAACGACGACCTCGTCAACCGCGAACAGCGCATCCTGAGCCGGCTGCTGGACGCCAACCGCTCCGTGAATACGCGCGACTACGAAAAGAAGCGCGAGAGCCACACCGCGCAGGATGTGTTCTCCAAGAGCCTCGGCCACCGCGGCGACAGCGCCAGTGCGCAGAATCTGCGCGACGAGATCCAGCGCGCCATGCAGCTCAAGGCGCCCGGTGAGTTCGAGGACCTGATTCGCATGTACTTCCGCGCGCTGGCGGGAGAGGCCAACCCGCAACCCGACACCAGCCCCGCCCCGGAGAGCCGCTAGCGTGCGTCTGCCGACGCGGGAATTCGCGCGACGCGCGCGCGTTCGCATGGCCGCCGTTATGGTAGCGGCCGTGAGTGCCGGGATTGCAATTACGGCGCCGCACGCGCAGAACGTCCAGCCGCGATCGTTTGCGCAGGACGCCATGCGGGTGAACGCCGATCTCATCGAGGCCACGCGTCTGATCACCGTGAATCCCGAGGCGGCAGCGGTCCTGCTCCACAAGCTCAATGCGCGCAGCCCGCACCGTGACGACATCCTCACGCGCCTCGCGTACGCCCTGCAGGTAGCGGAGAAAACCGACTCGGCGGCGGTCTATTACCGTGAAGCCCTCGCGGTGAATCCGCTCAATCTGGACGCCGGCAAGGCGCTGGGGTCCATCTACTTTGCCGACGGCAACGAGACCCAGGCCATGCAGGTGTTCGACGGTCTGCTGGAAGCGAACCGTCACAGTCTTGCGGCCTACAAGATGGTGGCCGGTGCGGTGCGCGATCTCGGCCGCCCCGACGAGGCCATCGCGGTGCTGGAGAAGGGACGCGAACGCGCCCGGACCGCCGATCCCAAGGGCCGCTACGTGGGCCCGTTCACCATTGAGATTGCCGCCGCCTACAAGCAAATGGGTGACAGCCGCCACGCCATGGACGAGTACCTCGCGTACGCAGCGGCCGAGCCGCGCAACTTTCGTTTCGTGCGTGATCGCATGATTCAGATTCTGCGCGACGACGAGAAAAACCGCGCCACGCTGGTGGACTACATGAAGTCGCGCGTGGAGCGCGGCGATACGGGCTCGTTCGTCATGGCCGACGTGTTGGCCGCGTACTATATGGAACAGGGAGTGCTGGAGAATTCGCTCGATATGGCGCTGCGTGCCGACGCCAACAAGGCATCGGACGGAATGTCGCTGCTCGCCATCGGCGAGGACGCAACCACACGCGTGGAGTCGCGGCCGCGCGCCGAGCGCGCGCGCTACTATGACATGGCGCGGCGCGCGCTGGAGGCGTACACGCAGCGGCATCCCCAGGCGCCCTCCATGGACCGGGCGCACTACCTGCTGGGCGGCGTCTACGCCGGAATCGGGTCGGGCACCGACCCCGCGCTGACCATCGCCGAGCGCACCTCGTATCTCGAGAAGGCGGTCAACGAGTACGCGGCGGTGTCACGCCAGTATGCCGGCGGGCAATTCGCGGAGGACGCGTACATCCAGCGGGGTGACGTGCTGCTCTACAAGCTCAAGCGCCCCAAAGACGCCATGGATGCGTACAAGGCCGGGTCCATCAATGCGCGGCAACATGCGACCACGTTCGCGGGACGCATCGCGGCGGTCTACATTGGAACGTCGACGCCCGCGGAAACCGAGCATTACCTGCAGGCGCTCTCTCACGCCAACCGCCCCGAACTGGCGCAGGCGGGTCAGTACTACTCCGGGGTGTATCTCACGACGATAAAGAAGTACGAGGCGGCGCGTGACACGCTGACCTCACTCGCGGAGAAGGCGCCGTTTTCCAGCTTCACCAACGACGCCATTGCGCTGGCGTGGGTGCTGCAGGAGGGACTGCAGCTCAAGTCACCGTCGATGGACGATTACAGTGCCACGCTCAAAGCCGATCTGGTGGGCGACACCACCGCCGTGGTGACGCACCTTCAGACCATCGTGGGTCGCGATCAGAGTGATCCCATGCGTCCGCGCGCGTTGTACCGCCTGGGCCTGGTGCTCTTTGACCGCGGAAACTACGATGCCTCCATCGCGGCCCTGCGCCGCTTCCTGGAGGAATATCCCCAGAACGACGATTGCCCGGCCGTGCAACGTGCCATCGGCCGTACCTACGAGATCGGACTCGGACGCAACGCCGACGCCCTCAAAGAATACGAACACATCCTGGTGGCGTATCCCGATTACGCCATGCTTGACGACGTGCGCCACGACGTGGAACGCGTGCGCGCCGCACAGGGGGCCGGATATGCGCCGTAGATTTTTCATGCTCATCCTCGCCATGGCGCTGGTTGCGTCGACGGCGGGCAGTGTTTTCGCGCAGCAGATCCTCATTCCCATGGATCTGACGCAGACCAATCATCTCAAGGCCTACGGCCTTGCCTACCTCGCGCTGACCAAGGGGCATCCCGTGGACTGGCTGCTCAATTATCGCGGTGGCAGCTTTCTCATGCCCGCCGCGGACGAACTCATTCTTGAGGCGCGCCTGCGCAACGTGTCGTTCCAGCCGGTGAGCGGATCCGACGTGGCGCAGATTCAGGCGGAGATCGCACAGAGCAACATGGAATCGGTGCGCCTGGAAAAGGCGCCGAAGGTGGCCATCTACGTGCCGCCGCTCAAGCAACCCTGGGATGACGCGGTGATGCTGGCGCTCGAGTACGCGCAGATTCCCTACACGCGCGTCTTCGACGAAGACGTGCTGGCCGGCGACCTGCCCAAGTACGACTGGCTGCATCTTCACCACGAAGACTTCACGGGCCAGTATGGAAAATTCTACGGGGCCTACCGCAACACCGACTGGTACCAGGCCGACCAGCGTGACGCGGAACAGCGCGCCCGCAAACTGGGTTTCACCAAGGTGTCGGACGAGAAGAAGGCGGTGGCGGAGAAGATCCGCGATTTCGTCATGAACGGCGGCTTTCTGTTTGCGATGTGCTCGGCCACCGATACCTTTGATATCGCGCTGGCGGCGCACGACGTCGACATCGTGTCGCAGGAATTCGATTACGACGGCGTCACGCCCGGCTTTCAGGACAAGCTGGACTACAGCCGCTGCTTCGCATTCACCAACTTTCACCTGATTACCAATCCGCTGATCTACGAATTCTCCGACATCGATACCAGCGACTATGCGGCCGCGCGTGGCCCCGACGCCGACTACTTCACGCTCTTCGAGTTCTCGGCCAAGTACGATCCCGTTCCGGCCATGCTCACGCAGGATCACGTGAGCTATGTGAAGGGGTTCCTGGGACAGACCACGGGATTCAAGAAATCACTTGTGAAAAGAAACGTCGTGATTCTCGGCGAGGATGCCGCGCACGACGAAGTGAAATACCTGCACGGTAACGTGGGTCGCGGCACCTTCACGTTCCTGGGCGGCCACGACCCCGAGGATTATCAGCACGCGGTGGGCGATCCACCCACCGATCTCTCCCTGCATCCCAATTCGCCGGGATACCGTCTCATTCTGAACAACATTCTCTTCCCGGCGGCCAAGAAGAAGACGTTGAAAACATAGTGCGCATCGCCGCGCGAACCGGCAATATCAAGCACCACCGGCCGGGAACCAGCAAGATTTGCGTGGATGACACTGTAGCCCGGCCGTTCACCTGAACTCTCGGGCTGCATTCTTGCTTCGACCGCGAGATAACCAGCGGAGAGAGCGCCATGAAATATCGATTTCTTCGGTCCCTCGTGATCGGGTGTGTAACCGCCCTCACGGTTGCCTGCATCGACGGTGTCGTGGGCCTGGCCGCCGCCTCCACCCGGTTTTCATCACCGTCGTTCGCGGCGCTGGTGGTGGCGATGACCGCCGTTGTGGCGTTGCTGGTTTTTCTCGTCTGCCGCTGGGCCGTGGTGGAACCGATCTTCGGTCGCACGCGCGACGAGCATCCCCTTTCCATCGCAACGGCGATGGGCGTTGCAGTTCTGTTCGTGTGCTACGACGTTCGCTCTCCCCATACCGGTGTCACGGGACTCGTCGACTGGACGCTGTATCTGGCGCTGGCCGCCGCCATGGGACTGGGATGGTACGCGCTGGTGAGTCACACCCGGCAAACCAGGGCCGTGACCATCAGGCGCCTTTTCGGCCGGACGCTGGCCTTCATCATGCCGCTGGGAATGGTGGTGGCGTGGGTCGCGTTCGTTGCCGTCAACGACACCACGTCGGTGCCCTCGTATTTCGCATACCTTCTGTTTGCCGGTGCCGTGTTCGTGATTGCGCGACTGGTTCGCAGCACGGCCTTACGCGGCTGGGGGCTGGCGGCGGTGATCACGTACGCGGTGGTGGTATTTGTGGGATTGGGCGGTGGGGTGGAGATCGAGCGCAGCCGTGAGTTTGCCATGTCCGCGGCGGCGGCCAATTCCACCGGAAAGATCCAGCAGGTGATCTTCCTCACCGTGGACACGCTGCGCCGCGACTGCGTGTCGGCCTACGGTTCCAAGACCGTATCCACACCGAACATCGACGCCATCGCATCGCAGTCCTATCTGTTCAGCAATGTGACCGCATCATCGTCATGGACCGAACCATCGTTCTCGTCCATGCTGACCGGTCTTCCCACCGACGCGCACCGCGTCACCACCGCGGCCATGGTGCTGCCCGACACCATCACGACGGTGGCCGAGCGCTTTCGCGACGCGGGCTACGCGACGGCGGCCTTCGTGGCCAACGGGATGCTGGCACCGCACCGCGGATTTGCGCAGGGATTCAAGCTGTACGATATCCGCGCCATCCACCTGAAGCCGGTGAGCCTGGGCGAATCGCTGGCGGCAAAGTTCGAGCGCAAACCGGTGGAGGACGCAACGTCCACGCGCGACGTGACCAACCTGGCCATCAAATGGTCGCACGCGCACCGGCACCAGAGTTTCTTCCTCTGGTTGCACTACTATGACCCGCACCTGCCTTACACGCCGCCGCGCCGTTTCGTGCAGCACATGCCCATCGATGAGAAGATGGGCTATTCGCTCAACATCACGTCGCTGGCGCGACCCACCATGGACCTCTTCGGCACGCCGGCCGAGCGGGCCTGGGCGCGGTCGCTGTACGAAGCGGACGTTCGCTACGTGGATTCCGAGATCGGCCGTTTTGTGGCGTCGCTGAAGAAATCGAACATCTACGACAATTCCCTGATCGTCTTTGCGGTGGACCACGGCGAGGAGTTCTGGGATCACGATGGATTCGAGCACGGGCACACGCTGTATCAGGAGTTGATCGGCGTTCCGTTGATGTTCAAGCTGCCGGGCGGCACTTCCGAACACAAGGTGGATGATCCGGTGTCCGGCTACGATGTAACGCCGACCATCCTGGATCTGTGCGGGTTGCCGCCGGTGGACACGCCCACGGGCATATCGGCGGCCGGGCTCATGACCGGCAAGGTGGCGCATCTCCCCGCCCGTCCGCTGTTCAGCGGAGGCACGCTGTTCCGGTCGCACTGGGAATCGGTGGTCTTCGACGGGTGGAAGTACATTCGCTCCGAAACCACCGGACGCGACCTGTTGTTCAATCTGGCCGATGATCCGGGCGAGCGAAACTCTCTGGTCGTGAAGTACCCCGACATCGTGGCGCGCGGCCAGGCATATCTCGACGAACATGAGCGCGCCATGGAGGCCTATCGCGAGGAGCGGGGCATCTCCAACCCGACGGTGCGGATGGACGAGGAAGAACTGCAGCGTCTGCGGACGTTGGGATATCTGTAGAGCGCCCGCGTCAGCGCTTCAGTTTCCCCGGGTGAGACGTTGTGCGATGGCCTCGCGCGCGTCATAAAGCGCCTGCGGGTGGCTGTCCCAGTCGGTCCAGCTGCGTGCGATCGTCCTGACGGTCTCGTCCACGAACGCGCGGTCGTTGCGGTCCGCCAGCAACTTCAGGTACTCGTAGTCTTCGAGCCCTTCGCGAATCTGCTGCAGGCGCATGGAAAGAATGGGGCCGTCGTAGCCGATGGCGGTCCCGGGATAGAAGAGCGCGCCCTCCCCGTTGAAGGTGGCGCCCTGGTTGTGATGCGTGCCCGTGTCCGTCCAGATATCGGACGTGCCCGACCAGTTCACGGGTGACCAGTACAGGAGCCCGGTGGCGCCGGTGCGCCAGTTGATCCATGCGGGAATCCGGTAGTCGAGAAGCGGGTAGTCGATCTCCCAGAACGGGGTATCGTAGCCCCTGTACGCAAAACACAGCGCCGTGTACGACCACACCTCGTCGCCCGCGCGTTCGCGTGCCGTCACCGCCGCGTCGTTCCACAGCGACCACAGCGGCACCCAGATGTCCACGCTTCCCACCAGCGAACCCCAGGATGCTTCCTGCGGATCGGGTTGCTCGGTGCACAGCACTTTGATGCCCGGTTGCGCCGCGTGAATCATGGCGGCGCGCCTGCGCACTTCCGCATACGCCGCGGCGGTGTTGGGTTCATCCATCACGTAGACATAGGCCGTCTTCTCCCATCCGTTGGCCTTGAGGTAGCTGTACATGGCGCGCAGGTGGGTCACGTTGCGCGCCTGGTCGCGCCCCGCGGGATCGTCGCCGAGCAGGCGGATGGGAAACCCGGTCACATGGAACGTGTTCATCCAGCGCACCAGCCGGGCGTGTGTGCGATGCGTGTCGATGCTGCCGTCGCCGCGCACTTCCGGGTACGCCGTGTTGGGAATGATGGGCGAGATGCGGTGCGCCGCCAGTTGGGCGCCGTATTCCCACTCAATGGGAAGAAACTCGAGGGAGTTCATCACGACACCGTGCATGTTGGCGATGTCGGTTCCCAGCTTTCCAAAGTTGGACCGCATCGACGGCGTTTCCGGCAGTGTGATGTTCCACACTGTCAGCTCGACGGGAATCGTGACTGCGTCGGTGGCGGCGGCGGTCACCGTGACGGTGCCCGTGTAGACGCCGGGTGCTTTTCCGGCCGGCACGTACACATCCACCCAGACCGGCTGATTGGCGCCCGCGGCGACGTCGAAGGGCGCTCCCACAAAACGCGGTTTCCCCGGTCGCAGGCCGGTCTTCGGCCGCTCGAAGGGAATCAGCGCGTCCGGATACCAGCCGGCGCCGCCCGGCGAGCGCGGGCTGGGCGTCACCACATGCACGTACTGTTCGCGGTAGAAGGTGACATTCAGCGAGGCGATGACGGAACCGTCCGGTGCGCGCAGATCACTCGCGGTGGCGCTCACGCCGGCAAGCGGTGTGTCCCCCGCATGCACGATGATCTGAAACGGTTCGTACTCGTTGCGAGCCGCGTGGATGGTGGCGGACGACGTGCTCCCGGGTGGATCATCGGGGCCCACGCGCGCCAGTCCGTCCGCCGTGTAAACCACCATGGCAGCGTGTGCGGTGACAGTGGATGCGGCCAGCGCGACCGCGAGCAGCAGAGTATTCCAACGCATCACACGCTCCATATGGTGAAGCTTCGCCCGGACGTTACGGACACGCATGCCCGGCCGCGAAATGATTGGCAAAACGGGAAAAGTCCGCCAGTCCGATTGGATTTTCATACGGTAGCGCCAGATCGGCGCACGCGAAGTACGGCGGCGCTGGATTCGAGGAAATCGGATAATGCGTCACGAAGAACGAGTAGTCCGCGAGATTCACGCGCCCGTCGGGACAGATCTGATCGCCGCCGCACGGTGCCGGTCCCGGCGCTCCGCTCGACTTGAGATCCGGCGTACGGACCTGGATGGGAACGCAGCTGAACAGCTGGGCTCCCTGCACCACCAGATGCAATCCGGAATTGTCGCAGCCCGACACAGAAAGAATTCCATCCAGAACGATGTGACCGTTGTTGTCGGTGGCGTTCGGTTGGAACGGGGATGCGGTTGAACACAACCTCAGGCCCGCGTTGCATCCGACCAGCCACATGTCCGACGATGGGACGTTCGCCTGGGGAACGTCCATGTAGCTCAGCAGAGTGGCGCTGATCGTCAGCCCCCACCGGCCGAGCGTTTCGCCATCTCCGGCCGGGCACGAGAATAGAATCCCGGCCGCTGACGTGGCGGTTGACTCGCCGCCGTCGACGGCGGCGCGCGCGACACCCGCAGCCAGCAGCAGACAGAAGAGAATCGCACCCGGCAGGCGAACAGCTTGAAATGATTGATTTGTAGTCAAAACATGCACCTCGAACGTTACCAGGGGTGCAGTGTGGCGACTCAGGGAAGTACTTCATTGTAACAGGTTTCAGCGATCGGTGGACGGAATTCAGGCACACGCGAGGGTGGGGAAACGCTTGACACTCTCGTACAGGCGATTCGATACTTTTGGTCCGCCGCAGTATGTAGCATCTTTGCACGGCTTTACGTTGCGTGGGGAGCGGCGAGATAACAGGGAGGTGACGACGCCCGGCGCGGGCAACTGCGACGGGCAGGGACATGGATAAACAAATGACTGGCTGTCTCAAGTGCAACAAGGGAACGTTACTGCCGCTTTCCGACTACGGCCGTGACGGCGCGCCCATCATGTACAAGGCGTGGGTGTGCAGCAATCCGGAATGTGGATTCAATATCCGGATCGACAACGGAGAGATAAGCCTCGGACGTGACATCAGCACGTCCGTGAAGTAGATCCGGTCACACGACCGGCGGATGAACAATCTCGGAAGGGGGCTCCGATTCGGAGCCTCCTTCTTTTATTTTGATGAGCAGAAAGACGAAGATGACCAGGGCCACCACCGTGATCCACACATCCTGCAGGTAGACGGGCAGGTTGCCGCCCTCCACGTTCTCGTTGGTGGCCAGCTGGAACAGGGCCACACCGTTGAAAATGGCGTGGGCGACCATCGAATAGAGCAGGTTGCCCGTGCTTTCGAAGAGGTAGCCCAGGAACCACCCGAAGGCCGTGATGCTGACGAGCAGGTGGGCGTTGAGGTGCACCGCGCCAAAAATGGCGCCGGCCAGGAGCACGCCCACGACCGGTCCCATGTTGCGCGAGAAGATACGCTGGATCATGCCGCGGAACACGATTTCTTCCGATACGGGCACCAGCAGGCACAGTCCCAGGGCGGTGACCACCACCTGCAGGGCATTGGTTGGCTTGAGTTCCCGGATCTGCTCGGCGTAGTCCTCGGGAACCGGGCTGAAGTGCGTGCTGATGACGTAGATCTGATCGACCAGCACCACCGCGGCGCAGGCGGCCACGATGACCAGGATCAAGCGGTGAACGCGCGGGCGCGTCAGCCGGATCTGACCCCGGAAGCCGCCCGGAAAGCGCCGCGTCAGGAGCGCGATCGGCAACACGATGCCGAACAGCGACGACACCCCGATGCCTTCGCGGTACAGGCCGGCCGTCACGAACAGCTCCTGAATGAACATGCTCGAGAGCACGCAGCTGATGCAGAAGAAGAGCAGAAAGTAGTTGTTTACCAGCGTGAAGAGGTCGCTGCCGGCAGGGGTGTTGCTCTGGTCGTGATTCTCCATTAATATTAGCTCTCTCTCCCGGGATGTGCGCGAGGCACGGCCGATTCCAACTCAAACAGCAACGAGTATAACATGATCAAGGCGGTTATCTTCGATCTCGACAACACCCTGACGGATTTCATGCGCATGAAGGAGAATGCGGTGGATGCCGCCGTGGACGCCATGATCGACGCGGGCCTGCGTTTTTCGCCGTCGGACATCAAGAACAAGATCTATGAGGTCTACGACCGCGAGGGGATCGAGTTCCAGAACGTATTCGACCACGCGCTCACCGATCTGCTGGGCAAGGTGGACCCCAAGATTCAGGCCGCGGGCATCGTGGGCTACCGGCGCGCCAAGGAAGCCTCGCTGGTGCTGTATCCGCACGTGAAGATCACGCTGATCGATCTGATGAAGCGCGGTATCCGGCTGGGCGTGGTGTCGGACGCGCCGCGCCAGGAGGCATGGCTGCGGCTGTGCTACCTGCAGCTCCACCACATGTTCGATTACGTCACCACCTTCGAAGACACGCGCGAGCGCAAGCCCTCTCCCAAGCCGTTCCTGCGCACGCTGGATTACTTCCAGCTGCAGCCGTCCGACGCCATCATGGTGGGTGACTGGCCCGAGCGCGACATCAAGGGCGCCGGCACGCTGGGAATGCGCACCGTCTTCGCCCGCTACGGCGACACCAAGGGCGCCCGGGAGAGCGGCGCCGACTTCGACATCGACGACATCTATGAGCTGGTGGACATCGTGGACCGGTTGAATTCCGCTTCGGCCCGGTGATGCAATTCCTTCGTGCAATCACAGTGGTGGGGGCAATGGCCGTGCTGGCGCTGGCGTCCCCGGCGATTGCGCAGTCCCCGTCTCCCGTCCTCAAGACCACCCGGCCGGTGGTGAGCATTCGTGAAGGCACGACTCTGCATCGTGACGCCTGGGGACTTGCACCCCAGGTGAAGCCCGATATCTACGAGGTATCGCTCCCCGAAGGCCGGCCCGTCCGCGTCACCTTCATCAGCGACCTGGATTCGCTCAGTTTCGATGTCGAGGACGGCGGGCAGTACGACTTTGTCATCCAGCGCGGCGACAGTCTGTGCATGACCCGGATCGTGGGCGCGCGCCTGGTTCCAGCCGCGGTCTTCGACGCCGCGTACCAGTCCGCCCATCGCGGCAAGGTGTCGGTCGAGGTCCCGGAGGTGTATGAGCTCGTGAACGTCGTCATCGCGATGACGGCGACCGGGCAGCAGAACCGCAACCTCATCTACCATGATTCCGACTACTACGCGGCGGTGCGCAAGTGGTTCGACCCGTTCCAGGGCCATCCGGCGGTGGCGGCAATCGATTCAGTGCTCCGGCTCGACGTGAATCGCTATGCCAGTCTCAAGATGAACGGCTATGCCTTCGAGTTCGACGCAGCGGGCAGGATCGTGCACAGCCGGGTGTACAACCGCACCGGTTTCTCGGGAGAAAAGAGCAATGCGCTGCGTTCTTTCGTTCCGCTGCTTCAGTCCTTTGCGGACGATTCGAAGTTTCGCGATTTCTACCGCCGGCACAAATCAACCTACGACGAACAGATTTCCTTTTATCGGAAAGACGCGGATGTGAAGGGCATGCTGGCCTGGCTGGACCGCAATTTCCCCGGTGCGTCGGGCTATGGCACGTACAAGATCATCTTCTCGCCACTGGTGTCGTACAACCAGTCCTCCACGTGGCTGGAGAGCAACGGTTTCAGGGAACTGCAGGCACACGTGAACTATCCGTACCCGCAGGATCTCAAGCGTCAGGGCGGCGACCTGAAACTCTCAAAGATATCGGAGACAATTCTGCGCGGTGACATTGTGTTCACCGAGCTCAATCACGGGTATATCAACCCGGAAGCGGACCGGTATTCGCGCCAGGTGCTCGACGCCACCAGTCATCGCGATCACTGGGTCGACTCCGCGCGCGGGCCGCAGTACTACGGCGGCATTTCGGCGTTCAATGAGTATATGAACTGGGCGCTCGTCAGTCTGCGGATCGTCGATCTTGCACCCGCCGGCGAACAGCAGGCGCTGATCGACATCATCGACCGGATGATGACGGAACGGCGCGGGTTTCCGCAGTTCACCGCGTTCGACGCGTTTCTCGTCGACGCGTACCGGCACCGGGAGAAGGGGCAGACAGTTGCGGATCTCTATCCCCGAATCATCGCGTGGTTCGCCGCCCGGAACTGATCAGGCCGATGAACGGGGACGCGTCGGCAAGGGCGCGCGCCAGAACGGCTATCCGGGATCGCTTCTGTTTCATGACACCACCCCCCGCACATGATAGTCTCAGATACGATGTCTCTTCGAGTTCTCACCGCTGAGCAGATGCAGAAGGTCGATGCCGAAACCATCGCGAATGTTGTTCCCGGCATCGAGCTGATGGAGCGCGCGGGGCGCGGTGTCGCGGAAATCATTCGCTTGCGGTTTGCGGCGGGACACGCGGCCATTTTT
>OBLQ010000044.1_pt1 | contig 36875 bp, 33 predicted proteins | sample 1519881 | NCBI WGS metagenome assembly OBLQ01 (sample SAMN01911456, study PRJEB22533) | soil metagenome | biome: Soil | place: Malaysia | collected 2012-04-30 | depth DG_metagenome m | reverse complement strand
CCGAGGCGCTGGTGCTGGAGCACAACCTCATCAAGCAGCTCAAGCCGCGCTACAACGTGCTGCTGAAGGACTCGAAGAGCTACCCCTACATCCTGCTGACCGACGAGACTTACCCCCGCTTCCGCCTCTACCGTGGCAACCGCGAACTGCCCGGCGAGTATTTCGGCCCTTTCCCCGATGCCGGTGCGGTGCACGCCACCCTGCACATCCTGCAGAAGGTATTCCGCATCCGCGACTGCGAGGATGCGATATTCCAGAACCGCTCCCGCCCCTGCATGCAGTATCAGATCGGCCGCTGCTCGGCTCCCTGCTGCCAGGTGGTAACCGATGCCGAATATGCGTCGCAGGTGAACGAGGCGCGCGCCTTTTTGCGCGGCCAGGACCAGAGCCTGATCCGCCAGTGGGAGACGCAGATGCAGGAGGCGGCCGCGCGCCACGCCTTCGAGCGTGCCGCCCTGTTCCGCGACCGCATCAAGGCATTGCGCAGTATCATCGCCGGAACCGAGACCATGGACCTGCCGCCGGAGGCCGACGCGCTGGCCATCGCCCGCCATCCGGGCGGTGTCGCGGTCAGCATCGGCGTGCGGAGATCCGGCCGCAATCTCGGCACGCACACGGTACGCGTCGACCAGGCTACCGATGCCGAGGCGCTGGAGATCCTGCAGTCGTGGTGCATCGAGCGTTACCGGAGCGAACTGCCGCCGGCCGAGCTGCTGGTCGAGGCGGCCACCAGTGATGCCGAGGAGTTGCAGCGGCTGCTGAAACTGCTGCACCCGAAGGCGAAGTGCGAGGTACGCAGCCCGAAGCGCGGCGCCCGCGCCGACTGGCTGAAACAGGTGGCGCATGCCGGCGAGCAGTCGCTGGCGAGCCGCGCCGTCACCGGCCAGCAGCCCGCCTTCGAGGCGCTGGGAGAACTTTTCGGGCTCGATACCGTGCCGCAATGCATCGCCGCGGTGGACAACGCGCATCTGGGCGGCAAGCAGACGGTGGCGGCGATCGTCTACGCCAACCACGACGGCCCCGACAAGGACCACTACCGCCGCTACAAGCTCGACGACGTACCGGCCGGCGACGACTACGCCGCCATGCAAGCGGTGCTCAGCCGCTTCTTCCGCGCCATCAACGAGGAGGCGCTGCCGGAGCCCGACATCATGCTGATCGACGGCGGCAAGGGGCAACTGGCGGTGGCGGAACAGGCGGCGGCCGATGCCGGGCTCTCCGCGATGAAGCTCGTCGGTGTGGCCAAGGGAACGAGCCGCAAGGTGGGCAACGAGACGCTATGGCCTTCGTGGCGCGACGGCTCGCTGAAGCCGGGACTCAACTCTCCCGCCCTGCTGCTGATCGCCCGCGTACGCGACGAGGCGCACCGCTTTGCAGGGCAATATATGAGAAAAAGAAAACAGGCCAGCATGTTCAGCTCGGCTCTGGACACCATTCCCGGCATCGGCCCGGCCAAGCGCGTGGCGCTGCTGAAACACTTCGGCGGCATCGACGGCGTCAAGCAGGCGAGCCGCGAGCAGCTGACCGGTGCGCCCGGTATCTCGGAGAAACTGGCCGAACTGGTCTTCACGGCGCTGCATAAATAGCGCACGGGGGCCCTCTTCCCAAACCGCGAACTTCGGCGCAATGTGCGGCGGAATTCCGTCGTGGGGCCGCTATTCGAGGAGCATATGAATCCTATCGCCGTCTCTGCCTTGCTGCTGCTCTTGAGCAACATCTTCATGACCTTCGCCTGGTATGCGCACCTGAAAGACCTCAATGCCAAACCGTGGCTCATCGCCGTACTGGTCAGCTGGGCGATCGCGCTGTTCGAATACCTGTTGCAGGTGCCGGCCAACCGCATCGGCTACCAGGCGCTGAACCTCGGCCAGCTGAAGATCATGCAGGAGATCATCACGCTCTGCGTCTTCGTGCCGTTCGCCTTCTTCTACATGAAAGAACCGCTGAAGCTCGACTACCTGTGGGCCGCCCTCTGCCTGCTCGGCGCCGTCTTCTTCATCTTCCGCGACAAGATCACCGCCGCCGTCTGAACGCAGTCCGGGCCCTAGTACATGCGGTGGCGAAAGAGCCATGCCGCCAACGACAGCGTCGTCACACCTATCAACACCAGCGGCCAGAACTGCGGCACCAGCGTCGCGAAGCTGGATCCCTCCAGGAATATTCCCCGCAGAATGATCATCAGGTAACGCATCGGATCGAGCAGCGTGATGAGCTGTACCGCTTCCGGCATGTTCTCGATCGGGGTGGCGAAGCCGGAGAGCAGCACCGCCGGCACCACGAACAGGAAGGCGCCCAGAAAGCCCTGTTGCTGGGTCACCGCGAGCGAGGAGATCATCAGGCCGATGCCGATCGCCGACAGCAGGAAGAGCGCCAGGCCGGTGTAGAGGGTGACGAGCGAGCCCAGCAGCGGGATATCGAACCAGAAGACCGCCACGACGATGATCAGCGTGGCCTCGAGACTGCCGATGATGAAGCCGGGCAGCGCCTTGCCGAGCAGGACCTCGAACGGCCTGAGCGGCGTCACCAGCAGCTGGTCGAAGGTACCCTGCTCGCGCTCGCGCGCTACGGAGAGTGCGATCACCAGCATCGTCACCACCAGCGTGATCAGCCCGGCGATACCGGGGATCAGGAACCAGCGACTCTGCAGGTTGGGATTGAACCAGGCGCGCACCTCGACATGTACCGGCGGCCCGGCGGCACCTGTGGACTGCAGCCGCGCCTCGTTAAAGGCTTGTACGATATTGCGCGCATAGCCCAGCACGATCAGCGCCGTATTGGAGTTGCGGCCGTCGACGATCAGCTGCACGGGTGCTGGCTGCCCCAGTGCCAGATCGCGGCTGAACTGTTGGCCGATATGCACCACCAGCAGCACCTCCTGGGTATCGATCAGCGACCGGACCTCGTCATCGTGGCGGACGACCGCCACCCGCTCGAAGGCGGGCGTGCCGGCAAAGCGGGCGGCGAGATCCCGCGAGGCCGTGCCGCCGTCCTCGTTGTAGATCGCATACTGCACGTGATTGAGATCGAAGCTGGCGGCATAGCCGAATACCATCAGCTGGATCACCGGCGGCCCGATCAGCACGAAGCGACTCTTCTTGTCCTTCAGCAGCGCCAGGAACTCCTTGCCCATCAGGGCGAGGATGCGCTGCCACATGGCCGCCAGTTTCGTCATGCCTGCCGCCATCTCAGTCCAGCCTCTTGCGGGAGATGCGGCGCACCATGGCCAGGAAGAAGAGCGCCATGACGGCCAGCGCCACCGTATTCGGCCAGATCACCGCCCAGACGTTGCCGGCCATGAAGATCGTGTGCAGCAGCGACACGAAATAGCGCGCCGGGATGATGTGGGTGATCGCCTGTACGACCTGGGGCATGCTGTCGATCTCGAAGATAAAGCCGGAGAGCAGGAAGGCCGGCAGGAAGGTGACGATCAGCGCGATCTGCGAGGCGACGAACTGGTTCTTCGCCACCGTCGAGATCAACAGCCCCATGCCGAGCGCCACCAGCAGGAACAGCGACGCAACAAAGATCAGCAGCAGCAGCGAACCGCGCAGCGGCACGCCGAACAGCCACACGGCCATCGCCACCGACAGCAGCATGCCGCCGGTGCCGAGCATGAAATAGGGCACCAGCTTGCCGACCATGATCTCGACGATGGAGACCGGGGTGGCCATCAGCGACTCCATGGTGCCACGCTCCCATTCGCGCGATACCACGAGTGCCGTCAGCAAGGCGCCGATCAGCGTCATGATCACGGCGATCAGCCCCGGCACGAGGTAGTTGTGGCTTTTGAGTTCGCTGTTGAACCAGACCCGCTGCTCGATCGCTACCGGCAAGCCGAGCGGCTTCGCTCCCGTCGCGGCGTACTGCTGCAGCCAGGTGGCCCAGACACCAGAGACATAGCCGCTGACCAGCCGCGCCGTGTTGGCGTTGACGCCATTGACAATGAGCTGTGCAGGCGCACCGCCCGGCTGGTAGAGATCGCGGCCGAAATCGCTCTTCAGGTGCAGGATCGCATCCACCTTGCCGTTCAGCATCGCCGCCTCGGCCGCCGGCATGTCGGCATACGGCTGCGGCGCGAAATACTCCAGCTTGCGGAAGGCGCCGGTAAACGAGGCGGTGGCCGCATCCGGTTTCTCCACCACCAGCGCGATCGGCACATGCTTGGCATCGAGCGACACGCCGTAGCCGAACAGCAATAACAGCACCAGCGGCAACACGAAGGCGATGGCGATGCTGGAGGGATCGCGCAGGATCTGCAGGAACTCCTTGCGCATCAGCCCTGCCAGACGCATGCGGCTGAGCCCCTTGTTGCCACCTCCGGCGCTCATGCCGCCTCCCGCTGGATCAGCGCGATGAAGGCATCCTCCATCGTCGCCACCGGTTTGCCGGTGGCGGCAGCCGTCTGCTTGATCGATTGCGGCGTGCCGTCTGCCAGGATGCTGCCCTCGGCCATGATCACCAGCCGGTCGCAATACTCCGCTTCCTCCATGAAGTGGGTGGTCACCAGTACCGTCACGCCGTGCTCGGCCAGTGTGTTGATGCGCTGCCAGAATTCGCGCCGCGCCAGCGGGTCCACCCCCGAGGTCGGCTCGTCGAGGAACAGGATGTCGGGCTCGTGCAGAAGTGCGGCCGCCATCGCCAGCCGCTGCTTGTAACCGAGCGACAGGTCGTTGCTGGTGGTATCGGCGACATCGCGCAAGTCGAAGCGGTCGAAGGCCCAGTCGATACGATTACCCCGCTGCTGCCGGCTCAACCCGTAGGCGCTGCTGAAGAAGCGCAGGTTCTCCAGTACGCTGAGCGTACCGTAGAGCGAGAAGCGCTGCGACATGTAGCCGATGCGACTGCGGGCGCTGGCCGGCGCCTCGCGCAGGTTCACTCCCGCCACGGTGAGATGGCCGGCACTTGCCGGCAACAGGCCGCAGAGCATACGGAAGGTGGTCGATTTGCCGGCACCGTTGGCGCCGAGCAGGCCGAACACCTCGCCGCGCCGGACATGGAAATCGATCTCCTTTACCGCCTGGAAACTGCCGAAGTAACGCGACAGGCCCTTCACCTCGATCACCGGCACGTCGCTGGCCGCTGCAGTCGCCGACGCGGCGGCTGCCGGTTCCGGAGGGATGGCGCCGACACCGCCCAGCATGGCCACGAATGCATCCTCGAAACGCGGTTCCGCCGCCTTGATCGCAGCATTGCCGAGCCCCCAGGCCTCCGGCTCCGGCGACTGCCCTTCGTGCATCACCAGCCGTACCGCCTCGCCCTGGATCAGCGCATCCAGCACCGGCTCCTGCTGCACAAGATGCTGCTGCAGGCTGCGCCGCGACCGTTCGCCGCCGGTGACGAACCAGGTCCGCCCCTGCATGCGACGGCTGAACTCCGCAGGTTTCCCCTGTCCCAGCAATTGTCCCTGGTGCAGCAGCAAGAGTTCGTCGCAGCGCTCGGCCTCGTCGAGATAAGCGGTACTGAACAGCACGCTCATGCCTGCCTGTTTGACCTGCCGGTAGACGATCTCCCACAGCTCGCGGCGCGACACCGGATCGACACCGGCGGTCGGCTCGTCGAGAAGCAGCAGCCTCGGCGAACGCACCAGCGTACAGGCAAGCCCGAGCTTCTGTTTCATGCCGCCGGAGAGCTGTCCGGCCAGCCGCCTGGTGAATGGCGCTAGCCCCGTCATGTGCATCAGCTCGGCATAGCGCTCGGGACGCACCTCGTGGGCCACATGCTGCAGATCGGCATAGAGATCGAGATTCTCCTGCACGCTGAGATCCTCGTAGAGGCCGAAGCGTTGCGGCATGTAGCTGAGCTGCTGCTGCACGGCGAGCGGCTCGCGGCCTACATCCCGCCCCAGCACGAAAAGGCTGCCGGCATCGGGTTGCAGCAGACCGGCCAAGAGCCGCATCAGGGTCGTCTTGCCGGCGCCGTCGGGACCGATCAGGCCGGTAACGCAACCGGCGCGCAGGCTGGCGCTGACTTCGTGCAGCGCCCGGATGCGCCGCTTGCCGGCGATGAACTCCTTGCTGACTCCCGTCAGCTGAGCGATGGCGTCAGCAGCGCTGCCTGCAGCCATATGTCGCGGCCGTTACTGCCCGTGGCAGGGATCGGTGTCCGAAGCTGCCGATTGCGGCTGATCGAGGGGAATGGCGACCGTGGCCGGCATGCCCAGCCGCAGTTCGCCCTCGGGATTGCAGACATAGACGCGCAGCTGGTAGACCAGTTGCGTGCGCATCTCCTCGGTCTGCACCGACTGCGGCGTGAACTCGGCCGTCGGCGAGATGTAGCCGATCCAGCCGCGGTACTGCTTGCCCGGGAAACTGTCGGTCGTCACTTCGGCGCGCATGCCGGGATGCACGCGGCCGAGATCGGTTTCGGAGACATAGGCGCGCACCCACAGCGGGTCGGTCATGGCCAGCGTGTAAACGGGGCGCTGGGGGCTCGCCATGTCGCCGGGCTCGAGGATGCGGTTGCGGATAATGCCATCGGCGGGCGCATGGAGGCTGGCATCGTCCAGCTCCTTCTTCGCCAGTGCCAGCTGCGCCTGGTCGGCTTTCAGTCCTGCCTTGGCGGCGTCAATATCTTCCTGCCGCGGCCCCTGCTCGGCGAGCTTCAAGAGCTGTGTTGCAGCCTTGACGCGCTCGCGGGCGGCGGTCGCGGCGGCCTTGGCGTTGTCGGCCTGTTCCTTCGGAGCGAGATCCTGCTCGCTCAACGTCTGCAACCGCTTGGCGGTACGTGCGGCATCGTCGGCCTCGGCCTCGGCGGCGGCCAGATCGGCGCGCGCCTTGCGGATATCCTCGGGACGGTTGCCGGCCAGCATGCGGGCGACGATCGCCTGCTGCGCCTCGACCTGGGCGGCGGCACGGTCGGCCACGGCCTGCAAGCGGTCGGCATCGAGTTTCGCCAGCAGTTGCCCCTTGCGCACCTGTGCACCTTCCTGCACCAGCATTTCGGCGATGCGACCGTTGCCGTTGATGGCCAGCTCGACCTCGCGCATGTCGACGTTGCCGTACAGCTTCAAGCGGCCGTTCTCCATCGCCTGATCGCGGTCGTGCCACCACCAGATGCCACCGGCGACCGCCAGTAGCAGCACTGCTGCCACCGGGCGCAGAACGGTCTTGTTCACGGATTCTCCCCGTAGACATTCGGCAGCGGCTTGTCGGTCAGCTCCCCGACACTGGCGCGCAATTGCAGGTTGGCGAAAACATATTGCGATCTGGCGGCGGCAAGATCCTTCTCGGCGGTGTAGTTGCGCTCGTCGGCATCGAGCACCTCGGTGACGGTCCGCAGACCCACCTCATGTCCAAGATGCGCCGCCTCGGCCGCCTGCTTGGCGGAGACGCTCGCCTTCTGCATGGCCGACACCTGCGCGGCAGCCGCCTCGAGCGCCAGATAGGCCTGGCGGGCAGTCAGGCGCGCCAGACGCTTGTCGTCCGCCAGCGAGAATTCAGCCTGCAGCGCCTCCTTCTCGCTCTTGCGCACCTGCGCCAGGTTGCCGCCGCCGGCAAACAGCGGCATGTTCACCTGCACACCGACCGACTGATCGCGCACCGTCGCGCCGGAACCGAGCTGGGTGTCGCCCGAACGGTCGCGGTTGATCTCGGCGAACGCCTCCACTTTCGGCAGTGCACCACCCAGCGCCTTCTGCTCACCCTCCTTGGCCACATCCAGTTGCAGGCCGGAGAGCAGCACCGGGATGGCCTGCTCGGCAGCCCTGTTTTCCCATGCGGCGGGATCGGCAGGTGCCGGTTCGGCCGGATTCTCGGCCAGCGGCGGCGGCACGACGCCCTCGACCGTTTCGCCGGTCAGCGATGCCAGCGTGGCCTTGGCCTGGTCGAGGTCATTTTCGGCCTTCAGCCGGTCCGCCCTGGCCAGATCGTGGCGCGCCTCGGCATCGAGCCGGTCGGTCATCGCCGATGCACCCACCTTGAACGACGCTTCCGCCTGGGCCGCCAGCTTGCCGGCAGCCTCCTCGCGCGCCTGTGCGGCGACCACGGCCGCCTGCGCATTGGCGACGTCGAGCACGGCCTGTGCCGCCTCCAGCATCAGCCGCTGGCGCTCCAGGCGCAGCTTCAGGTCGCCCGTCTCGGCGGAGAGTTCGCCTTGCCGGTAACCGGCCCAGCGCTCGAGATCGAACAGCGGCTGCACGACCTTCAGGCCGATGCGGTTTTCCGTGTAATTCAGTCTGGTCTTGAAAAAGGTCTGCGGGACGTCGTAGTTGCTGGTCTGCTTGCGGCGTTGCAGCGAACCGTTCGCATCGACGCGCGGCAACAACCCGGCCAAACCGATCGAGGCATCCTCGGCCGCGGCATCGCGGCCGGCTTCGGCTGCCTTCACAGCCGGCGCATGCGCCAGCGCCAGATCGATCGCCTGCTGCAGCGTCATCGGTTCGGCCCAGAGCGGAGCCGGCAGCAACAGGCAGCAGAGAAGCATGAGCCGTCGCACCGTTCGCCTAGCTGCCGTCATCGTCTGCCTCCCGTACTGGTTTCCCGGCCATTTCCGCTGCGATACGGTCCGGAACCGGGCCTCTGCCCGGAGCATGGCCCATATGCCGGCTGATTTCCACAGCCGGAACGCAAACAGGACGGCTTGCGGCCGTCCTGTTCCTCGCATCCCCGCATCAGCGGAGTTTCTTGTTGACCTTGTCGAGCTTGGCCTGCGCCTCCGCCTTGCGGCCCTTGGAATAGACCGGCCGGTTCGGCACATCCGGAAGCGCCAGCACCTTCTCGAAGTAGGGCTTGGCTTCCTTGTATTCCTTTTGGTCCAGCAGGAAATCTCCCATGAAGTAGTTGGCGTCCATATCGTTCGGAGCAACCTCCAGCGCCTTCTTCAGGTAGGCCCGCGCCTTGTCGTCATCGCCGAAACCCAACCAGCCTCCCGGCACCAGGTAGTAGAAGCTGCCCAGTGTGGTGTAGACCGAGCCGTTCAGTGTCTTCGGATCGATCTTCTCCGCTTCCAGCAGCAGGTCGCGCCCCTTCTCCATCTGCGGCATCGCCTTCAGCATCGCCTTCAGGCCACCCATGGCACCGGCGTAACCCGCCCGGATGATCGCTTCCCACACCTTCGGCTCGGCACGGTTCGGATAGGTCTTGGTCAGCGCCTCGGCCTTGGCGACCAGCGCCACGAACTTCGCTTCCTTCTCCTTCTCCGGCGTCTGATAATTGGCGATCGCCCACTCGTGCTGCAGATCGATCACCTTGTCCATCACCTCATCGGCCAGCGCCACCGTGCTCATCGTCACCGCAGCCAGCAGCGGCGTCAGCACACGCAGAAACATCTTCTTCATTTCAACCCTCCATAGATATGCAGCGGATATCGGAACTTGTTACTCCTCGCCCTTGGCGAAACCGCGGGCGACACGATTCTGGGCCTTCGTGCCGTTGTCGATGAGTCCCGGCAGGATGCCGTTGATGCGGGCGAACAGCGATTCCGGGAAGCCCAGATACGCCTCCTTCTTCCCAGCCTCGATCGCCGCCAGGATCTTGCCGGCCACATCGTCCGGCTCGTCCATGCTGGTCTTCGTCGCCACGTTCATGCGCATGATCGGGCCGGTATTGATCGGCGTCTTCACCGCCCGCGGCGAGATGTAGGTGACACCGACAGGGGTGTCGGCAAGCTCGCGCCGGAGCGCCTGCGAGAAGCCCCGGAGGCCGAACTTGCTGGCCGAGTAGGCGGCGAAATAGGCGAATCCGATCGAGCCGAACATCGAACCGACATTAACGATGTGGCCGGACTCCTGCTTCAGCATGCCCGGCAGCACGGCGCGGGTCAGCAGCATCGGCGCGATCAGGTTGACGTGCATCAACAGCTCGAGCCGACCGTCGTCCTCGTCCTCGAAGGCCGAAAAACTCATGATGCCGGCGAGATTGACCAGCAAGTCGACGCCGCCGAGCGCCTTGGCGGCCTGCTTGGCGATCAGTTCGCAGCCTTCGCGGCTGGCGAGATTGCCGGTGACCGCAACCGCCCCGGGAACTTCCTGGGCCAGCGCCGCCAGCGCCTCGGCATTGGCATCCACCAGTGCCAGCTTCGCGCCCTTGCCGGCCATCAGCCGGGCCAGGGCGCTGCCGATGCCGCCCGCAGCACCGGTGAGAATCACGCGTTTGTCGTTGAGTTCCATCATTTGGCCTCCAGCGGAATCATCGGCAGGCTGCGGAAGATATCGCCGTAGAGCTTGTACATGATCTTCGCGCAGTGCACGACGGCCTGCCGATCCTCCTCGAGCTCCAGACGGTTGACCAGCTTCTCGTAGAAACCGACGTGCCCGACATCCAGCGAGCCGTGCGAGGTCAGGTAGGAGAAGGCGCTCTTGGGCAGTTTCAGGGATTCCTGGATCTTGCCGGCGGCATTGGTGGCCAGCGCGACACTGGTCCCCTCCAGCACCAGCACCATGCCGAAAAAACCGACCGGGTTGCGGCGGTAGACGGTGTCGTAGGCATAGGCGACCATGATCTCGGTGGCAGGCATCGGAACCGCCCTGCGCACCGCCTCCTTGTCGGCGCCGCAGGCCGCGATGTCGTTGAGGATCCACTCCTGGTGTCCCATCTCCTCCTCGATATATTCGCCGACCGCCTCGCGCAGCCACTCCAGCCGCTCCGGCAGACGGCCACCCGTCGCCATCAGCAGCGGCGTGGTATGCTTGACGTGGTGATAGGCCTGCCCGAGGAAGGCGAGGTAACTCTGCAGCGACAGGTGCCCGGCGGCCCCTTCGCGAATGAACGGGATCGACAGCAGGTCGTTGCGCTCCGCTTCCGTGGCGGCAATCAGTTGTTCATAGAAACTCATGCTTGCTCCTCATACAACGATGTCAGTTCCGCAGCATAGCTGCGCTCGATCTCGCCGCGCCGCGGCCGGCCGGTACCGGTCCACTGGCCGTTGCCCACCGAGAACGGTTCGCGTGCCGTTACCCAGCGGCTGACCCGAGCATAATCGGGCAACCGGTCGTTGGCGGCAGCCACCGCCGCCATAACCGCCTGGGCATCCGCTCCCTGACGCGGCTGGATCACAGCAACATTATAGGACTTTGCCTCGCCGAACACGCAGGCCTGCGCGATGGCCGGCTCGATCGCGAGCTCGCGCTCCACCCACTCCGGCGACACGTTGCGGCCAAAGGCGGTGATGAAGATATGTTTCTTGCGGCCGGAGAGATGCAGGAACCCCTCATCGTCCAGATAGCCGAGATCGCCGGTCGGCCAGGCGGCATCCCCCCTGGGAGCCTCGCCGAGGTAACCCGAGAAGAGGTTGCCCTCGACCAGGATCTCGCCGTCGCCGGCAAACGACAGTCGCACATGCGGCAGCGGCTTGCCGACGCTGCCGGGCTTCACCGCGCCTGGGCGGTTCACCGCCACGACACTGCCCGCCTCGGAAAGTCCGTAGCCCTCGAAGACCGGCAGGCCGAGCCGCTCCGCCCGTTCCAGCAGGTGCAGCGACACCGGCGCACCGCCGACGGCGATAAAACGCAGCGCCGCGGGCTTCGGCATACCCATCTCCAGCGCCGTCACCAGCGCATGCAGCATCTGCGGGATCATGATCGTCGTGGTCGCCCCGGATACGGCCAGCCGCGTAACAAAGGCGCGAACATCCAGCCCGCTGGCACCGGAGAGACCGACGGCGGCAAGCCCGTGCGCGCAGACCGTGGCACCGGCCAGCAGCGGTGCATACAGCCCGCCGATATTCTCCAGCAGGGTGGCATATGGCATGGCCGAGAGGTGGCGATCGGTGGCCACGGCCGCCGTCGCCCCGGCCAGCGAGGCCGCGACCGTCTCCATCGTGGCTTGCGTCAGGCAGACGCCCTTCGGATCGCCGGTGGAGCCGGATGTGAAGGTGATCTTGGCGCAGCCGGCCGGCAGTTCGGCGGCAGGCTGTCGCGGCAGCGTGATGCCATAGAGGCTGCCACAATCGAACGATTGCGCGGCGCCGGCTTCAATGCCCGTCGCCCGCAGCAGCTGCAACGCCTGCTCGGGCCTGTCGGTGATCAGCAGGTTGACGCCGGCGCGCCGGAAGAGATGCCGGATCTGCTCCGGCGAAAAGAAGTGCGGCACCGGCACCGACGGGATCGCGGCGGCGATCAGCGCCAGATCGGCCACGCACCAGTCGGGGGTGTTGTCGGCGAGGATAGCGGCCACCCGCGCATCCGCCTGCCGCAGCTTGCCGGCCAGTTTATCGACCATGGCGACCAGCCCGGCATAGCTCAGTGATTGTTCGGTATCGGCTGCCTCGATGGCCAGTGCATCGGGCTGCTGGCCGGCATAATCCCTCATTGCCGCCAGCACGCGGCTCATGCGCGCCCCTCAGGCAAACCGCGCTGCGCCTCCCCCTCTTCGACCGCACTGGCCCAGGTATCGCGCAGCATCGCCCACAACTCCTGCAGGTTGTCGTGCCCCTTGCCGATATCGCCGAAACAGATCACCGGCCGGCCCTGGTAGTAGCTCCCCCAGCGCTTGCGCTCCTCCTCGGGGAGCAGCGACTCGTCGGCCTCCATCAGCTCCTTCGGCTCCAGGCCGAGGCGGCGGAAGGCGTTGCGCAGCCGGCCCACACCGGTGAACACGACCCACTGGTAACCGAGGGTATGGAAGAATGCCGTGGCGGCGATGATGGCGAGCCGGGCGTCGCCCGGCTGGTCCTCGGCCATGTTGCCGACCTCGACGATGCTCTTGCGCTCGACGGGATGGCCGAGAAAGCGGCCGATGACCTCCTCGACCGGAGCGTCGAGGTAATGTTCCAGAAACAGCTTGTGGTGTTCGGCATCGCGGTAGCCCATGACCGCCTTGTAGCGGCCGTTCCAGTCAACCACGCGGATGAAGTGCGGCATGTAGCTCTTCAGATCCGCATCGTAGACCTCGGCGAACTTGTTGTGCACGTAGTCGATGACCGCGTTGCGTTCCGGGTGGTCGAGATGCAGAACATCCAGCTTCATGCCTCCCCCTGTATGCCGGCCAGAGCCGGCCCGCCGTCAATGGTGCAACATATCCTCGTATTCGGAAAGTGATCTTTCGAAGGCCGGACGCTCGAACAGGCGATCCATGTAGGCCTCGAGGTTACCGAGCTTGGCGGTATCGATGCCGGACGGCGACAGGCGCCACAGGATCGGCGCCAGGGCGATATCGGCCAGCGAGTATTGCTCGCCGATGAAATACTCCTGGCGTGCCAGGTAAGTATCCAGCGACTTCAGGTAATCCTTCAGCTTCTTGGCCGCATCGGCCTTCTTCGCCTTGTTGTTCAGGTTGTCGAACATCGGATAGAGCTCGGATTCGAACTGCATCACCGCCAGGCGCATCTGGGCGCGCTCGGCCGGCGAACCCGGCTTCAGCGGCGGGTGCGGATAGCGCTCGTCCAGATACTCGTTCACGACGGCCGGCTCGAAGAACACGATGTCGCGATCCACCACCGTCGGCAGCTTGCCGTAGGGATTCAGCTGCAGGAAATCGGCCGGCAGGCTTTCAGGCTCCAGTTCGACGACATCGACCGGCAACTCCTTTTCGGCCAATACGATGCGGGTCTGATGCGAGTGCGGACTGCGGCCGTCCGAGTAGAGCTTGATCATTCAATTCCTCCGATTATCCGTTCCCGCGACGCGGAAAAGGTCGCGCATGGTAGCGTTAAGACGCACTAAAATAAAGTTTTTTCGGATTTTTTCTTAGATAACAATAGGTTAGGAAATAATCCTAGCGTACTTCATTCATCCGTATCGCCGCGTTTCTGGCCCATCAGCTGGGCATGAATGAAGGCGTCGATGTCGCCGTCCAGGAAGGCCTGCGTGTTGCCGGTCTCCATGCCGGTGCGCAGGTCCTTGATGCGCGACTGGTCGAGCACGTAGGAGCGGATCTGATGGCCCCAGCCGATATCGGACTTGGTGTCCTCCAGCGCCTGCTTCTCGGCGTTGCGCTTCTCCACTTCGTGCTCGTAGAGGCGCGCCTGCAGCATCTTCCAGGCGGTGGCGCGGTTCTTGTGCTGCGAGCGGTCGTTCTGGCACTGCACGACGATACCAGTCGGCAAATGGGTCAATCGCACGGCCGAATCGGTCCGGTTCACGTGCTGGCCGCCGGCGCCCGAGGCGCGGTAGGTATCGACGCGCACATCGGCCTCGTTGATGTCGATCTCGATCTCGCGCTCGATGTCGGGATAGACGAACACCGACGAGAATGAGGTGTGGCGGCGGTTGCCGGAGTCGAACGGCGACTTACGCACCAGCCGGTGCACACCGATCTCCGCCTTCAGGTAGCCGAAGGCGTACTCGCCCTTGATCGACACGGTGGCCGACTTGATGCCCGCCTCTTCGCCGGCGGTGCACTCCATCAGCTCGGTCTTGAAGCCGTGCTTCTCGGCCCAGCGCAGGTACATGCGCAGCAGCATCTCGGCCCAGTCCTGCGCCTCGGTACCACCGGAGCCGGCGTTGATGTCCAGGAAGGCCGATTCGGCATCGTTCTCGCCACCCAGCATCTGCGCCAGTTCCAGCTTCTCGATCTGCTCCTCGACCTTGTTCAGCGTACCGACCGCCTCGATTTGCGAATCGCGGTCGCCCTCTTCGGCACCCATCTCGAACAGCGTGGTGGCGTCATCCAGCTCGCCGGCCGCACCGCCGTAGCTCTTCAGCACGCGTTCCAGCCGCGTGCGCTCCTGCATCAGCTTCTGGGCGGCTTCCGGGTTGTTCCAGAGGGTCGGGTCTTCGATGCGGGCGTTCAGCTCGCGGAGTTCGTCTTCCTTGCCGTCGACGTCAAAGAGACCTCCGCAGCGCATTCAGGCGGTCCGAGAAATCCTCGGCCCGGGTCCGGAAACCTGCAATCTGATCTTCAATGCTCATCGTTCACTCCAGCAAAAAACGCCCGTTTTCGGGGAACCGCAAGGTACCGCTCCTGCCGTTCAAATCAAGCCATGACGCTCCGCCCTGTCAGCTTGACCAATCTAATTAACCAAACTTAACTACTAATTCTGAAGGGAGGGGCATGCACAATACCAACACCCACCCGCAACGATATTAGACAATTCAAGGAATCATCATGGGTTCAGATACGTTTATTCTCATACTTGGCGGCTTATTGGTCTTGACTTCAGTTCTTGGCGGAGGATTTGAGGTAAAGGAAGTCAAAATCCCTAAAATTGGTGGTTGGGCACGTATGCTTGCCGGCATTATTGGCACAATCCTTATTGTTCTAGGGATAGGAATGTCAACTTCTTCCACGAACAATAATACAAACCCCGCTCCTCCGAGTGTCCAAGGCTCGTCAACTTTTTGGCTATCGGACAACCTGGGGCAAGGCCAAGTTAGCGAACAAGTTCGTGTTCTTATCGATGGGAAAGAGGTAGGGACGCTAACAGTGAATGAACAATATCCCAATTCAAAAATCCGCATTACGGTCCCTAACATAGGACGGCACAATTACGACCTTGAAGCAAGAGCTGTATTTCGTGATGAAAATGGGCAACTTCAGGAAATATTCGGTGTTGGCCAAGGAAGCATCATTGTAAGTGATGGGAAAAAGTTTGAACTGGCTTCCACAATAACAGGAAACGACACGTGGATTGCCCATATGGAAGAAGTTTCTCAATAGAACATTAAACCAGCGGCCTATCTTACCATGATACATGACAATGACTTACTAAAGAAGTTAGCTGTTTTATGTTTATGTCATGATGGTGCAGAAATGCAAACTTCCTCCCTATGCCAAAGCCCCTTAACCGAACCGATGCGGAAGCCGGCGCACGTAACGTCACAATTCGGACACATTTGTCTTGCAGCTTCCAAATCATGGATTTGATAGCGGGAGGCGAGATGAACAGGCAATCCCAGGATTTCACGGGCCGATGACCATGCACACCATCCTGGGAGCCGGCGGCGTCATCGGCCGCGGGCTAGCACTGGAGCTGCGGCAATATGCGGAGGCGATCCGGCTTGTCAGCCGGCATCCGAAGCCGGTGCACGGCGACGAGGAGTGCGTCACCGCCGATCTCACCGATGCGGCCGAGGTGGAGAAAGCACTCGCCGGCAGCAAGGTCGCCTATCTGGTCGCCGGCCTGCAATACGACATCCGCGTCTGGCAGGAGCAGTGGCCGCTGATCATGGAAAACGCCATCGCCGCTTGTAAGCGCCACGGCTGCAAGCTGGTCTTCTTCGACAACGTCTACCCCTACGGCCTTGTCGACGGCCCGATGACCGAAGAGACGCCCTTCAACCCGTGCAGCAAGAAAGGCGAAGTGCGGACACGGATCGCGGAGCGGCTGATGAATGCCGTGGCGCACGGCGAGATCGAGGCGCTGATCGCCCGCTCGGCCGATTTCTACGGCCCCGGCACCTTCAACACCTTCGTACAACCGATGGTGTTCGACAAGCTGCAGCAGGGAAAGAAGGCGGCCTGGCTGTGCGACGACAGACTCCCCCACTCGATGACCTTCACGCCCGATGCTGCGCGGGCCGTGGCGCTTTTGGGCAATGCGGATGACGCCTTCGGCAAGACGTGGCACTTGCCCACCGCCGCCAATCCGCCCACCGGCCGCGAGTTCATCGAGCTGGTGGCGAAGGCTCTGGACACCGAAGCCGACTACCGGCTGCTGAAGCCGTGGATGCTGCGACTGGTCGGCCTGTTCAACCCGCTGGTGCGGGAGAGCATGGAGATGCTCTACCAGCTCGATCACCCCTACATCTTCGACAGCAGCAAGTTCGAGGCGCGCTTCTTCAGGCCGACCACCTATGCTCAGGGGATTGGCCGGACGGTGACCTTCATGCGCTGCGGCTCGCAGATCGGATAACGAAACTCCGGCAGGAACCTGCCGGGGGCGGTTACTAGACGGCCAGCGCATCCTCGATGACGAACTGCACGGCGCCGTTGCCGCGCCAGTCATCCAGCTTCAACTGGCCGACCGGCGAGATCGTGGCACCCGGCTGCAAAGCCTCATCCAGCGCACCGACGCCGAACACGACGGCATCGGCGAATCCGGCCTGGCTGCCCGGCTGCATCAGCTTCAGCCGCACCACACCGCCCTTCATGTCGCGCCGGTCGACGATCTGCACGTCCTGCAGCAGCCACTGGCAGGCGGGATTCCCCTGCCCGATCGGTTCGAAGCGACTTAAACGCTCGGCGAGCCCCGCATGCAGTGCATCGAGGCCAAGAATACCGTCGACGGCCAGCTCGCGATGCCGGCCGGCATCTCTCCCCTGTGCCGCGACAGCTGTCCCAAAAGCCGCCACGAAATCCTCCCAGCGATCCGGCCGCACCGTACCGCCGCCAGCCCCGGCATGGCCGCCGAAACCCTCCAGCGTGGCGCTGCAGGCGTTCAGCAACTCGCCGATGTGGTAGCCGGGGCGACCGCGCAGCGAGACGCGGATATTCGACTCCGGCGTAACGAAGCCGACCGCCGCCGGACGGTGATGTTTGCGCGCCAGGCGCCCGGCGGCGAGACCCACCACGCCGGCATGCCAGGCCTCGTCGTAGACGGCGAGGATCTCGGCACCGTTCAGCTTCGCCTCGGCCTCTTTGAACACCTCCGCCTCCACCTGCCGGCGCGTCTTGTTGCTGTCGTCGAGTACAGCGGCCAGCCGCGCCGCCTCGGCCCGCTCGTGGCTGGCGAGCAGCCGCATCGCCTCCTCACCATGGCGCATGCGGCCGGCCGCATTGATGCGCGGCGCGATATGGAAACCGATCGTCTCGGTAGTGATCGCCGATTTGACGCGGGCGACATCGAGCAGCGCCGCCATGCCGGTGGAGGGCTGGCTGCCCAGCTGAGCCAAACCGTGGTAAACGAGGATACGGTTCACGCCCTTGAGCTGCATGACGTCGGCGACGGTAGCCACCGCCACGCGGTCGAGCAGCGTGCGCAGGTCGAAGGCTGGCGATCTCCCCGCCTCCTTCAGCCGCTTCCAGGTCGCCACCAGCAGGAAGAAGGCGACACCGGTACCGCACAGCAGGCGCTCGGCGAAGCCGCAGTCGTCGCGCGACGGATTGAGCAGCGCAAACGCCTCGGGAAGTTCGCGGTCGGGAAGGTGATGGTCGGTGACGATGAGGTCGAAGCCGAGCCGTTTCGCCTCGGCACAGGCCTCGAAACAGGTGGTGCCGGTATCGACGCTGATGCCGAGTTTCGCACCATTCGCCACTGCCTCGCGGACCGGCTCCACCCCGATGCCGTGGCCGTCGTCGGCGCGGTGCGGGATCGACGAGGTGACCGTTGCACCTGCGGCAGCGAGCGCTTCGTATAGCACCGCCGTGCCGGAGACGCCGTCGCAATCGAAATCGCCGAAGATGTGGATATGTTCGCCGTGCAGGATGGCGTGCGCCACGCGATCCGCCGCCTTCGGCATCTCCTGCATCGAATCGGGATCGGGCAGATCGGCCAGGCGCGGCGTGAAAAAGCTGTCGGATTCGCTTAAACCCCGGTTGGCCAGCAGCCCCTGCCAGGCCGACAACGGATCGGCGGCCTGCAGGGGGCCATGACGCCAGACCAGCCGGCTGCCCTTGACGGTAATACTGCCGGGCAGATTCACCAGTGCGCCCGCACCGCCTGCAGCAGCTCGGCCGGCCCCAGCGGCAACCGTACCGGCAATGCAGCCTCACGCTTGCGGCCGAGGCGTGCCAGCATCGCAACAAACGGCGTTTGCCGCAGCCACAAGGCATGGCCTTCGCCCATCACCAGCACATCGTCGGAAAGTCCTGTGTGAGGGTTGAGCATTTCGCCAAGGTGCTCGACCTCGGTGACCGTCAGCTTCGCATTGCGCCCGTCCACGACCGGCGACAGGGATGGAGAGCGGGTGGCCACGACAGGCATCGGTGCCGACGACAGTTCGTCCCTTGAACAGCGTCCCCACAGCCAGATGCCGCGCACGTCCGGCTCGCCACGGGAGCGGCGATCCAGCAGCGGATTGCGGTAGAGATACATCTGCAGTTCGGCGACCAGCCGCATCAGGCGCCCGCCATCAACCCCGTCTGGATGACGGTTCGGCAACAGGTTGCCCGACACCTCGGCAAAGGATGCCGGTGATGCGTCGATGGCCTTGTCGCAGGCGAGAATCATGGCCGGACCGGCTGCATGCAGCGACATTCCCTCTTCGGCGAGCAGCGGATTCAGCAGTGCCGCGAGAGCTGCGGCATCGTCCGCGCGCCATGGAAAAATCCCCTCCGGCATGACCTGCAGGCGGTCCCGCATCAGCTGCGCATGGAACGGCGAGGCGACCCAGCACTGCTGCACGCTGTCGGGGAGATTCAGCCCGGAAGCAAGCAGTGCAGCAGGCGAACGGCCGGCAAGCCAGGCCGTGAAGGAGAGCGGCGTATGCGCGGGAGCCGCATACCATGAACGCGAGCGCCACAGCAGATCGCCGCGCAGCGGTTCGAGCAGTGGATGAAGTTTCAGGCCATCCGGCGTCTGCACCAGACCATTGGTGACGATGAGCATCGGATCGGCGGCCGGTCAGGACTCCAGCAGCTTGCGGACCGCCGACTCCGTCGCATCGATGGTGACCGGGCTCGGCACACCCTTCATGGCGGTGTCCGGGTCCTTGAGGCCGTTGCCGGTCAGCGTGCAGACGATCTTGTCGCCCGGCTTGAAGTAACCGGTCTTGTTGAGCTTGATGATGCCGGCGACCGAGGCTGCCGAGGCCGGCTCGCAAAAAACGCCTTCCAGGCAGGCCAGCATGTTGTAGGCCTCCAGGATCTCCTCGTCGGTCACCGCATCGATACGGCCGCCAGACTCGTCGCGGGCCGCTTCCGCCTGCTTCCAGGAGGCCGGCTTGCCGATGCGGATGGCGGTGGCAATGGTCTCCGGATTGTCGATCGGATGGCCCAGGACGATCGGTGCGGAGCCGGCGGCCTGGAAGCCGAGCATCTTCGGCAGGTTCTTGCTGATCCGCTTCTCGTGGTACTCGCGGTAGCCCATCCAGTAGGCGGTGATGTTGCCGGCATTGCCGACCGGCAGCGCATGGTAGTCCGGCGCGAAACCGAGCTCGTCGACGATCTCGAAGGCGGCGGTCTTCTGCCCCTCGAGACGGTACGGGTTGACCGAATTGACCAGCGAGATCGAGCCGTCGGCCGAAACGTCGCGCACGATCTGCAACGCATCGTCGAAGTTGCCGCGGATCTGGATCACCTTGGCGCCGTAGCGCATGCCCTGCGAAAGCTTGCCGAGCGCGATCTTGCCGTCCGGGATCAGCACGTAGGCTTCCATACCGCAGTTGGCGGCATAGGCGGCGGCAGCCGCGGAAGTGTTGCCGGTGGAGGCGCAGATCACCTTGCGGGAGCCGGCGTTGTACGCCTGCGTCACCGCCATGGTCATGCCGCGATCCTTGAACGAACCGGTCGGGTTCAGGCCCTCGAACTTCAGGAAGATGTTCAGCTCCGGATTGATGGCGTTGCGCAGGTTCAAAGACTCGTGCAGCGGCGTGTCGCCCTCGTAGAGCGTGATGACCGCGTCGTCCTTGCCGATCGGCAGGAACGCCCGGTAGCGGTTGATGATTCCTTCATAGCGTGGCATTTCTGTTTACCTCAAGCCCCAAACTCTTCCTTGCGCAGCAGCAGCACATCCTGCTCGTCCACCGTCTCCAGCGCGGTAATGCGGCTGATCGCCGCCTGCATGTTTCCTTCCGTCGTCTCGTGGGTGAGCATGATGATCGGCACCAGCTGCGTGGCATGCCGCTCCTTCTGCAGCACTGCCTCGATGCTGATGCGGTGATCGGCGAGGATCGAGGTGACGGCGGCGATGACGCCCGGCTCGTCCTTCACCATCAGGCGCAGGTAGTACTCGCAGACCACGTCGGCCATCGGCAATGTCGCCAGCTCGCGGCGGGTGTGCTGCACGAAGCCCATCGGCGGTGCCAGATGCGCAATGCCATGCGGATGGCCACTGGCGATATCCATGATGTCGGCGACCACCGCCGAGGCGGTCGGACGCTCCCCTGCCCCGCGGCCGAAGAACATCGTATGACCGACATAGTCGCCGGTGATCTGCACGGCGTTGTAGGAATCGGAGACCTGCGCCAGCTGCGCGGTCAGCGGCACCAGTGTCGGGTGCACATGCATCTCCACACGGTCACCCTGCTCGTCGTGATGCGGCTTGGCGATGCCGAGAAGTTTGATGCGATAACCGAGTTCGTGCGCCGAGGCGATGTCGTCCAGCTTGATGCGGCTGATGCCCTCGGTGTAGACCTCGTCGAACTTGATCTTCGAGCCGAAGGCCATGGCGGCCAGGATGGAGAGCTTGTGCGCCGTATCGATGCCCTCGACATCGAAAGTAGGGTCCGCCTCGGCATAGCCCAGCGCCTGCGCCTGCTTCAGCACGTCGGCAAAGGCGGCCCCTTCGTTCTCCATCCTGGTCAGGATGTAGTTGCAGGTGCCGTTGAGGATGCCGTAGATCGACAGGATGGCATTGGCTGCCAGTCCCTCGCGCAGCGCCTTCATGCACGGGATACCGCCTCCGACCGCCGCTTCGAAGCCGATCTGCAACCCCTTATCGGCGGCGAGCGGGAACAGCTCCTCGCCATGCTTGGCGATCAGCGCCTTGTTGGCGGTCACCACGTGCTTGCCGTGCTCCAGCGCCGTCTTCACGAAACTGCGTGCCGGCTCGTAGCCGCCGATCAGTTCGACGATCACATCGACATCGTCGGCAGTGACCAGCGCGTTGGCATCGTCGGAGAGGCGCACGCCGGAAAAATCGAGGCCGCGGTCGCGTTTGATATCCTTGTCGCAGGCCGCCACCAGCTTCACCGGCTTGCCCAGCCGCTGGGCGATCAATGCCTGCTGCTCGATCAGGATGCGGGCCACCCCCGTACCGATCGTTCCGAGGCCCAGCAGGCCGACTCTCAATTCGCTCATCTCAGGCTCCGGCGTTCAGGAAGGTCTTGATATTGCGCAGGGCCTGCCTGGTGCGGTGTTCGTTCTCGATCATGGCGATGCGCACGTAATGGTCGCCGTAGGAACCGAAGCCGATGCCCGGGCTCACCGCCACGCCGGCGTCGACCAGCATGCGCTTGGTGAACTCCAGCGAACCGAGTTCCTTGAACTCGTCGGGAATCTCGGCCCAGATGAACATGCTGGCTTTGGGTTTCTCGGCCATCCAGCCCATCTTGTGCAGGCCGTCGATCAGCACGTTACGGCGGGACTGGTACATGGCACGGATCTCATCGACACAGTCCTGCGGTCCGTTGAGTGCCGCGCAGGCCGCGATCTGCAGCGGCTGGAAGGTGCCGTAGTCGAGATAGGACTTGATCTTGGCGAGTGCCCCCACGATCTCCTGGTTGCCGACCATGAAGCCGATGCGCCAGCCGGCCATGTTGTAGCTCTTGGAGAGCGAATAGAACTCGACCGCGACCTCTTTCGCACCCGGCACCTGCAGGATCGACGGGCACTTGTAGTCGTCGAAGGTGATCTCGGCGTAAGCGATGTCGGAGATGACGATCAGCTTGTTCTCACGCGCGAAGTCGACCACCTTCTCGTAGAAGTCGAGATTGACCACCTGCGCGGTCGGATTGGACGGGAAATTGACCACCAGGATCTTCGGCCGTGGCCAGGAGTCGCGCACCGCCTTGGTCAGCTCCTCGAAATAGTCGATGCCCGGTCCCATCGGCACGTGCCGGATATCGGCACCGGCGATGATGAAGCCGTAGGGATGGATCGGGTAGGCCGGGTTCGGCGACAGGATCAGGTCGCCGGGGCTCGTGATGGCCACGGCCAGATGCGCCAGCCCCTCTTTCGAACCGATGGTGGCGATGGCCTCGTATTCCGGATCGAGATCGACGTCGAACTTGCGCTTGTACCAGGCACAGATGGCGCGCCGGAGCCCCGGGATGCCGCGCGATACAGAATAGCGGTGGTTGCGGCCGTCCTGTGCGGCCTCGACCAGTTTGTCGACGATATGCTGGGGTGTGGGCTGATCCGGATTGCCCATGCCGAGATCGATGATGTCGTTGCCGGCATGCCGAAGCTCCATCTTGAGCTTGTTGACGACGCCGAATACGTACGGCGGCAGACGCTGAATCTTCTGGAACTCACGCATGGATGATGATGTTACTCCGGAGTGAATCGATCCCTGAAAGGCGGCCCTTGCAGGCCGCGCCGAGTGTACGAAGCCCCCCCCGTACGGTCAAGGAAACCGCATGAAAAAAGCCCGCCGGCACGGGGCCGGCGGGCTTCTTCCAGAGGATCAGCCGATCAATGCTTGACGTCTTTCCAGACCTCGCGCTTGAGCAGGTAGAGCACCAGCGTCAGCACGAGCAGGAATCCCATCACGTACACGCCGATGGCACGGCGCTGGTTCTGGTGCGGATCGGAGATGAAGGTCAGGAATGCGGCCACATCCTGCGCCTGCTTCTCCAGATTCGCCGTTTCGGCCGGATCGTGGTCCAGATAACCGAGCGGATCCGGCATGGCAATGCGGTTACCCGGGAAGTACTTGTTGTAGTTTCCATCCGGGATCTTGCCGTTGGGATCGTGCTCGAAGCCGGTCAGCACCGAGTAGATGTAGTTCGCACCACCGCGGCGAGCATTGGCAATGACCGACAGATCCGGCGGCACCTTGCCGTAGGAAACGGTCGCGTCTTCCGGGCTCAGGTCGGTGATCAGGCCGGCCGTGAGCGGCTTGTCGTTACGCAGCTGGTCGACCTTCTCACGGCTGATGCCGATCTCCGGATAGTCCATCAGGTCCTTGTAGGTGACGTACTTGGCCGAATGGCAACCCATGCAGATGTTGGTGAACACATCCAGGCCGCGGTTGATCTGCTCCTTGTCGGCAACGTTGATGTTGGCGTGCTTGAGCTCCACGCCCTCCTCCGACGCACTGGCCATGGACGGCAGCACGAAAGCGGCAACGACAAGTATCGAATAAAATCGCTTCAAGTTCATATCAGATCCCCTCCGGCAGCGGCTTCGTCTTCTCGAATTTGTGCACAAACAGCAGCGATACAAAGAAGAGGAAGTAATAGGCCGTCGCAATCTGGCCAACCAGCTTCAGCGCCGGCGTCGGTGCGGAGTGACCGCAGTAACCGAGCGTAATCACGTCGATGAAGAACAGGATGACCATCTGGCGATAGACCGGACGGTAACGGGCTGAACGAACCTTGGAGCGATCCAGGAACGGCAGCACGAACAGGATGGCCAGCGAGGCGCCCATGGCAATCACACCCAGCAGCTTGCTCTCGAAAGAGCGCAGGATGGTGTACCACGGGGTCAGATACCATACCGGCGCAATGTGCGGCGGTGTCTGCAGGTTGTTGGCCGGCACGTAGTTGTCCACCTCGATGAAGAAACCGTTCATCTGCGGGTGGAAAAAGATCACGTAGCAGTAGAACAGCAGGAAGATACCGACGCCGAAGGCATCCTTCACCGTGTAGTACGGATGGAAGTTGATCAGTTCGCTTTCCTTGTGAACATCGATGCCTTCCGGATTGTTCGAATGCACCGTATGCAGCGCATGGATGTGGCCGCCGACGATGGCCGCCAGCAGCAGCGGGAACAGGTAGTGCAGCGAGAAGAAGCGGTTCAGGGTCGGATCACCCACCGAGAAGCCGCCGCGCAGCAACTGGCTCAGGAAGTCGCCAATCACCGGTACGGCGCCGAACAGGTTGGTGATCACGGTCGCGCCCCAGAAGGACATCTGGCCCCACGGCAGCAGATAGCCGAAGAACGCCGCGCCCTGCATGATCAGCAGGATGACCACGCCGATGATCCACAACAGCTCGCGCGGGCCCTTGTAGGAACCGTAGTAGAGGCCACGGCCGATGTGCATGTAGACCACGACGAAGAAGGCGGAAGCGCCGACCGCGTGCATGTAGCGGATCAGCCAGCCGAAGTTCACGTCGCGCATGATGCGCTCGACGGAATCGAAGGCGACCGTGTAGTGACCGTAGGTCAATTCGGCCGACGGCTTGTAGTACATCGCCAGGAAGATGCCGGTCAGAATCTGGAGCGTCAGGACGAGCAGCGCCAGCGAGCCGAAGTTCCACATGTAGTTCAGGTTCTTCGGCACCGGGTATTCGGTCATTTGCGACCGGATGATGTCACCGAGCCCCAATCGTTCGTCCACCCAGCCGAACAAACGTGTTTGCATCATTTTCTGTAACACTTTTTCCCCTCCCCCCTGGCTTAACCGATCAACACTTTGGTTTCGGTGAGATATTTGTATGGCATCAGATGCAGGTTATCCGGAGCCGGCGAGCCCTTGATCACGCGTGCGGAGATGTCGTACAGCGAACCGTGGCACGGACAGTGCCAGCCACCCGGCCAATTCTCCGGCACAGAATCGCCCCAGTCCTTGCGGCCGGCCGTCGGCTTGTAGAGCGGGATGCAGCCCAGATGGGTGCAGCTGGCCACCACGACAAGGTATTCCGGCTTGATGGAGCGGTACTTGCGCTTCTCCGGGGTATCCATCCAGGCCGCCGAGACTTCCGGGATATGCCGGGAATCAGGATCCTTCAGCATATCGTCGTGGCCGTCGACCTCCTTGAGGAACTCCGGCGTGCGGTTCGTGACGAACACCGGCTTGCCCTGCCACTGGATTACCACCAGCTGGCCCGCGGCAACGGTACCGACATCGAACTCGGTCTTGGATGCGGCCAGCGTATCGGCGGCCGGCAACATACTGGCGACGAACGGCACCACCGCCGCACCCGCGGCAACGGCCCCCAAACCACCAGCAGCAACATAAAGAAAATTACGTCGGGACTGATCTGCTTGATCCGTCATAAGCTTCTTCCCCCTGTCATGAGCTTATTCCCCCCTCCTTCGAATTGTTCCGACAAACGTCGAACGGTGATGACTATCAGCCGGATTTCAACAGGTCAACCCTGCAAGCTTTGCGCCTTCAGTGCACCTATTACGCCCGACTGTGCCCAAACGCGAACAAAATTAGCACCCATCGCCATTGCGGCACAGGTGCAGCTATTACGCCCTCTGCGCCAGTTCGCGCAGTTCGCGGATCGCCGCAGCGTAATCCGGCTTGTTGTAAACGGCGGAGCCGGCCACGATGGCATCGGCACCGGCCGCGGAAACCTCGGCAATGGTGTCGACATTGACGCCGCCGTCGACTTCCAGCCAGGCGTCGCTGCCCGCCTCGTCGAGCATCCTGCGGCACTCGGCGATCTTCGGCGTGACGGCATGGATATATTTCTGGCCGCCGTAGCCCGGATTCACGCTCATCAGCAGCACGAGGTCGACACAGTGCAAAACATGCTGGATGGTCGAGACCGGTGTGGCCGGATTCAGGCTGACGCCCGCCTTTTTACCCAGCGAACGGATGTACTGCAGCGTGCGTTCCAGGTGAATGCAGGCCTCCTGGTGCACGGTGATGATATCGGCACCGGCCTTGGCGAACGCCTCGATCTGGGTATCCGGATGGTTGACCATCAGGTGCACATCGATCGGCTTCTTGGTGTGCGGACGGATCGCCTTGCAGACGTTGTCGCCGATGGTGATCGGCGGCACGAAGGAGCCGTCCATGACGTCGAAATGGATCCAGTCGCAACCGCCCTCGTCAATGGCACGCACTTCGCGGCCCAGATCGGCGAAATCGGCCGACAGAATGGATGGTGCAATGACGATATCTTTTTTCACGTGGGAAACCTCCGAAAATTTGAGGCCGGAATTTATAACGGTACAAATCCTAGTCGTCCAGCGAAACAAGCCATGCCGAAAGTGCGGAAATCTGCTGCGCATCGAGCGGACCGCCATTATGGCGGGCAAAACCCGGCATGTACTGGCCGCCGGTACCGTTGGCGACCAAGGTCCTGAGAACACCGGCATCCCGGTGTCCGGCAAGCTTCGGCGCATAGGCCCCCTGCCCCTTTCCACCATGGCACATGGCGCAGACCGCCGCATAGATAGCAGCGCCCGTCTGCTTGCCGCGTGCCGGATCGGCATGGCAGGAGGCGCAGGGCTTGTCGAAAATGCTGCGCCCGGAGAGCGCCATGTGCGGATTCGGAATCACCCGCAGATGCAGGGTGGCGCGGGAAACACGGCCGAACGAATCGGTCACCTGCACCCATTTCTTCACGTTCTCCTGCTTGGCGAAGGTATCGATCGTGACATTCAGCAGCGTGAAATCGCCGGGCATCAGTACCCGCTCCTGCGGCACGGCGGTCGTGCAACCGCAGGAGGCCTGCACATCGGCGATCTCCAGCATCTGCTGACCGGAGTTGCGTAGCCGCAGCACCGCTTTGGCAGATGTCCCCTCGCGCACGCTGCCCATATCCAGTTCGGCCGGCTCGAACACCAGCGCCGAAACGGGAGAAATTCTCTTGCCCGATGCGGATACCGGTGCCGGCGCAGGTGCCAGCACGGCGGTAGCCACACAACCGCCGGTCAGCATCAGCAACAACAAACCGATCACCCTTGTCATCGCGACAGCCACGGTTTCAGGATTTCCGGCAGCGGCGTTTCGCCATGCAGCAGCCGCTGCAGTTCGGGAGGTTCGCAATTCAGCAATGCCTCGGTGGCCGCCCGCACGTCCGGCTGGCTGAAATCGGCCTCCAGCAACGGCCCGAGCCAGGCGTCCAGCTCCAGCATGCCCTGCCGGTTGAGACGGTAGCGCAGGCGGCGTATGGCCAGCTCGGTATCCGTCAACGCTGTTTCGGTCATATTATTCAGGACTTGCGGGCCAGGATCTTGCGCTTGATGTTGTTGATGGCCGCTGTCGGGTTCAGCTCCTTCGGACAGGACTCCATGCAGTTCATGATCTGGTGGCAGCGGTAGAGCCGGAAGGCGTCCTCGAGCTGCCCGAGGCGCTCGCCCATCGCCTCGTCGCGCGAATCCTCGATCCAGCGGTTGGCGTGCAGGAGCGCTGCCGGGCCCAGGAAGCGGTCGCCATTCCACCACCATGACGGGCAGGAGGTGGTGCAGCAGGCGCAGAGGATGCACTCGTAGGAGCCGTCGATGCGGGTACGCTGTTCGGGCGACTGCAGGATCTCGTGCTCGGGCATCGGCGTGTAACGCTTCAGCCAGGGCTGCACCTGCCGGTACTGGTCGAAGAAGTGCTCCATGTCGACCACCAGATCGCGAATCACCGGCATGCCCGGCAACGGCCGTACGGCGATCGGCTGCCTGAGTCCTGCGATCGGCGTGATGCAGGCCAGACCGTTGACACCGTTGATGTTCAGGCCGTCAGAACCGCATGCCCCCTCGCCACAGGAACGACGGTAAGTAAGCGTGCCGTCGAGTTCCCATTTGATGTGGTTCAGCGCATCGAGCAGCTTCATGCCCGGCTTGGTGACCGGCACCTCGAAGGGCTGCATGTACGGCTTGTCGCCCGATTCCGGATCGAAGCGGTAGACTTCAAGGCGAATCATTTCAGACATGTCGCCCCCTCCGCCCATGGATGGGCGGCTTTAGCAAGCATGCCAAAAGGCCGAAGGCAGGATGCTCTGAGGCCGTTCATTTAATACACCCTCGGCTTCGGCGGGAACGACTCGACCGTCATCGGCTGTATGCGCACCGGTTTGTAATCGAGCTTCACCTTGCCGCGGTTGATGCTGGCCAGCGTGTGCTTCAGCCATTTGTCGTCATCACGCGCCGGGTAGTCGTCGCGGGCATGGGCGCCGCGCGACTCCTTGCGCGCCAGTGCACCGGCCGCAGTGACGCGTGCCAGCGCCATCAGGTTCTCCAGCTCCATCGCTTCGACCAGCTCGGTATTGAAGATGCGGTGACCGTCATCGATCGAGGCCACGGGAAGCCGGGCAACGAGTTCCTCGAGCTTCTCCACCCCTTCGGCCATCACCTCCTCGGTGCGGTAGACGCTGAAATGATCCTGCATCAAGAGCTGCATCTGCTGCCTGAGATGCGAGACGCGTATGCCGTCGCCCTTGCCGGCACCCTCCAGCCAGCGCTCGACGCGCGCCACACCGGGCTCCCAGCAATCGGGAGACAGTGTCGTGTGATAGCGGTGCTCGCGCAGCCGCTTGAGCACCTGGTTACCGCAGGCGCGACCGAAAACGACGATCTCCAGCAGCGAATTGCCGCCCAGCCGGTTGGCACCGTGCACGGAAACGCAGGCGGCCTCTCCGATCGCATACAGGCCGGGCATCACCGTTTCCTTGTTGCGTCCCTTGGCATGCACCACCTCGCCGAAGCGGTTGGTCGGGATACCCCCCATGGTGTAGTGCATGGTCGGCTGCACCGGGATCGGCTCCTTGGTGCAATCGACACCGGCAAAGCGCAGCGCCAGCTCGTGGATGGTCGGCAGCCGCTGCATGATCAGTTCCTCGCCCAGATGGTCGAGCTTGAGCAGCACGTAATCCTTGTTCGGGCCGCAACCGCGCCCCTCGCGGATCTCCATCGCCATGGCGCGGGAGACGACATCGCGGCTGGCCAGATCCTTGGCCGTCGGCGCGTAGCGCTCCATGAAACGCTCACCATCGGCGTTGATCAGGTAGCCGCCCTCGCCACGCACACCTTCGGTGATCAGCGGCCCGACGTGCGCGATGCCGGTCGGGTGAAACTGGAAGAACTCCATATCCTCCAGCGGCAGGCCGGCATCGAGCGCCAGCGCCCCGCCGTCGCCGGTGCAGATATGGGCATTGGTGGTGGTACGGAAGACGCGGCCGGCACCTCCCGTCGCCAGGATCACCGCCTTGGCCTGGAAGAGATGGTAGGCCCCCCTGGCAATATCCCAGGCCATGACTCCGTGACAGCCGTCGTCGTCGGTAATCAGGTCGAGAGCGAAAAACTCCTCGTAGAAATGGGTGCCGGCCCTGAGATTCTGCTGGTACATGGTGTGCAGGATGGCGTGGCCGGTGCGATCGGCGGCCGCGCAGGTGCGCGAAGCCTGACCACCCTTGCCGAAATCGCGCGACTGGCCGCCGAACGGCCGCTGGTAGATCGTGCCGTTGTCGAGTCGCGAGAACGGCACCCCCTGATGCTCCAGCTCACGTACCAGCTGCGGTGCGGCACGGCACATGTATTCGATGGCATCCTGGTCGCCGAGGTAGTCGGAACCCTTGACCGTGTCGTACATGTGCCACTGCCAGTTGTCGGAGACGACATTGCCGAGCGAGGCGTTGATGCCGCCCTGCGCGGCGACGGTGTGCGAACGGGTCGGCAGCACCTTGCTGACCACCGCCACGCGGTGGCCGGCATCGGCGAGCTGCAGGGCACAGCGCATGCCGGCACCCCCGGCACCGACAATCACCACGTCATGAAAGTGATGGGTCACCCTGTCCGAGGAGAGATATGCCATTAAACCGCCTCCGCCATCAGCCGCCCCAGGCCCAGATCAATGCCAGCCACCAGATGCCGATGCCGGCCATGGCGACCAGCATGCCGCCGATCAGCAGCACCCGCCAGCCGATCTGGTGCAGGTAATCCTCGATGATGATCTTCAACCCCATGTAGGCGTGCATGATCATGGCCATGATCAGCAGCGTGTGCAGCAGGCGCGACATGAAACTGTCGAGGATATCGAGCAGGCCGAGCTGATCGACGCTGCCGCTGTAGACCGCTGCCAGCAGGAAGAACGGCAGCGGCAGCAACACCGCCAGCACGACGGCGGAGAGCCGCTGCCAGTACCAGTCGTCGAAACCGTTGCCGGCCGCGCCCGGATTCTTGACCAGCTTCACAGGATCACCGCCAGCAGCAGCGAGACCAGGGCGGCGAGAGCCAGCACCAGCCGTGCGGAATTGCGCATCACGGCTCGCCCCTCGCCCCAGCCGATGTCGAGCAGCAGGAAGCGGATACCGTTCATGAAATGGTAGGCGTAGGCGGTACCGCCGAGCCACAGGCAGACCTTGCCGAGCAGCGAATGCAGCCAGTTGTAGGTTTCGGTGAAACTGTCGGGACTACCGGTCATGCCGTGCAGCAACCAGAGATAGAGTGGTACGAACAGGACAAGTACCAGGCCGGTAGCGCGGTGGCCAATGCTTGCCAGCATGCCTGGCAGCCAGCGATAGATGGAAAGTCTCGGTGATGAAGGTCGCGACGACATTGGCATTTCAGACATCTGTTCCACCAGCCTTCATAGGCTCGGTTTATAGCAGCCGGATCGGACGGCGTCCATCACTGTTCCGGGCCTGCAGCATGAATGCCACGGTTCTCCAGTTCGCGGCGCATCTGGGCCACCTTGCCGGCCAGGCCGCTGGCCATAAACCAGTCGTCGGCCTCACCGGCTATGGCATGCAGGGCAACTGCGGCGGGTATGGCCATTTCCGGCGGCAGGCCATGGGCCAGCACTGCACCGATCATGCCGGCAAGCACGTCGCCGGTCCCGGCCTGTGCCAGATTCGGCGAACCGAACGGACAAAGCCAGATATCGCCGGCCGGCGAAACCACGAGACTGCCGGCCCCTTTCAGTACCACCCAGGCGCGAAAACAGCGGGCGAGGTCGAGGGCAGCGGTCCGGCGGTCGTGCTGCACGGCAGCCGTCGGCATGCCCAGCAGACGGCCAGCCTCACCCGGATGCGGCGTCAGCACGCTCAGCGCCGATCGCCTGGCCATGGCCGATGCGAGCGTTTCGCTGCCCGCCAGCAGGTTCAGACCGTCGGCATCGACCACCAGCGAACAGTCCGCCGCGATCAGCTCGGGAAGCTTTTCCATCCCGGCCTTGCCCCAGCCCGGGCCGGCCACGATGACGTTGGCCTTTTTCCATGCCTCGGTACTGTCGGGATGCACCATCGCATCCAGCTCCGAGGCGGTCATCGCCTGCCAGACACTTTCCGGACAGGCGATGCTGACCAGCCCGGCTCCGGCCGCAAAGGCACCGTGCGCCGCCAGCCGTGGGGCGCCGGCGAAACCCTCCGAACCGCCGAAGATCCAGACGTGGCCGAACATCCCCTTGTGCGACTGCCGCCGCCGCGGCTGCCAGAACCTGCCAGGCAGATCGGCCGGCATCACCAGTGCCGAGCGGTAGCCGCCGGGCACCACCTCCCACGCTTCACGGATGATATCGGCAGGAATACCGATGGCCGCCGGTGCCAGCACCCGGCCGGCACAACCATACCCATCGCCCAGCCAATGCCCCCATTTGCAGGCGGCGATCGGCAGCGTCCACGTCGCCCGCACGGCAGCCCCGAAAACCTCACCGGTATCGCCATGGATGCCGCTGGCGATGTCGACTGCCAGCACCGGCCGTCCCGCCGCATTGATCCGGTCGACCATCTCCCGTGGCAGCCCATCGAGAGCACGGCCGAGACCTGTGCCGAACATCGCATCGATGATCAGTCCGGCGGCCGCCAGCTGCTCAGCGGCCGCCTGCAGACCAGCTTCGTCGACCACCTCGATGATGGGCACCCCGGCCTCACCGGCGCGGCGCGCAACGGTTGCGGCATCGCCGCGCAACTGCTCCAGCCGGCCGACCAGCAGCAACACAACGGGCCGTTGCATCGCCTGCAGACGGCCGGCTGCGACGAAACCGTCGCCGCCGTTGTTGCCCGGCCCCGCCACGACGCAGACCGGACCTTCCGGAACCAGCTGCATGGCGGTCTCGACGACCCTGTCGCCGGCCGCCGCCATCAGAATCTCACCGGCAATGCCCAGCGCATTGATCGTATAGGTATCGGACCAGCGCATCTGCTCGGTGGTCAGTATCGGCCAGCCGTGATTCAACCTGCCCTCCGGGAAGTGTTTTTCCATCCGTCCTAGGTTAGCCCCTGGCCCGCACGGCCGCCACGGCTCGCCAATGCAGGACAGCAAACATCAGTACGGCTCCCAGAGTGTCCGCCAGCCAGTCGCCCGTACTGGCATCGCGGACCGGCACGAACGACTGGTGCCATTCGTCGCTCGCCCCGTAAAGGCTGCAAAACAGCAGGCCCAGAGCCACTGTCCGGCTTGCCGGCCAGGCAGGTGCCGCCTGCCCCCAGCGCCAGAACAGCCAGCCCATGACGGCATAGCTGGCGGCATGAAACAGCTTGTCCTGATGTTCGAACAGCAACGGTGTGGGAATAACCGGTCGCGAGGAGAGCCAGAAGATCAGCAGGCACCAGCTAAGCAGCAGGGCGGGATGCAGGATACGCATAAGGCCGATTTCTCCCCTGCGACCGCTACGAATGCAATGCCGCCAAAGCATGCGGCGCGACAGGAAGAAATGTGCACGCCGAATGGACACGCCGAATGGCGTCAATCGATCTTATTGATCGATCAATACGCCGTGCTGGAAGGCAATGTGAGCGAGATGCACCGGATTGGCCACCTTCAGCTTCTTCAGCACATTGCCGCGATGGACATTGACCGTTTTCGGGCTCAGGTGCAGCTGATCGGCGATCTGATGTACGCTGTCGCCGCGGGCCAGCATCTCGAACACCTCGAATTCGCGCGGTGTCAGGATATTGGCGGGATTGTTGGCCTCCTGATCGCCCGAGGCCACCATCTGCTGTGCCAGTTCCGGTTCGACGAAACTCTTGCCGGCCATGACGGTGTACAGCGCTTCCTTCAGCACTTCCAGTCCGACGCCCTTGGTCAGATAGCCCCTGGCACCCATTTCGAGGACGCGCTTGGGGAAAACGACATCGCTGTACATGGTCAGCATGATGACGCGGGCCTTCGGATCACGGGCCAGCAGGCGACGCAACATGCCCAAGCCGCCCTCGCCCGGCATCTTCAGGTCGAGCAGCACGATATCGGGGCGGCAATCGAAATAACTTCGATAGCCGTTCTCGCCGCACTCCGCCTCACCGACGACCTCGAACCCTTCGATACTGTTGACCAGTACGCTCAGCCCCTGACGCACCACCTTGTGATCGTCGACGATCAATACCCGAGTCTTCATATCCCTTTCCACCTTACCATCCCTAGCAAGTTAGCCTCCCCCCATCCCAACGGGGCCGAAAACATTAAGCAAGCAAGCATGGGAATGTAAGGGTAAACTTCGCGCAATGGAAATAGGATATCTTCTTACATACGCCGGCGGGAGTTCCGCCGGCCATGCCTTGCGGTTCTTTTGACCGCACCTGCATGTTATCCTGCGCCTCCCGTAAAATCTTGCCCCCACAGGAAGCTCCATGACCGACGCCGCTGACCGCCATCCTCACCGCACCGCCCTGCTGCACAGGCTGCTGGCCGAGAAAATCCTGATCCTCGACGGCGCCATGGGAACCATGATCCAGGGTTACAAGCTCAATGAGGCGGATTACCGCGGCGAACGCTTTGCCGACTGGGCTTCGGACCTGAAGGGCAACAACGACCTGCTCTCCCTGACCCAGCCGCAGATCATCCGGGAAATCCACGACAAATACCTCGAGGCCGGCGCCGACATCCTCGAAACCAACACCTTCAACGCCAACTCGGTATCGATGGCCGACTACCACATGCAGGAGCTGGTCTACGAGCTGAATGTCGCCGGCGCCAGGCTCGCCCGCGAGGCAGCCGATGCGGCGACCACCGCCGACAAGCCCCGCTTCGTGGCCGGCGTGCTCGGTCCGACATCGCGCACCTGCTCGATCTCGCCGGACGTCAACGACCCGGGCTACCGCAACATCACCTTCGACGAACTGGTCACCACCTACACCGAGGCGACCAAGGGCCTCGTCGACGGCGGCGCCGACATCATCCTGATCGAAACGGTGTTCGATACGCTGAATGCCAAGGCGGCAGTGTTCGCCGTGAAGCAGTATTTCGATGTTTCGGGCATTTCACTGCCCATCATGATCTCCGGCACCATCACCGATGCCTCCGGCCGCACCCTCTCCGGCCAGACCGCCACCGCTTTCTATGACTCGCTGGCGCATGCCGAGCCGATCTCCTTCGGCCTGAACTGTGCGCTGGGAGCTGCGGAGCTACGCCAGTACGTCGAGGAGCTCTCCGGTTGCGTCCCCTGCCATATCAATGCGCACCCCAATGCGGGCCTGCCGAATGCCTTCGGCGGTTACGACGAGACACCCGAGCAGATGGCCGACGAGATCCGCGGCTGGGCCGAATCCGGATTCCTGAACATCATCGGCGGCTGCTGCGGCACCGGCCCCGACCATATCCGCGCCATTGCCAGGGCCGTGGCGGGCATTGCGCCGCGCAGGCTGCCGAATCTCCCCGTCGAGTGCCGCCTGTCGGGACTGGAGCCGCTGCATATCGGCGAGTCCTCGCTGTTCGTCAACGTCGGCGAGCGCGCCAACGTCACCGGCTCGGCGGTCTTCAAGCGCCTGATCATGAACGGCGAATACGCCACCGCACTCGACATCTGCCGCGAGCAGGTGGAGAACGGCGCCCAGATCATCGACGTCAACATGGACGAGGCAATGCTCGACGGCAAAGCCGCGATGGTCACCTTCCTGAACCTGATCGCCTCCGAACCGGACATCTCCAAGGTGCCGGTGATGATCGACTCCTCGAAATGGGAGATCATCGAGGCAGGCCTGAAATGCATCCAGGGCAAGGGGATCGTCAACTCGATCTCGCTCAAGGAGGGCGAGGAGGCCTTCGTCCGGCATGCGAAGCTGCTCAAGCAGTACGGCGCCGCCGTCGTGGTGATGGCCTTCGACGAGGCCGGGCAGGCCGACACCTTCGCCCGCAAGACCGAGATATGCGAGAAGAGCTACCGCATCCTGGTCGACGAGGTCGGCTTCAACCCGGCCGACATCATCTTCGACCCGAACATTTTCGCCGTCGCCACCGGCATCGAGGAACACAACAACTACGCCGTCGATTTCATCGAGGCGACCGGCTGGATCAAGCAGCACCTGCCTCACGCCATGGTCTCCGGCGGCGTCTCCAACGTCTCGTTCTCGTTCCGCGGCAACAACCCGGTGCGTGAGGCGATCCACTCCGTCTTCCTCTACCACGCCATCGGCAAGGGCATGGACATGGGCATCGTCAATGCAGGTCAGCTGGCAGTTTACGACGAGCTGCCTGCGGAACTTAAGGAGCGTGTCGAGGACGTGATCCTCAACCGCCGGGAGGACGCCACCGACCGGCTGCTGGAGATCGCCGACAACTACCGCGGCGACGGGGCACAGGCGAAAAAGGTCGACGACGAATGGCGCAGCCTGCCGGTCGAGAAACGGCTGGAGCATGCGCTGGTCAAGGGCATCGACGCCCATGTGGAGGCCGACGTCGAAGAGGCGCGCCAGCAGTACGCCCGCCCGATCGAGGTGATCGAGGGGCCGCTGATGGCCGGCATGAACGTCGTCGGCGACCTGTTCGGCGCCGGCAAGATGTTCCTGCCACAGGTGGTCAAATCGGCGCGCGTGATGAAAAAGGCCGTGGCGGTGCTGCTCCCCTTCATCGAGGCGGAGAAAGCCGGCGGCGGCTCCTCCAACGGCAAGGTGCTGATGGCGACCGTCAAGGGCGACGTGCACGACATCGGCAAGAACATCGTCGGCGTTGTTCTTCAATGTAATAACTTCGAGGTCATCGACCTCGGCGTGATGGTGCCGGCCGCGACCATCCTCGAAGAGGCCAGGAAACACGACGTCGACATCATTGGTTTGTCGGGCCTGATCACCCCGTCGCTCGACGAGATGGTGCACATCGCCAAGGAGATGAAACGTCTTGGCTTCACCATCCCCATCATGCTCGGTGGCGCGACCACCAGCAAGGCGCACACGGCGGTGAAGATCGAGCCGGAGTACGACGAGCCGGTGGTATGGGTGAAGGACGCCTCGCGCGCCGTCGGCGTGGCGCAGAATCTGATCTCCGAGGCCAACCGTGCGAAGTTCGTCGCCGATCTGAAAGAGGAGTACCGGAAAGTTCGCGAACTGCACGAGGGTCGCGGCAAGGGGCAGGATTTCCTCAGCATCGAGGCGGCCCGCGCCAACCGTACGAAGCTCGACATCGCTGCCGTGCCGGCCTCACCGAAACAGCTCGGCACGCAGGTATTCAAAAACCTCCCGCTCTCCGAACTGCGCGACTACATCGACTGGTCGCCCTTCTTCGGCGCCTGGGAGCTGAACGGCGCCTATCCGCGCATTCTCGATGATCCGCACAAGGGCGAGGAGGCGAAGAAGCTGTTCGCCGATGCACAAGAGTGGCTGGATGCCATCATCGCCAACAACCGGCTCGAAGCGCGCGCCA